>JAABVA010000788.1_pt1 | contig 37391 bp, 28 predicted proteins | sample 5560331 | NCBI WGS metagenome assembly JAABVA01 (sample SAMN12812661, study PRJNA571458) | rock metagenome | isolation source: Antarctica rocks | place: Antarctica: Victoria Land, Mt New Zealand sud | collected 2016-01-07 | reverse complement strand
GCATGTAGAGGCGCAGGAGGGTGAGGACGCCCAGGTGACCATCGGCCCGCTGCTGCCCCCGCCCGACACGCGCCTGAACGCGTGGGGCGCCTACGAGGAGCGCACGCTGTGCCGGCAGTACGGAGCCATGACCGGCGGCTGGTGGTCTCCCACCTTCCGCCAGTTTTACACCGGCAACGCCGCGGTCCTCAAGCGCCACATCGTCGACGTTGGCGGCTTCGACGCCTCTTTCCGCCGGGCGGAGGATGTCGAACTCGCCCTGCGCCTGCGCGACCGCGGCCTGCACTTCGTCTTCCTGCCCCATGCGCGGGGCTGGCACTACGTGCGGCGCTCATTCGCCGCGTGGCTGCGCCTGCCGGCGGCCTACGGCGCGGCCGACGCGGCGATGGCGCGGGCCGGGCGGCCGGAGTTGCTCGGAGACGTGGCCCGCGATTTCCGCGCCAATCGCAGCGAGGCCGTGCGCCGCCTCACCCTGCTCTGCGCCGGCCGGCCCGCGCTGGCGCGCCCGGCCGGCGCGGCGCTCGGCCTGCTGGCCCGCGCGTCGAGCCCCATCGGGCCGGCGCGGCTGGCGGACGCGAGTTGCAGCCTCATCTTCAACCTGCGCTACTACGATGGACTCGCCGCCGCGCTGGGCACGCGCGGCGCCCTGATGCGGCTGCTGCGCGACGGGGAGCCGGACGCGGCCGCGCGCCGCCTGTTACACTGCATCGAGGGATTATGACGTTCAACTCGACCCACGCGCCCGCCGAAAGCACCGATGGCGCGCGGTGGGCGTCGCTGGGCCGGGAGCGGTTGCGCCTCCTGGCCGTCCAGACGACCGCCCTGCCCACGGCGGAGACCGGCGTCTTCCGCACGCTGCTCGAGAGCGTCACTACGCTCCGGCAAGGCGGATATGCGGCGGCCGACGTCGACGTGTTACTGCTGCAAGGGGTCGACCTGCGCGCCGAGCGGACCAACGCGGTGGCGGAGGCCTTCCGGCGCATACCGGGCGTGACCGTACGCGCGATCAACATGGGCAAGCTGGGCCGGCACGACACTGTCCCGCTCGACCGCGCGCTGAAGGTCCGCGACCTCGCCGCCATGCGGTTCACGCGGCGGCAGGTTCGCGCGGCGGCGCGTCACTTTCAGCCCGACGTCATCTACTCGGCGCAGCAGCGCTGGGACCTGCGGCTCGTCACGCCCGTGGCGCAAGCTCTCGGGATCCCGCAGATCGTCCACCTGCATCACACGGTCGGCCCCTGGCTGGGCCGCGACGCCGTCGACGCGCTGCGCGAGGCCGGCCTGGTGGCCGCCGTGAGCGACTACATCCGCGACGATGCGATCCGTCACGGCGTCCAGGCCGGGCGGGCACGCACGCTCCACAACGGTGTCGCGCTGCCGCCTGAGCCCTCGCGCGAGGAGAGGGCCGCGGCCAAGGCGGACCTGCGCACCGAACTCGCGCTCCCCGCCGACGCCCTGCTCGTGGGCATGTGCGCGCGGCTGAACCGCCAGAAGGGGCAGGAGGAGCTCGTGGAGGCCATGCTGCCCATCCTCGCGCGCGATCCGCGCGTCGGGCTTGTCCTGGCCGGGAGCGAGGACCCACTGAACAACGGCACATCGGAGCGTATCGCGGGCGCGGCGCGGGCGCGCGGCGTCCAAGAGCGGGTGCGCCTGCTCGGCCACCGCCAGGACGTGCCGCGGATCCTCGACGGGCTTGACCTCTTCGCGCACCCCTCGCACGCCGACGCGTTCGGCCTCTCCATCCTGGAGGCGATGGCCCACGGCCTGCCGGTCGTGGCCTGGCGCGAGGGCGGGCCGGCCGAGCTCATCGTCGACGGGGAAACGGGTCTGCTCGTCCCGCCGGGCGAGATCGCCGATCTCACCTCCGCGCTGGAGGCGCTCCTGGCCGGCGCGGGCCTGCGCGCGGCGCTGGGGGCGCGGGGGCGCGAACGCGCGGCCACGGCCTTCAACCCATCCCACGCCGCCGCGTCCTTCCTATCGCTGCTCCGGGAGGCGCGCGGCGCGATTGCTCCCGCGGATGATGCACTGCAATGAACGTAGCGGCTACACTGATTCTGCTATCACCCTCATCGTATGGCGCTCGCCGTCTTCCCCCACATTGACAATGCCCAAGGAGCCTATGGCACAGTGAAGATTTCAACGATTATCACGACACACAATCGCTCCGCGTGGCTGCGGCAGGCCATCGAGAGCGTGCTGGCGCAGGAGCCGTGCGGGGCCGAGGTCGAGATCATCGTCGTCGACGACGACTCGAGCGACGACACGCCCGCCGTCGTCGCCTCCTATCCCTCCGTGTGCTACCTGCGCACCAAGCAGGGCAAGGCCTCGGGCAGCCGCGAGGTGGGCATCGCGCGGGCGACGGGGGAGTGGATCGCCTTCCTCGACGACGACGACGCGTGGCTGCCCCACAAGCTCAAAGAGTGTTGCTGCGTCATGCGCGAGCATCCGGAGGCGCGCTTCATCACCTCGGCCGCCATCATCTGCGACCACGAGTTGCGGCCGGCTGGCGGCGCCTGGCTCGGCCCGGATCTGAACGGCGACAGGGGCGCCTACGACGCGTTCCTCACCGTCCCCGTCTCCCCGTCCGTGGTCGTGATGCGCCGCGATGTCCTGGCCACCGTTGGCCTCTTCGATTCGTCCCTCTCCCGCGCGGACGACTTCGATCTGTGGCTGCGCGTCGCTTCGTCCGGCGTACGCTGCGCCTCGACGGCCGAGCCGCTCGTGCTGTATCGTGAGCGTGAGTGGCAGGACGGCCCGCTCATCCACCGGTCGTACCGTGAAACGATGGCCGTCCTGCGGCGCTCCTTCGCCCCGGGCAACCCCTGGCGCCCCTCCTGGCGGCGGCGGCAGGACGTCTACCGGCACTACCGGGGGTGGTATACTCACCTGGTCATGCAGGCGGCGCGCGAGGCGCGGGAGCGGCGCGAGGAGGCGCTCGCCGCGCGGCTGCGCCACACCGCCTTCAATATGTCGCCGCTGCACGCCGCGAAGGCCCTGCTTCGCGGCTCATGATCATGACGGCGACGATTTGGCGCGATCCCACCATCATTCCAACCAACGTAAATGTAGAGGACGGAGGACAACGATGCCGCCACGCCTGCACATGATCGGTAACGCCCACCTCGATCCCGTCTGGCTCTGGCGCTGGCCGGAGGGCTGCGCCGAGGCTATCGGCACCTGCTGGGCCGCGGTCGACATGCTGGAGGAGAACCCGGGGGTGATCTTCACCCGCGGCGAGGCCCTCATCTACCGTTGGATCGAGGAGCTGGAGCCGGCGCTCTTCGCCCGCATCCAGCACTTTGTCCGTGAGGGGCGCTGGGCCATCGTGAACGGGTGGTGGATCCAGCCGGATTGCAACCTGCCCGCCGGCGAGGCCTTCATCCGCCAGGCCCTCTACGGCAAGGCGTACCTGCGCGACCGCTTCGGCGTGGATGTGCGAGTGGGCTACAGCGTCGATGCGTTTGGCCATGCCGCGACCCTGCCCATGCTGTTGCGCCACACCGGCTACGACTCCTACGTCTTCATGCGGCCGGGGGAGGGGGAGAAGGCGCTGCCCGCGCCCCCTTTCGACTGGGTCGCGCCGGACGGCTCGACTGTCGTGGCCTACCGCCTCCCGCCGTTCTACAACGAGTGGCCGCCGCTGGCCGACAATCTGCCGGTCGTCGAGGAGCTCGCCAGCCGAGAGGGCTACCCCTTGATGTACTTCTACGGCGTGGGCAACCACGGCGGCGGCCCGACGCGGGAGGAGCTCACGTTCATCGCGGAGGCGCAGGCGGGGGGGCACGATCTCGTGTTCAGCGACCCCGCCCGCTACTTCGCCGAGGTCGCCGCCGTCAAGCGGCCCGTGGTGCGCGACGAGATGCAGCACCACGCGGTCGGATGCTACTCCGTGGTCGCGGCCCTGAAGAGGCTCAATCGACGCGCCGAGGCCGGGCTGGCGCAAGCCGAGGCCGCCAGTGCGCTGGCGGCGCGGCACGCGGGCACACCCTACCCACGCGAACGGCTGCGCTCCCTCTGGGAGGCGCTGCTCTTCAACCAATTCCACGACATCCTCGGCGGCGTGAGTGTGGCGAGCGCGACGCGCGACGCTGTCGAGGCTCTGGGCGGGGTCGCGCAGGGTGCCGAGGAAGTGCTTAATACGGCCGTGCGCCGATTGGCCGCCACCATCGCCCCGGGGCCGAACCCGGCCGACGCGACCTTCGTGGTGTTTAACCTGACGGGGGCGCGCCAGCGCGTGCCCGTCGAATACGAGCCGTGGGTCGACCGGAAACGCCCCGATGTGCCGGCCCGCCTGGTCGACGACGCGGGCGACGATGTGGCGTACCAGCCGCTCGACCCCGAGGGGCTGTTCCCAGAGTTGCGGCTTCGCCGCGTGTTTTTCGCCGCGGATGTGCCGCCCTTCGGCTATCGGGTCTACCGCCTGACGCGCGGCGAGCCCGCCGCCTCGCCGGCCTCCACGCTCCAGGTGGGCCCCGCCGCCATCGAGAATAGCGCGTGGCGGCTGGAGATAGACCACGCGACGGGTGGGATCGCGCGCCTCGTCGACAAGCGCAGTGGGCGCAACGTCTTCCCCGGCGTGGCGCACCACCCGGTCGCGGTCGGCGACGAGTGGGACACCTGGGCTCATAACCGCGACCGCTTCGGAGTGACGGGCGCCGCCTTCAGCTGCGAGCGCATCGAGGTGGCGGAGGAGGGGCCGCTCCGCGCCGGCCTGCGCGCCCATGCCCGCGCGGGCGCCTCGACGATAACGAGCACCTATCTCCTGCACGACGACCCGGCGCTGCCGTTGGAGATACGCGTCCGCGTCGATTGGCACGAGCAACGCAAGCTCTTGCGGCTGCGCTACCCCGTGCCCATGTACGGCCCCGCGCCCACCTTCCGCCACGAGGCGCCCTACGGCTCGATGGAGCGGCCGGCCGACGGGCGGGAGTGGCCGGGGCAACGCTGGGCCCTTGTCTCAAGCGACGGCTATGGGCTTGCCATTGCCACCGACGCGATCTATTCCTACGCCGCGGATGCCGCGTCCCTCTACCTCACGGTCCTGCGGTCACCGGTGTACGCGCACCATGACCCCTACCAGCTTGACCCAGGCCGGGAGTACGCGTATACGGACCAGGGCGAGCACACATTCACGCTGCGCATGCTGGCCGGACCCGACGTGGGCGCGCGCGCCGCCCACCGGCTCGCCGACGACCTGCTGCGGCCGCCCGTCGTGACGCCGCATGTGTCCCGCGGGGGCGCCGGTCCCCACCGCGCCAGCCTGCTCCCATTGGAGAGCGCGTCGAGCACGGCGGCATGGCTCAAAGGCGCGGAGACGGAGGAGGAGGGAGGAACGGCGCTCATCCTGCGCGTGCTCGAGGTGGAGGGCAGACCCGATACGGTGCTTCTGACGGAGACAGGGGATCGGCACGCCCTCGACCCGTACGGCATAGCCACCTTGCGTTGTGGCCGCGACGGGCGGTGGAGGCGGAGTGACGGCTTAGAGGCGCCGTTCCTATGAACCATGTCTTATGGAAGACAATATTCTTCACCGGCGAGTGCTCACCCTTGTTATCAGAAGCTGTTTTCGCCTGCTACTGGTATGCTAAAGGCGCGTTATCAGTAGTGTGGCGCGGCGTTTGCTGCTGATTAGTAGAGTTATCAGAAGTGCTACTGGGCGTGGGAAAGCGTCACATGATGCAGGCGCCCCTTGTGCAGGGATGCGCCAGCCGCGCACCGCATCGCATCGCATGGAATAGGCCGAAACGGTGCTGCGTTACAACGACAAGGCGACGACCAGTGTTTGAAGGGGGATACATACACGTGACCAGAGTAATCCGGTCAGCATGGCTGACAATCATCCCTTGGTGGGTGCGCCTCCCGCTCAGCTTCGGGCGGCACTCCACCGTCACGATCCGCGATCTCGCCACCACGCCGCGTGACTATGTCGAAGCGTGGCGCCTCACCGTGTGGGCCATGGCCGTGTGCGCGATCGCCGGCCTCCTCGGAGTCCCGCACCCTGCCTGGTGGTGGAGGCGGACGCGCGCCACCGCCGTGACGCGCCTCCTCGCCGCGCTCATGGCACATTCGCGGGTGCGGGTGCGAGACGTCGTCTACCACGTCGATACCCGCCGCTCCGAACTATACACCTTCCAAGAGGTCTACGGACTGGGGCAGTATGATCGTGTGCCGCGCTTTCTGCCGCGCCCGGGGTGGCTTGTGGTCGACGTTGGCGCCAATATCGGCGTCTTCACCGCCCGGGCGGCCACTCGTGGAGCGCGCGTGCATGCTTTCGAGCCCAACCCTGGACCCTACGACCGCCTCTTGCGCACGGTGCGTGCGAACAAGCTACATGTGAATGTGACCGCGCGCCCGGTGGCTGTCGGGGCGCGGCGGGGCTGGGCGACGTTGACGAGCCACGAGGCAAGCACCCCACTCGGCACCATCGTGACCACAGGAGCCGGCCTCCCCGTACCGGTGGTGACGCTGGACGAGGAGTTGGCCGATGTGCCGCACATCGATTTGCTGAAGATTGATACAGAGGGCAGCGAGGTGGATATCCTACGTGGCGCGACGCAGGTGCTCCGTCGCACCGACCGCGTCGTGGTCGAATATCACAGCGAAACGCTCTTGGGCGAGGTCCGATCCATACTTACATCGCACGGATTCAAAGAGGTCACCGCCTTTGGCGATGGTGTAGGCATCATATATGCCGAGCGCGATATCCTGTAAGTCCCCCACGGGGAACCGTGACCACAGACGGTTTGAGCATCGGCTACCCGGCAGGCGCCATGGGCAGGTCAACTGATCCGCAGGTCGGCCCCTTTTGCCTGTGCCTTCGTGGCGACGCACGCGTGCCGCGCGAAGGCACGCTTGATCGCCTTACGGGCCGATTCCTCTGGCCGTCGACGGTGATGGCCATATCTTCGTCTACCTCTGCCTCGTCTACTACACTACTACGTTCTTCGTCATACGTGAGGGCCGCGTGAAACGATGCCCTTCGCCGTTAGACCCCCGATATCACGACCATCATGACCGAAAAGGCTGGCGTAGCGATCGGCCATGCGTTCCTCGGTGAACTCGGCCTGGGCGCGGGCGCGCGCGGCCTCGCCCAGGCGACGGCGCAGTTCCGGGTCGTCACGCAGACGCGCGAGGGCGGCGGCGAGCGCGTCGGGGTCGCCGGGCGGGACCAGCAGGCCGGTCTCGCCGTCGAGGACGACGTCGGGGACGCCGCCAGCGCGCGCGCCGATGCTGGGTACGCCGTGAAAGGCGGCCTCGATGTACACCAGCCCGAAGCCTTCCATGTGCGAGGGCAGCGCCAGCACGTCGGAGGCCGCGTACACGTCCCCGATGTCGGGGACTCGGCCCAGCAGGAGGGCGCGGTCGCCCAGGCGCCTGGCGGCGAGGCGCGCCAGGGCGGCGCGCTCGGGCCCGTCGCCCGCGACCACAACCCTCAACGCGCCCTCGGGGTCGGGGACGCGCGCGGCCGCCTCGACGAGGTCGCCGACGCCCTTGTGGGGCGCGAGGCGGGCCACGCAGCCCACCACGAACGTATCGCCCGGCAGCCCCAGCCGCGCGCGGGCCTCGTCCCGGTCCGGCAGGTCCGTGGGGACTTGCACGCCAGGCGGGAGCATGTGTATCTTGCGCGCCGGGACGCCGGCTTCCAGTAGGATGTCGCGCATGGCGCGCGAGTTGACGGTGACGGCGTGGGCGAGCAGCGCCGCCAGACGCGTCATCGCGCGCTTGCGCCCGCCCATGGCACTCCACGGCACGGGATGGTGGACGGTGACGACGAGTCGGGGCGGCCGCGCAAGCCGCGCGGCGATGACGTCCTTGAGGGAAATGTAGTTCTGGCCGTAGTGGATGTTGACGACGTCAGGCTTACCCGTGGCGACGAGCCGGCGCAGCGCCCGCATGTCGCGCAACGTGTGCGGATCTATGATGTCGCGCACCGCCGGGTGTTGTTCGGTCGTGACCCCCGTGCCGCGCGCTCGCTCGACCAAGGCGCGGCCCCCCGGCGCCGGGGGGAAGACGCTGCGTACCCGCCAGCCGCGCGCGGCGAATTGGCGCGCCAGGTCGAGGCTGGTGCGCGTCACGCCGCTCACGTCGATGGGCGATGTCGTTATGAAGAGGACTTTGGTCATGGGATGGACGGCGCCCCGGTCATGGCGCGTAGACCTTGTCGTAGCGCTCGGCCATGCGCTCCACCGTGAACTCGGCGTAGGCGCGCGTGCGCGCGGCCTCGCCCATCCGCGCCCGCAGCGCGGGGTCGTCGCGCAGGCGTACGATGGCGGCGGCGAGCGCGTCGGGGTCGCCGGGCGGGACGAGCAGGCCGGTCTCGCCGTCGAGGATAACGTCGGGGACGCCGCCGACCTTCGCGCCGATGCTCGGGACGCCGCGGTAGGCGGCCTCGACGTACACCAGGCCGAAGCCCTCTAGCTGCGACGGCAGGCAGAACAGGTCGGACGCGGCGTAGACATCGGGGACCGTCTCGTCGGGTATGCGGCCGAGGAAGACGGCGCGGGGACCCAGGCGCGCCGCCGCGAGATCTTCCAGGTCGGCGCGCTCCGGCCCATCGCCCGCGATGATTACCCGCAGCTCGCCGCGCGGGTCCGGCACGCGCGCGGTCGCCTCGATGAGGCAGTCGATGCTCTTGTGCGGCACGAGCCGCGCGATGGAACTGATGACGAAGGCGTCCGGGGGTATGCCGAGCCGGGCGCGGGCGTCGGCGCGCGACGGCAGGCGCGTGGGGACGGGCACGCCGGAGGGTACGATGCGTATCTTGCGCGCGGAGACGTCCGCCTCCAGCAGAAGGTCGCGCGTGGCTCTAGAGGGGGCGACCAGGGCATGGCAGAGGCGCGACGCGCGGCCGGTGTTCGTGCGGCGCCTGACGTCCTCGCCCCAGGGGTCGGGGTGATGGATCGAGACGACGAGGCGGGCCAGGCCGGCCAGGCGGACGGCGATGACGTCCTTGAGCGCCACATGGTTGCTGCCGCATTGTATGTTGACGATGTCCGGCTTGTGCGCGGCGACGAAACGGCGCAAGTTCAGGACGTCTTGCCACGAGAGCGTGGCGTACGCGCCGTGGAGTGTGGGACTGGTCTCGGCCTCGACGCCCTGCTTGCGGCACCACTCCAGCAAGATGGTCCGCTCCTCCGCAGCCGTCCGCCCCGGCACGGCCAGCCGCGTGGGGTCGCCGTCCACCGGCTGTGCGAACACTAGCTGCGTCGCCCAGCCGCGCGCCTTGAACTCGCGGGCCAGATCGACGGCGGTGCGCTCCACGCCGGCGATACCGTGTCCCATCATCAGGATAAGCAGCTTCTTACGCTTTTTACCCACGTACGGGTCCTCCCCTCTATACACGCTTTCTTACTTTAGGACTCGTTAAGAAATAACTTCCCGCCGCTGTGCTGCCTCGGACGCTTGAACGCGGCGACCAAAACGGGAAGTTAATCTTTAACGGCTCCTTAGTGGGGCCTTATCCGCCTACTGTCGTAGTGCGAGAGGACACAGGGCTTCACTCGCGCCTGGTTAGCGCGCCTCCCCGAAGCTCGCGATGTCGCGCTCGGAGCGATCCTGCTCTTCGGCGCTGTACTCCTCCTGTGGGTCGAAGAACACGATCTGGCTACCCGACGACTCGAAGTGGAATGGCACATGGATGAGCCCGCGCAGGCTCTCGCGCACCGCCGCCTGTCTGGCCGGGGGCGCGAAAAACACCATGAAGCCGCCGCCGCCGGCGCCGAGCACTTTGCCGCCACTGGCCCCGGCCGACCGCGCCGCCGCGTAGATGTCTTCGATGTGGGCGGTGGAGACGCTCGCGCTCAGGCTGCGCTTGACTTGCCAGGCCTCGTGCAGCAACTCCCCGAAGCCCCCGATGTCGCCATCCCCGCTCAGGGCGGCGATCCCCTGGTCCACCAGGCCGCCCAAAGTCCGCAGCTGGCGTTCTTTGCTCGCGACATCTTGCACGTAGGTCTGCGCGACGACCGAGGCCGTGCGCTGGATGCCGGTGTAGAACAGCATGAGATGGTCGTCCAACTCCGCGATTCGTCGCGCGGGGAGGGTCAGTGGCGTCACCGTGATCGCGCCGTCCTGCCCGAAGCGGATGTGGTTGAAGCCGCCGTGCGCGGCCAGCACCTGGTCCTGCGCTCCCACGGTGTCCCCGATCAGGTCCCGCTCGATGTGGATGGCCTCCAAGGCCAGTTGCCGCTTACTGGGCATGCGGCCCGTCAGACCGTAGAGCGCGTGCAGCAGGCCGACCGTGAACGAACTGCTCGAACCCAGGCCGCTACGCGCCGGCAGGTCGGCGTCGTGGTGGATCTCCAGCCCGTCGTCCAGGCCCAGGTGGCGCAGCGTCTCGCGCACCCCGGGGTGGACGATCTCGTCGACTGTCCGCGTATTCTCCATCTGCGAGTAGACGATGCGGTAGCGGTGCTCGAAGAAGGGCGGGAGGCGGCGGCAGGTCAGGTAGCAGTACTTGTCGATCGTCGTAGCCAGGACAGCCCCGCCGTGCGCGCGGTACCAGGCCGGGTAGTCGGTGCCGCCGCCGAAGAACGAGATGCGGAAGGGGGTGCGGCTGATGATCATGCCTGTGTCCTTTCCGGCAGGCCGAACAACTGGCGCTCGACGATGTCGCACAGGATGTGCTCGATCACGAGGTGCGCCTCCTGTATGTATTGCGTGAACGTGCTGGGGACCGCTATGGCGATGTCGGCCAGCTCTTGCAGGATACCACCGCCGCCGATGAGGGCGATCGTGCGTAGGCCAGCTCCCCGCGCCGCGCGCACGGCGTGGACGACGTTGGCCGAGCCGCCGCTGGTGCTGATGCCGATGAGGATGTCGCCGGGCTTGCCGAGGGCCTGCACCTGGCGGGCGAAGACGCCGTCGTAGCCGCAGTCGTTGGCGTAGGCGGTCAAGTACGAAGAATCGGCGGGGAGCGCGATCGCCGGGAGGCCGGGGCGCTCGAAGTCGATAGTCAGGCGGCTGACAAGCTCCGTCGCCATGTGCTGGCAGTCAGCGGCGCTGCCGCCGTTTCCGCAGAGTAGCAGCTTCCCGCCGGCGCGGAACGTCTCGGTCAGGGCGTCAGCGGCGCGCAGCATGTCATCGCCGCAGCTCTCGACGAGCTGTCGCGCGACCTCCATGCTTTCCCGTACATGGGTGTGCATTCTCTCGCGCGGCCAGGTCGTGTTGGATTCCATGTGTTACTCGTCCTTATTCCAAACGATCGTTAGCTTAAGCGATGGTCGCCCTGGCCTCTTCGCCGGGCGGGAGCGACCAGGTGGTCTCGGGTTTGCCGGTGGTGAGCAGGTCGGCCAGTTCGACGCCCTGCATCACGGAGTGGTCGGTGTTGCCGAGTTCGTAGCGCCACGCGCCGAAGCGCCCGCGCGCGTAGATGCCTCGCGCCATCAGCCACGGCTGGATCACGGTGAGCGCGGCGTCGCGCCCGATCGTCGGCACCGGGTATGAGTAGGGCACATGCATCAACTCGCGGCTCACGATCTTGGTGCCCGCTTGCTCGCGCGTGAGCAATTGGGAGCTGACCAGGCCCTCGATCGTGCGCTCCACGACGCTGGCCGCGTCCTCGCGCTTGTAGGGCGAGGACGAGACCTCGGCCAGCAGCGAGAAATGACCCGGCCCCGGCGTCATCGCGGGCGAGTAGTTGGAGAGGTAGGTGACGCGGTAGAACGGCGAGTCGGACTCTGGAAAGTACATCCAGCACTTGCTGCTGGGGCACGGGTCGGCGACGCCGATGCCGACGAAGTAGCCCTCGGTGTGGCGCAGGTCGCGCGCGGCCGCGCGGACCCCCTCGGGGCAGCCGGGGATGAGCTTGAGCAGTTCGGTCAGCGGGAGCGTGGTGATGAGCGTATCGTATGCCGTCGATCGGCCGTCGGCGAAGGTCACGACGCGCCGCTCGGCGTCGATGGCGACGGCGTCGGCCGAGAAATTGACCTGTTGGGGAAGCGCTTCGGCGATGCGCTCGTAGAGCATGCCCGTCCCCAGTAGCGGGAACTTGAACTTGTTGTTCGGACCCCAGTTGACGTCGTCGCGGTCGTCGAGGTGGTTCTGGAGGATGCGGCGCAGGTCGACGGTGGGCACGCGATCACCCTGCCACTCCGTCCCCATCATTTCGAGGGGGTGGGCCCAGACCTTGAAGTTGTAGGGCAGCATGAAGTGTGTGGCGATGCCTTCGCCGAAGATGGCGTTGATCCACTGCTTGAAGTTGGCGCGCGGGAGCGTGCGCTTCTGCGCCTCGACGATGCCCATGACGCACTCGAGGAACAGGTCCTTGGGCAGGCGGTGGATGTTGTTCTGGAAGGGGTAGGGCACGAAGCGGCCCGCGATCCATACCCAGGCCTCGCGCAGGTGCTGGTCGTAGTCGCCGCGCAGCATTTTCTCGACGAGGCCATCGAAGTAGGTGTAGTGACTGAACATGACGTGGCCACCGTGGTCCCAGATAAAGCCCTGGGGGTCGCGGTAGCTCGCGGCCAGGCCGCCGACGTGGTCGGTGCGCTCGTAGATGCTCCACCGCTCGGGGGGATAGCCCAGCTCGGCCAGGCGGTAGGCGGCGCCGAGCCCTGTCGGCCCGGCGCCCACTATCACGATCTTGCCGCTCGTCACTCCGTCCTACTCCTTATCGACCGGGTTTCGAAGAATCCAACTCTAGCATAACAACCCGCGGACGAACTGCCATGGCGCCAATAGATGGGGAACTTTTGCGGTTATTCACGGACGGAGGGTCAACGGGAGGGTGCGCGTGGCGGACGCGCACCCCTGGTAGACGGTCACGATCAGGCGCGCGGGGGTCGGCTTGCTCGGCAGATAGGCGGAGGTTGGCGCGCCTATGAAGACGCCATACTCATCCGTCGCGCCCATGAGGTCCGCGCGCGCGACCCCCGTCAGGGTTCTGTACACTCCCCGCGCCGTGGCGACTTGCAGCGCGACGCTGACCTGGGCGCGCGGTTGCGTGAGGAGACGGACGGTGAGCTGATGGCTGTGGGCCGGCGCCGCCAGGATGTTGACGATCAGCGGCAGCGCGGTGTGATAGGGGCGGCAGGCTGGCGACCGCGGCGTCAACTGCGCGGCGGGCACGTCCCCCACGACGGCCAGGCCGCCCAGCACCTGGTAGGGGGGCTCCGTGAAGCGGCCCAGGACGCGCCCCGTGGCGATGTCCACGTGGTAGACGTGACCCGATTCGAAGCCGGCCGTCCAGAAGGAAGCGCCGTCTTGGTCGAGGGCGAGGGCATACAGGATGCTCTTCTCACCAAGGGCACGGGCCGTGTAGGCGCGCAGGACGCGGCCCGCCTTGTCGAGCCGGTAGACCCGCGCGCTGCAGGCCACCAGCGCCTCGCCGTTCGGGCGCAGGCGCAGGGCGTAGCACTGGCCATCGGGGACGCGGGCGAAGTCCGGCAGCTGGCGGCCGCGGCAAACGTCGAAGCGTTTGATGCCGCGACCGGCCGAGGTGTAGAAAAGGGTGCATTGATCGGCGGCCAGGTCTATCCAGTTGACGCCTTCGTTCTCTCCGCGCGGTTTGTACGTCGCGAGGAGCTTGCCGCTGGGCGTGAACTTGAGGAGGCCGCGGGCGCTCTGGGCCTCGCCCACGTAGACGCGGCCTGCGGCGTCGGCCGCGCAGCTCTCGGGATCCTTGTCGAAGCGCCCACCCCATGGGTCCTGCACGAGCCTACCCCTGCCGTCGAACTTGCTCATGGTCGATGCGTCGAAGTTGGTCACGTACAGGTTGCCCGCGGCGTCGAAGCACAATCCTTTCTCCTCCGAGCTCCTGGTGCGCGTGCGCAGCCGGGTCAACGCGTCTCCGCGCGGCGTGTACAGCGCGATCACGCCGGCGCCCACGCTCGCGAACACGGCGCCGCGCTTGTAGGGACGGGGCGTCGGCGCCGGCGCCGGCGCGCGGCGCGGCGAGATCGACCTGCCGCCGCCCGCGCCGGACGGAGTGGCCGTCCGTGAGGGCGTTGGCGTCGACCGGGCCGGCGGAGTCGTCGAGGTCGATGGCGGCGCCGTCATGGTAGGGGTCGGCGTGCCCGTCGGTCCGCCAGTGAAAGTGGTCGGCGACGGGGCCACTCCGCCCGTGGGTATGGGGCTTGGCAGCAACGGGGCGGTGGGTGTGCCCGTCGGATCGGCCGGCGCGGTGGGTGTGCCTGTCGCCCTCGGCGCCGATGTCGCGGTCGGGGTGTTTGTGGGCGTCGCGGTCGGCGGGGTGGTGGGCGTCGCTGTGGGTGTGTCCGTGGACGTCGCTGTCGCTGTCGGGGCGCTCGTGTGCGTCGCTGTCGCCGTGGGTGTGTCCGTGGGCGTCGCTGTCGCTGTCGGGGCGCTCGTGTGCGTCGCTGTGGGTGTGTCCGTGGGTGTGTTCGTGGGCGTCGCTGTGTGGGTGGGTGTCGACGTGGCCGTCGCTGTGTGGGTGGGTGTCGACGTGGCAGTCGCTGTGTGGGTGGGCGTGGCGGTAGGCATCGGCTGCTTGGCGGGCGGGGCGCCGGACCCCAGCGCGGCGGGCATAGGCGCAAACGCCGTGGAGCGAGGAAGATGGGCGCTGCCCCTCGCCCCGGACGGCTGGATGGAGGATGCGGAGGCGCCCCTCGCCGTCTCCCCATTCAGCGACGTCCCATAGAGCGCCACGAGGGCCAGGACGGCTATGATATACCGGCGACAATCATGACGAACGCGTAACCTACTCATTCCTGCTCTCCTCCCTGCAGCTCCTCGCGTGCGGCGCATCGCCTGCCACGGAGTCCGTAAATCATCGCTGGTGCGGGAGATCGCGCTCGCCGCATAATTCCAGGACCCTGCCATCCGCCGGGCTGTGGGGGGACGGGTATAGCTTACTGGTGCTATCCTTAGAAGCGTACCACGACCGCCGGTCAATGGCTAGGCTAGGCCGCATAGGCCGCATCCAAGCGCAAGCGTGCGGCATACGATTGTGGTTCGGTCCGCCCCGACCTTGAGGGACAAGGGTAGGGCATGAGTCCTGAAGAGTTAGCACGGCAGCTAGCCAGCGCCGATCGAACCGCGGATATGGGATAGCAACGACCGATGATGGATCACACAGTACTGCTCGCGGTGACGCCGGACACGGCGGAGGTCTTGCCTGGAGGCACGGCCGCCTTTACCCTGGACATCCGCAACGATGGCGCCGCCGACGAGTACCGCATCGCGGTCGAAGGCATCCCGGATGCCTGGTACGAGCTGGATAGGCCGCGTGTGTCGCTCGCCGCCTTTTCAAACGCCCAGGCCCACTTGTCCATCCGTTCGGCCCCCGAGTCGACGGACATGTCCGGACGCTACCCGCTCAGGGTGCAGGTGACGTCGGAGCATGATACCTCACGGCGCGCGGATGCCGTCGTGATGCTGATCGCACGGTCCGATGGAAGTCAGGACACCCTCGTGGCGCCGGTACCGGGCGCCGCGGGGGCGTCCCGACTCTCGTCCTTGCGCCGCTTGCCGCGGTGGGCCATGCTCGTGCCGCTGGTCGTCCTCCTCGCGGGCATCGTCGGGGCGGCGCTGGTGCGGCACGGCCCGTCGCGGACGACGCGTCCCACCTCAACGTCTTCGTCGTCGTCTTTGTCGCCCACGGCTGTCGCGCGTCCGACATCGTCGCCTACCGCGACGCCCCACCGGGCGCACATCCTGCCCCCCGCCGCGTTGACGGCGCGGGCGCTGCGGGTGGGCGGGCGCACGGCGACACCCACGCCGGCGACGGCTGCTCCGACCCGACAAGCGGCGCATGATGGACGGCGGGCCATGCCTCGCATCGTCACGTTCGTGTTGTACCACCATGCTGGCGCGTCCTACGTCCTCTGGCGCGTCAAGAACGCCAGCCATGTCTCGTTGCAGGGCATGCCCGTCGTACTTAGTGGCGTGCTCCCCGTCCCCGTCGGGACGACGACGCTCTCCCTGACGGCCAGCAACAGCAGCGGCAGCACGCGCAGGAGGCTGCGCGTGCTCCCCCCGCGAGGGTTGACCTTGCCGAAGCCGACGGCGACGCCGCGCCCTCTGACGCGCGCGGCTAGCCCGACGCCGAAGCCAGCGGCGACGCCGAAGCCGACGGCGACGCCGAAGCCAGCGGCGACGCCGAAGCCGACGGCGACGCCGAGGCCGGTCCCGCCGAAGCCGACGGCGACGCGCGTCTCAGTTCCACCAACGCCGCTCCCGCCAACGCCGGTCCCGCCGAGCCCTGTGCCTAGCCCGGTCCCGCCGAGCCCTGTGCCTAGCCCGGCCCCGCCGAGCCCTGTGCCTAGCCCGGCCCCGCCGGCAACAGCGCCGCCAACCCGCACGCAGACGCCGACGGTGACACCCGTGCCTCGGCCGACGGTGACACCCGTGCCTCGGCCGACGGCGACGCGCGTAGTCCGGCCGACCCCGGCCCACCACCTGCCTCTCCCGGTCGCCACACGTCCGCCTACAGCGACGCCGCGGCCGCGCGCGACAGCGACGCCGCAACCGCGCCCGACGGCCACGCCACGGCCGACCGCTACAAACACGCCCAGACCGCGTCCGACGGCCACGCCACGGCCGACCGCTACAAACACGCCCAGACCGCGTCCGACGGCCACGGCGCGGCCGACCGCTACAGCCACGGTCCAGCCGACGGATACGGCCACGGCGACAGTGCGGCCGACGGATACGGTCCAGCCGACGGATACGGCCACGGCGACAGTGCGGCCGACGGATACGGTCCAGCCGACGGATACGGCCACGGCGACAGTGCGGCCGACGGATACGGCGACACGCACGTCCACCCCAACGCGGACCCCAACACCGAGACCAACGGCGACGTTCGCGTCTGAACCAACGCCGAAGCCCATCCCCATCCCTAGGCCGACGTCGACCTTCCAGCCGGAATCGACGCCGAAACCTATTCCCACGGGACCGCCGACTCCCGCAAGTCCCTGACCCGGTTTCTTCGTGGCGCTACGTGGGATGGGCGCCCTGCCGCTTGTCGTGGCCGTGGACGCGCCAGCGCGTGGGATGTGCGACGCGGTGGTTAGCCTGCCGGCGCGTGGGGCGCGCGCGCGCGTTCTTTGCGTGTACCGGAGCCATGACCGGGCGCCCGTGTGCGGGGACCGTCACGACGTGCGGGCGCGCGCCATAGGCGGGACGCGCGCGGAGGGTGACGGCCCCAGGGATGATGCATGTGATGGCGCTGTTGTTCCAGGCGTGCAGCCGCGACCAGTCGGCGGTGAAGACGCCGATCTTAAAGGTGTAGGCGCCGGAGACCGCCGTCCTGGCGACCGGCCATGCCACGGTGAATGTCCGGGGTACGCCCGCGTTGAAGCTCACTGGGCTCCGCCACGTTTGCCAGATCAGATGGTCCCGCGGGTCGTGCACCTCGAGGTCGACTAGCTTGTTCGCCACGGGGCTGTTGCTCGTGATCGTAGTCGTGAAGATTTGCGTCGTCCCGGGCAGGATGGTGACGCGGCTCTCGGTCGTGCGGCCGAAGCTGAAGGTGAGTGGCGCGCTCGTGCGGGTGGCCGTCGCCAAGGGGACGAGGTTCGTCGCCGTGGCGGCGGGGCGCGTGGTAGCGGCCGCCGTGCCGTTAGATGGGAGGCCGGGCGCCGTGGTGGTGGCGTGCGGGGTCGGTGTATTCGTCGCCGTGGCGCGCGGGGCCGGTGTGTTCGTCGCCGTGTTACCGAGCGGCGTGCTGGTGGCCGTGTTGGTCGGGCGGGGCGTATCCGTCGCCGTGCTGACTGGCGTCGCGGTAGCGCTGGGGACCCGCGTGTTTGTCGCGGTGTTGGTGGGGATGGGGGTATTGGTCGCGGTGTTGGTGGGGATGGGGGTATTGGTCGCGGTGTTGGTGGGGATGGGGGTACTGGTCGCGGTGTTGGTAGCGGACGGCCTGGCGGTGGCGGTCGCCGTGGGGACGGCCGTGTTTGTCGCAGTGGCGGTCGCCGTGGCGCGCGGGGAGGGGCTAGCGGTCGGGGCGGGCGTGTTGGTGGCTGTCGCCGTGTTGGTGGCTGTCGCCGTGCTCGGCCCAGGCGTCGGGGCGCTCACGCTAAACTGGATGGCGTTGCTCCAGGCTTGCATGTGCGACCAGTCGGATGTGAAGACGCTCACTACGAGCGTATAGGCGCCCGGCGTCGCCCCTGGCGGCGCCGACCACGACACGTTGAATGTCCGGGGCGCGCCGCCGGCGAAGCTCACCGGGCTCTGCCACGTCTGCCAGATTTTGTTGTACGCCGGGTCATGCACTTCGAAGTTGACGAGTTCATCGGCGGCCGCCGCGCTGGCGGTGATCGTGGTCGTGAAGATCTGCGCCGCGCCCGACGCCACGGAGGGACTGCTCTCGGTCGTGCCGCCTACAGTAAAGGTGACACTGGCCGGCGTGGACGCTGTCGCTGTGTTCGTGGGCGTCGCCGTGCTGTCCACCGTGTTCGTGGGCGCCGGCGTGGCGGTGCTCGTGACGGCGCCGGTGGAGCCGTCGATCGGGTAGGCGCCGCCCGCGTAGTACTGCCCTGCCGCCATGCGTAGGTAGCCGCCGTCGTCGTCGGATACAGTGCTCGTGTGCGTGTTGCAGACCTGGCCGTCGCTCGTGCCGTCGCCCGTGCAGAAGCTCGCGGGGTTGGTGACGCCGTCATTCATCGCGTCGGTGTTGACGGTGCTGCCGCCGTTGCCGGCGCCGAAGAGCAGGCCGATGATCCCGGCCCGGGCCAGCTCGTCCAAGTGCCCGAAGAAGTATTCGGCGCGGTTGTCCTGGTAGTGACCGTTGGTGTTGTTCTCGGTGTCGAAATACTGATTGCCCAGGGGGATCTGCCATACCATGACCGGGCGGCCAGCCGCCCGGCCGGCCGCGCCGATGTAGTCTTCCCAGCGGTGGAAGTTGGGGACGGCGACGTTGCGCGCGTCCCACCATGTGTCGACGCCCCAGTTGGCCTTGACGTACCCGGCATCGCGGTCGGCCACGTCGTTGAAGAGCAGGTCGTAGCCGCGCGCGCCGGCAGGCAGGCCGGCGATGCCGCTCGCGGCGGCGAAGGCGCCCGCCTCCTGGCCCAAGGCCGCGGCGTCGAGCGTCTGGTCGGGGCCGCCGATGTCTTTGGTCGTGGCCCAGTTGCTGACGTGGACGGCCAGCAGGACGTTGGGCGCGTAGAGGTCGCGCAGGTGCAGCAGCGCGTGGTTGAAGCCCTGGTAAGTGTCGGGGTAGGCCGCGACATCGGGGTCGCCCGAGTTAGCAACGGCCGCCTTGAGCAGGGCGGGGTCGTTGCCCTGGCCCGTGCAGTAGCCCGCGCAGCGCGTGTTGTCGAGCACGGCCTGCTCGGCGAAGCCGGAGAGGTCGGGCTCGACATGCACGACGGCGGTCTTGCCGAAGCCGGCGATGCCGTCGTACGTGCCCGTGCCCAGGCGCTTCATCAGCAGGGCGAAGTTGCGGTAGTAGCTCGCCATCGTCGCGACGTTGTTCAGGTTGGAGAGGTCTTTCCGCGCCTCGCCGCAGGAGCCGCACGAGCCGTTGCTCTGCTGCAGCTCGTAGTAGCTCAGGACGGGGATGTAGCCGTGCGCGGCGGCGCCCTGCGCGTACCAGGTGGCGAACTGGCCGTTGGGGTTCCAGGTCTCCCACCCGCCGCCGGTGTTGACGCCGCCGGCAAGGTATTGGTAGGCGTAGTCCCAGGGGACGCCGGAGTCGGGCATCCAGCCGTAGATACCAGTGGCGTTCGGGCCGCCGGAGAGGCCGATGCCGAGGTGGGTGGGCAGTCCGTGCGGCGGCGCGGCGGCGCGCGCCTGCCACGCGTCGAGCGGGCCGAGTGGCGCCGCGAATGCCGTGATCAGGAAGGCTGTCGCGGCGAACAGGGCGATGCGCGCGCGTGGGCGGGTTGGGCGAACCATGGGCTGTCCTCTTTCTACACGCCCCCGAGGGGCGGGGCTGTGGCCGCGTAGGCCGCTGCCTATGCATGCGATAGACGCATAGTAGTGCGCGAGGACGTGCGAGGAGTATCACCCAGGGCGGCTAATCACGACCAGACAAGAGTACGGGGTCATGACCCTGAGAGTAGGGGGGTCATGACCCTGATGGCCTGATCCGGGGGCGCCGGCGCCGTGTGGGTTGTGCGGCGGCGCCAGGTGGCGCTCACGGCGGGCCGGATGAGCGGCGGAGAGACGGGGGAGGCAGGGGAGACGGGGCGGCGGGGAGTGGCGCTACATGCTCCTGCTATCGACCACGGGCGTCGTCTGCTCGGCGGCGGTCACGGGCGGCAAGTGCTCGGCCACCACCTCGCCCACCGGAGGAGGAGCCCCCCTGTCGCGGCGCCTGCCCACGCCGCGTACCTGGCCGGCGAACGTCCGCCAGAGGTAGATGAGGTCCTCGCGCGCGAAGACGCCGAGGGCGAGGGCGAGGGCCAGGTAGACGCCCACGCCGAGCGCCTGGCCGAGCGGCGGCCACAGGCCGCGCGTCAGCCATATCATGCCCCATTGCGCCGCACCGGCGGCGAGCCCGCCCGCGGTGACGGCCAGGATGCGCCGGGTCACGACGATGTCGCGCAGGAGCGCCACGCCGTACACCGTCATCAGGACCTCCGTGATCAGCACGGCGACCGCCGCGCCTATGGTGGGGTTGTGGTCGCCGTGATGCATGAAGTAGGGGATGGTCACGAAGTTGAGCAGCGGGTTGATGACGCAACTCGCCGCCAGCACCGCCGTCCAGCGCCATTGCTCGTTACGCGCCGTCACCATGGCGCTGAAATGGCTGTCGAGGAAGGTGAACGGGGCGCAGAAGCCGAGCACGCTCAGCACCTCGACCGCGGGGTGATACTTGGGGCCGTACACGGTCAGGATGAGGGGCCTGGCGAAGGTGACGAGGCCGATCATCAGGGGGAAGGCGCAGGCGATCAGCAGCGAGATGATCTTGCGGTTGACGCGCACGAAGTCGTCACCCACATTGACGCCGAGGCGCGCGAGCAACGGGAACGTGGCGCCGGTGATGATGCCCGGCAGGAACAGGATCACCCCGAACATGCGCTGCGCCGGATTGTACTGCCCGACGGTACCGGGATCGTGCGTGATCCACGCCAAGATGATGCCGTCGATGATGAAGTAGAAGACGAGGAAGACGCCGTTGAACCAGAAGGGCAGCCCGCCCACGACGACCTCGCGCACGTCGCCCCGCGTGACGCGCCGGGTCAACCGCACGTTGCCGCGCATGAAGTAGAGGGTCATGCCCACGCCGATGAGCGTGAGAATGAGGCCCTCGACGGCGAAGGCGACGACGCCGCCGTTGATCTTGACGATGATGAGGAGGAACAGGAGGTCGAGGGTGTTGCCCACGACGCTGCCGATCGCCCCGAACGACATCTGCTCGCGGCCGGCGAAGGCCGCGCCGATCGGCCCCATGAGCGCCCCAATGACCAGGCTCACCAGCGAGATGTAGTTGATGAGCGCGAAGTCCCGGCTGAGGTGGGCGACGTGGACGTACACGAGCACCACGGTGACGCCGGGGACGGCGATGATGGCCCGCGCGAGGATTGCCGCGCTGACCAGCGACGCCGCGCGCCCGTAGTCGCGCGCTGTCGCGCGCGTGATCACGGTGTCCATGCCCAGGCCCATCACCAGACCGACCAGACCCACGACGAGGCCGGCCAGCCCGAGCGCGCCCGCGTTGTGGGGACCCAGGTAGCGGCTGACCACAAACAGGTGGAACGTACTGATAACCCAGGTCGCCAGCGTCCCCGAGCCCATGATGACCATGTTCGAGACGACGCGGCGCTTGGCGAGTTGAGTGCTCATAACGCCCCTAGCTTACCCGTCCTGGGCGAACCCGTACACCCCGATCAGCTGGCGGGGGTGCACCTTAAAATAGTGGACGCGGCCTGCGACTTCAGTCGCAGGCTCCTTTGTACCCGATTCCACTAAAACGAGGCTCACCTAGCTGGCCGCACATTAGCGCGCCGGCCGCTTCCCGGGCTCCAGCGTCAGAAGCGCCATCGAATAGGGCGGCAGGGTATACGACGGCGACGCCGGGTCGATCCGCGCCGCCGCGCGTTGGAGCGCCGCGGCCGGGTTGTCGAAGGCCGGCGCCAGCGCCGCCTGCGCGCCGCCGTACGAGTACGCCGTCACGGCGCCGGAGGGGATAAACCCCGCGAGCCGGAGCGGCACGGTGGCGGTCACCGTCGGCGATTTGTTGATGAGTAGGAGCCGCAGCGCGCCATCCGCGCCCAGTGTCGCATGCGACGCGACCAGGGGGACGGCCGACGACGACGCGACCATCGTGGCGCCCGGCTGCAGCAACAGGCCCGCCTCCCGCAGCCCGTAGTAGGGCGGGAACGGCCACCCCGCGCCGTACGACTCCGCGCCCTGGCCGCTCGATAGGAGCCCCCAGTCTCCGTAGGGGAGGTGGCCCTGCAGTGGCCGGCCGGTCGCGGGGTCGGCGGTGTCTTGCGCGGCGGGGACAGCGCCGTTGTAGAGGTCCCACCACATGGAGGACGAGACGCCGTTCTCGGTCAGCGTCGAAACGACATCGGCGGCGTAGAGGGCGTTGACGAGCGAGGTGCTCTGCTTGCCAGGCGAGACCGAGTCATTGTTGAGCTCGCCGGCGATGATCTCGATCCGGCCGGCGCGCGACGGGCAGGCGCTCTGTATCCACGCCCTGATGGTGCCGACGTAGCCGGCGATGGTCGACGGCGCGTTCGCGAGCAGGCCAGTGTCACTCTCGTCCTTGTTGGTACTGTCGCCGTTCACACCGTACTGCGCATACGGGTGAAAATCCACGAACGAGAGCCAGGGGCAGGTCGAGGAGATGACGTTCTGGCTGAAGCTCGGCCACTGTTCCCAGACGTCGACGCCGATCTTGATGTCGTGATGTTGCGCGGCCGCCGCCGCCGCCATGGCCTGGGCGAAGGCCGGCGCGTGCGCGGCGTACGACGTGTCGTTGGGCGCCTTGTAGCCGTCGGCGCAGCCCTGGTTGTCGGGCCACAGGTTAGCCTCCCCGCCCGTGTCGCAGGCGAAGTACTGCTCGTTGCCGATCTCCCAATAGGCGACATCATAGCCCCTGGTAATGGCGTAGGTCACCCAATCGGCCGCCTCCTGGGGGTCGCCGGGACCGGTGTTCGTCAGGTTCGTCCCGTAATTGACCGTGACCATCGCCTTGCCGCCGGCGCGTCCGATCAGGCCCATAAAATTGTCGAAGGTGTTGAGCTCCTGCCCGCCGCCGTTGGGCTGTCCCCCGCTACAGGGGGGATTGGCGCTGTAGCAGTGCTGCCGCCAGTGGTAGGTGTCGGCGGTCTTGCCGCCCGGGTAGCGGAACAGCCGGAAGGGCACGGCGGCCAGCATGGGCGCCGTGCGCGGGGACGTGAGCAACTGGGGCTGCCAGACGGCGACGTTGACGCCCAGCGCCGTTCCAGGCACAACGCCGAGCGACGCCGTCGCCGTCACGCTCACCACGCCAGGTTGCGCCGGTCGAACGGTCGGCGTGGGGCGCCCGGGCGCGGAGCCCACTCCGCCCGGCGGAGGGCCGGGCGAAAAGAACCGGCCGGACGCATAACCAACGACCAGCGCGAGCAGCAGGGCGACGACGAAGACGGCCAGTAGGTAAGCGCGCGATCGCCTCATGTTTACCATACGCACACACTATACCCGCGATCCGCGCTCGCGTCACGTCATACCCGCGATCCGCGCTCGCGTCACGTCACGGCGTGAGGTAGTACGGGGCCGCCGATGTCGTCGCGATCCGCAGGAAGGTCAGCAGGCTTAACAAGACGACGACACCGCAGAGCAAGGCGAGCGGACGGCGCCGGTAGCGCACATAAGCGAACACCGTCAGCAGGTAGAGTCCGCCGTAGACGCGGGCGATGTTGTCGAAGCCCAGCCAGATGGCCGGCCCCGTGCAGAGGGCGGCGATGCCATGGGCGACCATGCCCCCCGTGAGAATGTCGGGGCGCCGCCACAGGTAGATGGCCGACACGACGAGCGCCGCGCCGACGAAGGCCACCACGACCATGAGGGTGGCCCAATATGTCCTGTGGTCCGGGGCATGGAGCGCGACGCGCACCGCCGCGTCGATACCCGATAGCGGCGGGCCGAATTGGCCTTGCGTGGCCGTGGCGCTGCTCTGTCCCAGGGCACGAGCCACCACGGCCTGCCAATCGAGGTAGGGACCCGCGGACAGCGCGAGCGCGGCGGCCGGCCAGGCGCGGCGCGCCCATACCTCGGCCGTGAGCAGTGGCAAGAGAAATAGCACGGCAACCTCGCGCGTGAGCAGCGCGGCGGCGAACAGGAGTGCGGCCCAGAGGATGCGGCGGCGGAGGTAGAGCAACAGGCCGGCCAGGGTCAGCGCCATCATGAGCGGCTCGGCCAGATCCTTCTGTACGGCGATCAGGAGGCTGGGGTTGAGCGCCGCGGCCAGCGCCCACCACATGCCGCCGCCCCGACCGACCAAGGCGACGATAAGGCCCGCCAGATAGGCGACGGCGGCGACCGCGACGAGGTTGATGGCGACCATAGCGACCGGGCGCGCATTCCGTTGTCCGCGCGTGAGGGCCCAAATAAGGAGCGGATAGCCGATGCGCCCATAGCGCTGCGGGCTGTGAAAGGCGCGGCGACGCAGGAAAGGGTCGTCCGCGACGTAGTAGTACGTCTGGCCGTCATAGCCCGCGCTGTGCCGGAAGACGACGACGTGGTGGCCGAAGCCGCCCGGCTCCTTCTCGGTCGGGATAGCGCTATCCCCCAATTGGATCAGGCTGCTGAGGTTACCGCCGTAATGCCGGACGTTCAGGAAGACGACGGCGCCGTAGATGAGCAGGCTCACCAAGGCGAAGAGCAACAAGAGGCGGCGCGGCGCCGGCGCCGCCCGCGGCGTGCTAGCAGGCCCCGTCGCCCCCGTCCCCATCACCCGTCGCCCCGGCATAGGCCCCGCATGATGGCGAGGATGCGGCGGGCATTGGCCGCGCTATCGTACTCCTGCTCGGCCCGGGCACGACCGCGCGCGCCCATGGCGCGACGGAGCGCGGCGTCGCCCGCGAGCCTGTCGAGCGCCGCCGCGAGGGCCGCCGCGTCGCCGGGCGGCGTCAAAAACCCTGTCTCGCCGTCGCGCACGGCCTCCCCGATCGCCCCCACGTCCGACGCGACGACCGGCAGGCCCGCCGCCATCGCCTCCTGTACCGCGAGCGGGAAACAGTCGGCCAGCGTGGGCAGCACGAAGATATCAGCCGTCGCGTAGAGGTCCCGCAGGGCGTCGCTGTTGGGGGCAAGGTCACGGTAGACGCGGACCCTGGGGGCGGGCGCGACGGCGCCCCTGGTGACAAGGCGCAGCTCGCAGCGGTCGCGCAGCTCGGTGAAGGCCCGCAGGAGGGTCTCCCCTCCCTTGCGCGCGAAATCCGCGCCGACGAAGAGGATGCGCAAGGGACCCTCGTCCGCGCGAGGGCGCGCGCCGGGCCGTGGCCACAGCGCCAGGTCTACGCCCGGGGCGACGACGGTAATGCGGTCGGGCGCGACCCCGTAGTCGTCGACGAGCGAGCGCCGCGTCCAGTCGCACCACGCGACCAAGGCGCGGGCCTCGCGCAGCGCACGGCCGTTGAGCCGGCGCTTGAGTCCCTCGACCGGGCCGCCCGCGGGGTGGTGGCCGTAGGCCGTGCCGACCGCGTCATAGTTGAGCGGCGTGGCGTCGAGCGAGATGACGGTGGGCACGCGCCGCATCAGCCCCGTCGAGAGCAACGTCGTGACCTGCGTGTGGAAGAACAGGGCGTCGTAGCGGTCGCGGGCGCTGTCGCGCGCCAGAACGCGGCGCGCGCGCAGGCTGGACCGCACCGACCAATTGCCGCGCATCGGCGGCAGCGTCTCCAGCGTCCCGCGCGGCGAGAAGGTGAGCGGATACCAGGAGGCCTCCACGTCGCGTTCGTTGTCGATCGCCGCGCGCATATTCTTGTAGTGCGTGACGTGGCCGAGCGTCTGCTCCATCACAAAGCCGAAGCGATAGGGGCGGCTACTCACGGCTGCCATGCGCTAGACCAGTCCGTGCGAAGGGGGCGGCGCGCCAGGTCGCGCCGCGTTCCTCCAGTTGTCATCGCCGCCGTGGGCGACGCCATGCCTGGCGCCGACGAGGGCGGGCGCGCCCGCGGCCGCGGCGGGGACAAGTCTCGGCTGGGACCGGGACCGGGACCTGCCGCCCGCGTCGCCACGGACGGCCAACTCGCCCTCGTCCATGCGGGCGACGATGGCGAGCCTGCTCAACAGGGCGAAGAGGACGCCGACCGTGATCAGGTTGCGCACCCCCGTCCACTGGATGTCCAGGTAGCCGACGATGACTTCCTGCATCACCAGCGAGGCGATCAACACGGCAAGCCCTTTCAGGTAGGGGTCGCGCAGACGCCCCGTCAGCCGGACCGCCTGCACGATTGACGTGCCGATGAGTAGCCAAAACAGCAGGTAGCCGATCGAGCCCAGGCGCATCCACACCCATAGGATGCTGTTGTGCGGGGCGATCCTGGCGAACACATAGCCAACATCGATCAGGCCATACGGCGTCAGAAAGGGCTTGCCAAAGCCGTAACCGATGATGGGGCTCGTGCGCATCGTGTAGAGGATGTCTTTGTCCTCGTAGTCGCGGTACAGGTTCGAACTGGCGTCGCTCGCGGTAGGGGCGGAGTTCGAGGCGACGGCGCGCGCGGGTTCCCCGACTAGACCCGGCGTGTTCTGGAAAGTCGCGTAGTAAAGCGGCCACAGGACGGCCACGGCGAGGAGCACGATGACGACGACGCGCCGGCGCGCCGGGTGCGCGACCAGGGTCACCAAGCACATGGCGACGAGGCCGACGCCCAGGGCGAGCACGGCGGCGCGCCGCTGGTTGGCCAGGTCGGCGGCAACCATGATGGGCAGCAGGGACAGGGCTACCAGCTTCATGCGGCGCGAGCCGGCGTACAGGAAGAGGACAAAGGCCAGAGTGATAGCGGCGTTGAAGAAGTAGGATTGGGAGTGCTCGAAGAGCTGCCGGGAGCCGCCGAGGCTGCCGTGCAAGGTGACGACGTAGCGGAACACACCCTGCACGCCCTTCACGCCGGCCCCCAGGAGGATGATCCACACGAGCGTGTCGACCTGCCGGCGCGTCTTGACAAGGTTGCACGTCAGGACGTAGAGCACGAATATGGCGGCCTGGCCGCGCACTTCCCACAACGAGAGCGTGTAGTCACCGCCCGTGAGCAGGCCGTTCACCTCGCCCACGAGGATCATCACCATGTAGAGCCCCAGCGGCAGCATCAGCGAGCCGCGGTCGAAGCGCAGCCGGCGCGCCGCGACATCTTTGAGCAGCCAGGCCAGCAGCACGAAGGCCATGAAGAGCTCGGACACGCTGTAGGGCAACCCCTTGACGTGCGTCCACGTCGAGATGTCCTGGAAGAACGGCAAATAGCGGCCGAGGTCGTCCGGGTACGGCTGCCCGAACGCCGTCTCCTGCATGACAGCGGCCGCCAGGAGGACATAGACGCCGCGCACGGGGCGCCGCCAGACCCATACCAGCACGATGGGCACGGCGAGGGCGCCCGCGATGGCGACGGCGTTGACCGACTGCTGGAGCAGCCAGGCGCTCAGCACGGTGACGGCCACGACGACGCCGGCGATCACGGCCGATTGCCGGCGTGCCCGCGCGCGCAACGTCCCGACGTTGAGGGCGCCCGCCCCCCCGCGCGCGCCGCGCGTGCGGCTATCCCGTGCTATAAGCATAGAGCATATAGGCTAGGATAATCACGCCCATGACCGCGTACGTCAACCGGCCAAGCCGCCGGCCGATGAGGCCCAAGCCGACGAAGGCGAAAAGCATGATGATGACTGGGACCATGGTTGTCCATTCCTCTCGACTCGACGTGACACGCCCCCGACGCCCTCCGACGCCGGCAGGCGCGACGCGTACTACTCCTATACGCCCTGACCGCGCCGGAACCGTCGCGCGAAGCGGGACGGGCGCGGCGCGTCGTTGAGGATGATCCCCTGCGGCGGCTTCTCCAAGAGGGCGATCGCCTCGCGCACGATGTCGGCCGAGGTCACACCCGACCGCACGACCAGCACCACGGCATCGGCGACATCGGCCGCGAGGGCGCTGTAGCCCCGATCGAGCAGGGGCGGCAGATCGAGGATGACGACCCCCTCGAGGCCGTGTGACGACCGCAACGGGTCGTGCGCCTTGACGCGGTGGAGTAGGCGCGCGGAATCAGGGCCGGCGGCGCCCGTCGTGATGATCGAGAGTTTGTCGGAGATGACGCGCCCGACCTCTTTGAACCGATACTCGCCGCGCAGCACCTCGGAGAGACCGGGGCCAAGGGCGACGTCGAAGCGCCGCGCCAACGCGGGCCGCGCGAGGTCCATCTCGACGAGCGACACGGGCACATCCAAATCGGCCGCCAGGGTCTGCGCCAACCCGAGCGCGACCGTCGTCCGGCCCTCGCCGCCGACGGCGCTGGTCACGCCGATGATGACCGGCTGGACGTTGGTCGGCAGGTCCAGCGAACTGAAGATACGCCGGTACGTGTCGTACAGACGCGCGTCGTCGAGGCCACCCCCTCTGATAGGGCGTATAGTCTCCGCCTCCTGTGCCGCCTGGATCGAAAACATCGCTGACACCGTTCCTTATGCGCCGGTCGACCGCGTGCGCGACGCGTCCGCGCCGCCGCGTCCGTTCGTGCGTTGACGGGCGTGCGGCACGACACCCAGCACCGGCAGTTCGAGCAACTGCGGCACGTCGTCGACGAAGCGCAGGCTTCGATCGAGCGCCGTGCGCAGGACCACGAAGCCGCCGCCCAGGAGCAGGCCGAGGGCCAGCGCGACAAGGAGGGCGATGAGCCTCTTGTTGACCCCGTGGACGATCGTCCCCTGCGGGGCGATGTCGAAGGCGAACGTCGACTGTCCACCCGGCGTCGACGGTCCGAGCGCGTCGAGCTTGCCCTTTGTATCCTCGACCGTCCCCACTATGCTGTTGATCCTCCCCTGGTCGGTCTGCACCTGCTGGGAGAGCCCGCTGAGCGTAGGATCGTAGAACGCATGCTGCGCGATAGCATCGGAGGTGAATCCGAAGTGCTTCCGCCGCAAGTAGACGAGCAGGGCCTTATCGTCCAGCGACATCCGCTTCTTTACGGCGGTCTGCTGCTTATTCAGCGTCACCAGCTGCTCGTTATACAGCCCCGCCTGCTGCTGCATCGTCTGCTGGTCGGCCTGGGCCAGGACGGACCCCAGGACGGCCTGGGCCACCCGCGGGTCGCCGGTGTCCGAGCTGTACGAAACGCTGACGAGGTCGTACCCCAGCGCGGAGACCTGCACGTTCGACGACAGGTCGGTGACCGCGTCTGGGCCGGCGCTGCCGCGCCGGGCGAGCGCCTGGGCGTACGTCGGGGTAGTGCTCGCGATAATCTGGTCGAACGACGGGTCATGCACGAACTGGCTGATGATGGCGGCCTCGTTCTGGGCGGGGGTCTGGCCGCTGTTGTAGATGGTGAGGGAGCCGAGCACGGACTGGCTCGCGCGGATGTACTGGCTGGCATAGGCGGTCTGCGTCCGCGTCTCTTTGTTGTCTAGGCGATACACGGCCAGCGGCAACACAATAACAGGTAAGAGCGCGATGTACCAATAGCGCAAGAAAGTGTCAAGGTAGCGCCTCATCTTTATCTCCACCATAAGGGCCTAGACGTTTGATATGCGTGGGCCAGTCATGCCCGCGCGACGGTCCGCGCCGCTCGCCTATATATATTAATAGTAGCAGGGCGTCGCTCTAAAAATCGAAGCCGGCCGTGACGTCGGGTGTACCCTACGATTGTGAGACGCGGCCAGGCCCACGGCGCTCACCATCACAATCGTGGGGCGCACTCCGTGACGTCGCGCAGCGCCTCCTGCATGCGCCGAACGTAGTCGGCCAGCGTGAACCGCTGCTCGACCAGCGCGCGGCCGTTGGCGCCCAACCGCCGCGCCTCGTCGGGATGGGCGAGCAGGTAGCGGATACGTTCGCGCAACTCCCCCACGTCGCCCGGCGTCACGTAGAACCCGTTCCATCCCTCGACGACGAAGTCGTCGCGCTGCGCGATCCTAGACACGACGACGGCCTTGCCCATGGCCATCGCCTCCAGGATCACCGTGTAGCCGGCCGAGAACGGAACGTCGCGCAGTGGGACGACGACAAAGAGGGACTCCGCGTACAGCCGCCGCAAGGCCTCGTACGTGCCGTAGCTGCGCGCCTCGACGTACCGGGGCAGCGTATCGTGCGAGATATTGAGCGCCTGCGGGAACCAGGCGCTATCCGCCGCGATCTTGACGTCCACCGCGATGTCGCGCGTCGCCTCGATCAGCGTGGCGTAATCGCGGCTGGCCGTCCCCGCGCTACAGATCTGATCCTTGAGCGGGACCGTGGGGTCGGGGCGGAAGAAGTCGTGGTCGACGTGCCAGTGGATGACCTGGATGCGGCCGCGGCCGATACCGTAGCGCCGGGCCAGGATGCCGGCCTGCGCCTGCGACAGGCACTGGAACCGGGCGACGGCGGAGCCGACCTTGAGCGCGCCGAGGTAGAAAGCCGGCCGCCGGGTCGCGATATTGTGGCAGGTCAGGATAATGGGTGTCCGGCCGCGCACGACCCTCTTCAGCAGAGCCATCTTCAACCCGACGTCCTCTCCCGTCGCGATAACGGCCTGGCTTCCGCGCGCCCGCCACAAGGCGATGCACGCGACGGCCCAGGGCGTACCGAACCGGCGCTCCACCAGCTTGACCAGCGGATTGGACGACCGCGTCACCGTGCGCGTATCGACGATGCGGGGAGCAGGGCGCAGCGCGCGGCGCAGCGCCAGATAGTCTGGCAGCGGACGATGCGCGTCGAACTCGGCGGCCGTGGCCGAGATGTCGACCCCGCTCGCGAGCACGCATTTTATCTGTATCACATGTATCACAGGCGCTACATTGACCGGGATGCGGTCGAGCGTGACCCCGTTGTACGGTATGGTAGGTCGATGCGTGCAACTCACGCGATGTGGGCGCCGGCGCCACGGGCCATACCGGCGTCCTCCCCGGTCGCGGCGTCGTCACCGTCGAGCATGCCGGTGACCGAGCGCGCGGCCGGAGTGCCGGTGCGGCGCTGGGCCATCAGGCGCAGGAACACCGGCATATCGTCGATGAAGTAGCGCTTCCACAGGCGCGTCGGCTCCTGCATCACACGGTAGGCCCATTCCAGGCCGTGTCGCTGCATCCAGACGGGGGCGCGCCTGACGCGCCCGGCGAGCATGTCGAAGGCGCCGCCGACGCCCACACAGACGGGCACGTTCAGGCTGTGCATGTGCGCGCTGATCCATTCGTCCTGCTTCGGCGCCCCAAAGGCCACGAAGAGTATGTCCGGCTTCGTCTCCTGGATCAGGCGCACCGTCCTCTCGTCCTCTTCCGCGGAGAACGCATCCTTCAGGGGCGGGGCGTAGGCGCCCACGATACATACAGCGGGGCAGCGCGCCCGCAGCACCGTCGCCACCTCCGCGGCGACGCCGGGGCCGGCCCCCAGCAAGAAGATTTTGTAGCCGTGCGCGGCCGCCAATGTCGCGCATTCGAGGATGAGCTCCACGCCTGTGACGCGCTCGGACAGCGGCTCGCCCAACAGGCGCGCGCCCCAGAGCAGCGGCATGCCATCGGCGACCGCCAGGTCGGCGGTATTGATGAGGCTTTTGAAGGCCGGATTCTCGAGGCCGAGGCGCAGAAAGTCTACGTTGACGGTCACGATCTGATGTGGCCTACCAGTGCGTACAAAGGCGTCGATGCGAGCGACAGCGCCTCCGATATCGACTTTATCGATCCACATGTCAAGCAAGTTTACGCGGTAACGCATGGCGCCGGCTCCCTATGTACGTTAATCACTGGGCTGTGCTCTAACGCTAATGATACCAGGACGATGTTAAAATCTGGTTAAGATCGGGCGGTTTTGGCGACAGAATTCGCCAGGTGCTGGCTAGCACCTCTCCGCGCGGTCCGCGGCCGTCCGGACTCTGTACCCGATACCCTGGACGGTTTGGATCACCTGCGGGTCGTCGGGCAAACGCGCGACCTTTTCGCGTAAGTAGCGAATATGCGTCCGGATGACGCCTTTATCGGGCGGGTCGCCCCAACCCCGCAGATGGCTCACGATGCGTTCCGTCGAAACGGCCTGGCCCTCGTGCGCGCACAGCAGCTGGAGGATATGGCTTTGCGTCGGCGTCAGGGCGACGCAGGCGGTGCCGTCGACAATTCTGTGGAGCGCGGGCTCGAACACGGCGCTGCCGATCCTGTATATCGCTTCTTGCTTGTCCTGCTCGTCCTGGCGCTGCGTGTCGCGCGACACGAACTCGATCCGCCGCAGCACCGCTTTGACGCGGCCGACGAGCATAGAGGGGTTGAACGGCTTTTTCACATAATCGTCGGCCCCGGCGGCGAGGGCCGCCAGCACATCCTCTTCCCGCGCCGTGGCCGAGAGCACGACGACGGGCGTGCGCTGGTGCAGCGACGAGAGCAGCTGGCGCCCGGCGACGGCCGGAGTGTCGAGGTCCAGGATGACCAGATGCGGCCGCAGTTCCTGGGCGGTGCGCAACGCCGCCATCCTCGTCGGCGCGGTGAGCACCTCGTCCCCCGCGCGCCCAAACGCGCGGCGTAACTGGTTGACCAGGTTTCTATCGTCGGTGATACATAGGATCGCAGCCATCCATCCATCCGTCCTAGCCCGTCATCGTCGCTCATGTTATCTATGTATTATCGTATCGGCATAGCCAACATGTTTTATTAGCAGGCCCAAGTCGATTCGGACGGGGACAAGTCCGGTGCAACTCCGACGCCATCCCTAGCGCCAACCGTGAGCGCATAGGGCGGCTCGAATCCGCCCCGCTCTCATCTATAATATAACGACGCGCGCAGCGCCCTAAACCTTACGCTGCATCACATCTACATAATGTCGCAACTACCGCACCAATGCGAAAAGTCTAGTCATGGGGTCGGGGTGACCATAGGGGGCGACGGATCTTGCGCGGATCCCGGGCGGTGAGGGGTGTGCGGCGTACGCTGGCCGCGACAAAAAAGGAGAAGGGACGCGGGCTGTCGCGTCCCTTCTCCTTAGATCCCGAGCGATGGCTTGTTGGTGTCAGCCCGTCGTTCGGTCCTACTTGGCCGCTTGCTGCCGGCGGCGGCGATAGAGGAAGATGCCCAGAGGCAGCAGACCGGTGGCGAGCAGTTCGCCACTGCCCAACTCCGGCGTCGCCGCACCGCCAGGACCGAGGCCGATAACCGAAGCGGTCAGCGTTCTCTGCCCGTTCTGGCACTGCAGCAGGACGTTGAGGATGTCCGAGCCGTCCGCTTTGACGGTGTAGTCATAGCTCGCGAACGAACACTGGCCCACCTGGGAATCGGTGAAGTTGGCGGTGCCGCCCGTATTGCTGAGCGACTCGCACCCGCCGGTCTGCACCTTGTTGAAGGGGCCGGACTGCGTGACGCCGAGCTGGTTGCTCGTGCCATCGGACGTGAACGTGACCGTCGCGCCATTGACCGTCACCGAGGCGCTCCCGCCAGCATTAAAGTGATCCGAACCGCTATTGGCCATGTTGATGGTACCTGGTTGCAACGTACCGCTCATGCAGGCCGGAGCCGCCGCCGGGTTGGCATGAACGGTAGCGGCGTGGGCCGACGTCGCGAACACAGCCGATGTGCCAGCCATCAGGGCCGCAGCCACAACGGCACGCCCAAGCGAGCGGGGGGGGGATTTGCCTATCTTTACCATGCGTCGTGTCCTCCTATGTGTCCGACCAAACTATGGGCGATGTCACCAACAAACCATGTCGTGTTCGGGCTGCGAATAGCGACCTGTTTTGCGCCCTGAGAGTATCATAGCAGACCCGTTGTTAAGATCGCGTTAAGATTCGGAGGCAAATGGGGGCAAAACCGGGGCAATTTTCCCGTCCGCCGGCCTACAATCACAATAGAGCGATAGGGGCAAACGCGATGTGGCATAAATGCTACTTCTCCCGCTGTACGTCCGCGCGCAGCGTCGACAGGACGGGCGCGAGGAGGCGCGTCGCCATCGCGCGCGCCGCCGCATCGCCGGAGGCGGCGTAGGCGGGCACGGAGACACGCACCATGTAGTAGGGACCCCCGCCGTGCACGATGTCCCACGCGGCGCCCAGCAGGTTATCGGTCGAGCGGGCCATAATGCCGTTGGGGGTCACCACCGCGTAGGCCAGGACGAAGCGGTTGGTCAACTGCTGGACGACCAGCACGCTGACCGACGCCGCCGTCCCGTCAGGCAGGCGCAGGGTTTGACGGTCGCGGCGCGTCACCTGGTAGCCCTGGCCCTCGTAGCTGAGCTCACCGCTCCAGCGCAGCATGCTCTTGGTCGCGGTGGCGCGCTCGAGATACAGATCGGCCACACCGCCCTGTGCGTCGTGGAGTTGCCACTCGCGGTGCCACCAACTCGGGGCCCACCCGCCGAGGTACGAGTCGCCGACCTGCCGCCACTCCGTCCCGGCGATCAACTGTTTGGCCGACGGCGCCGCCGCGGCCCGCGCCGTCGGCCGCGCCGTGGTCATGACGGCGGTGGTCAGCAGCGCGAGCGCTACGATAAGGCCATGGCGCCAATACGCGGATAGCATTTCAACACCTTTCCAACAAGGAAGAACAATCCGAACGCGATCAGGAAGATGACCGCGTCAAAAGCGCCGTGGATGAAAGAGTTGACCACGGCCAGGCCGACCACCTGCGACAGCACAAGCACGAGCGTCACGCGCACGATGTTGGCAACCAGGACGATCGGCAAGATCAGCAAGATCAGCAGCAGGCGTCGCGGCAGCGCGCTGTGCGCCAGGCCGACGATCAAGACGCCCAGGCAGAGCAAGGCCAGTAACGAGTTCATGCCACTGCAGGCCTGGGCGACCACGAAGTGGAAGTTGCCGGCGTACAGGTCGACTCCGTTGCGCCGCACTGGGACGCCGAGGAGTGACGCGGCCTGCGCGGAGTAGCGCGCCGTGATCCCCTGCATCTGGAAGCCGATCGGGACGAAGAGGCCACGGTACAGGCTCAGGCCGATGGTGAGGAACATGATGGGGAAGAAGCTGACCCGCGCCGACTTCACCCCGTACAGGTACACCAGCGCGCCGAGCACCGTCAACAAGAACGAGGCCCCGCCGATCGCGCGGATCGAGCTGTGCATGTCGACGACAAGCAACGCCATGCCGCATAGGATCAGGGGCAGGCCGGCCCACGACCCTCTCCCCAGGCTCCTCCATATGGCCTCGCGCCGCAGCCAGAGCAGTCCCGCCGAGACGAGCGGCATGGCGAACCCGAACGACAACTCTTCGTCGACGCTCCACAGGTTGATGGCGTGAGCGAATACGGGCAGATAGAGCACGAATAACGCGATCGCCACGATGGCCGCCGCGATCATGGGACCTCGACCCATGGGAGGGGTCCGCAATGGAGCGGCGACGGCCTCCTGCCCCCGGTTTTTCCGCTCTCTCGCGCCAAACGGCATAAATGACATTACCAAGTACCCCCGTAACCACACATAAGCCAGGCAGGCGGAGCCAAGCGGAGCCAGGCGGAGCCAGACAGACCCTACTATCTACAGTACCACATAGGCTGCTAAAGGGGAGCAGGGGGGTGTACCCCGTACCCCTGTACCACAAAAAAGTGAGATGAGCGCCGTGGGCCTGGCCTTAAAAGACCATGGCAGGGACCGGACCTTAAAAGGTCTTCCGGCGCCAGCCGCGGTGGCCGCGCGCTAGACAGACGGCACGCGCGTGGCGCCCGCACAGATCTTTCAAGGTCCGTCGTCTGCCATAACCTTTTAAGGTCAGGCCGCGTTTCACAATGTTGGGGTACACCCGGAGCAGGGAAGCGGCGAAGCGGCCCGCTCCACGGCAACGCTGCTTAGCCTTAATGTGATACAGTAAGCGCAGCCTGTCGCCCCCATCGTCGCGCCGGCGCGTCGGAGTCATCCTGTGCGTGACGAGCGATGGTTGGTTTGGCCCGGCTTAGGTAGCCTCCATGGCGGTATGAAGGAGGAGTCATCCATGCGGCGATCCATAGCTCAACGCGCGTCCTTGTCCGCGGGCATTGCCCTTTCGCTGGTCATCCCCCTGGCGGCGCCCTCCCATGGCGTGGCGGCCAGCGCCAGGCTCACGGCCGTGCGGTCGTCGGGGGCGGGTCTGTCGCCGGCCGACGTGCAGCGGCTCTCGGCCGGGGCCGACCAACGGGTCATTGTCCTCTTGCGCAACCAGTACCGGGGCCTGCCCGCGCGGGGCGCGACGCGGTCGGCGCGCGCGGCGGCCATCGCCTCCGACCAGGGCGCCCTCCTCTCAGAACTCACGCAACTCCACGCGCCACGCGTCCGTCCCTTCCACGTCATCAACGCTGTCGCCGCCACCGTGTCAGCGGCGGAGGTGACGCGCCTGCACGCCAACCCGGCGGTGCAAGCCGTCGTGCCCGACCGCATCATTCAAGGGCCGGCCCCCGCCCCAGCCGCGGAGCCGCCGTCCGGGCCGTCCCCGAGCATGGTCTCGCCGTTGCCGTCGGTCCCCTCGGCCTGCACGAGCGGCGTCTCGCTTGAGCCCGAGGCGCTGCAGCAGACCAACACCGCTTTCACCGACACGACGCGCCTGCAGGCGCAGAACATCGTGACCGGCACGGGTGTGACAGTAGCGTTTATCGCCGAGGGCCTCGACCCCAACAACCCCGACTTCATCCGGCCCGACGGCTCGCCCGTCTTCGCCAAGTACGTGGACTTCAGCGGCGACGGCCCCAACGCGCCGACCGGCGGCGGTGAAGCCTTCGGCGACGCCTCGTCCATCGCGGCGCAGGGCCGCTTCGTCTACGACGTCAGCGTGCCGGTCACGACCACGAACCCCCAGGCGGCGGGCGTCTTCGTCAACCCGGCCTACAACACGCCGCCGACGCACTGCCGCATCCAGATCCGCGGCATGGCCCCCGGCGCCTCGCTGATCGGCATCAAGGCCTTCGGCCAGAACAACCAGTCCCCCACCTCGAACTTCGTGCAGGCCATCGAGTACGCCGTCGACCACGGCGCCAACGTGCTCAGCCAGTCGTTCGGCAGCAACCCCTACCCCGACGAGGCCAATGATCCCATCTCGCTGGCCGACGACGCGGCGGTCGCGGCCGGCGTGACCGTGATCGCCAGCAGCGGCGACGCGGGGACCACGCACACAATCGGCTCGCCGGCGACCGACCCCAACGTCATCGCCGCCGGCGGCACGACACAGTTCCGCTTCTATCAGGAGATCGTCTACTCGGGCTTCCAGCTCGGCAACGGCGACTACGCCAGCAACAACATCTCGTCGCTCTCCTCGTCCGGCCCCGCGCAGAGCGGCCGGCAGACCGTCGACGTGGTCGCGGGCGCCGACCTGAACTGGGAGGTTTGTACTCCCACCCCCGCCCTTTACGGCAGTTGTCGGGATGGCGCCGGCAGAGGCTCGCGCGTCGGTTCGTTCGGCGGCACCAGTGAGGCCGCGCCGCTG
>JAABVA010000785.1_pt1 | contig 37491 bp, 25 predicted proteins | sample 5560331 | NCBI WGS metagenome assembly JAABVA01 (sample SAMN12812661, study PRJNA571458) | rock metagenome | isolation source: Antarctica rocks | place: Antarctica: Victoria Land, Mt New Zealand sud | collected 2016-01-07 | reverse complement strand
CTATACGCATGATCGTCTCCTCGGTGGGGTCACCATTGAGGACGTGATGACCTCCTTGTTTGCCAAGCACCAGGGCATCGTGCCAACGTGATCAACCAATGCCTTTCAAATCACAACAGTCGAGAAGAGTACTTACGAGCACTTAGAGTACTTGCGCGACTATTCATCTCTCGTTCATATTCGCCATCTACATTGAATAGGGAACCAACCGGCAAGCAACACAGACCATGCCTATTTTGGGCGCATGGTTATTTTGCCCCACAGCTATAGCTATCGAGGAGAGAATCTATGACCAAGCGTATCCTGGCGGCAGCCGCCGCAGGCGTGGTGCTGACGAGCGGTCTGGCCTTTGGAACATTGGGGACAGCCCACGCGGCGCGGCCGGCCCTGCGCACCACCGAAATCGTCATGCTCCACGCGGAGAACGGCGGCAAAGCGTCGGGCGGGGCCGAACTCAGCTACAGCACACAAACCGGCATCACGACCGTCTCGCTGCGCGTGAGCGGGCTTACCCCAATGACAATGCACCCGGCGCACCTCCACATCGGCAATAGCTGTACCGCCAATGGCGCCGTCAAGTACCCCTTCCGCCCCTTGATCGACGCCAGCATGATGATGTCGACCGAGGCCGACGCCAACGGCGTCATGATGGCCAGCAGCTCCTTCTCGGGCAACTTCGCCACCCAGAAGCTCTACATCAACGTGCATCAGGGGCCGACGCTCAAAACAGCGGCCCAGGCCAAGCCGATCGCTTGCGGCGTTGTGATGTAGTACGGCGTGCTCGCCTCAACTAGGCGAGGACTCGTACGCCAGGCGTCCCGCGCGCCGGTTCCTCTACAGCGCGGGTTTCGCATAACCAGAAGGGGCGGGCTGCCACATAGATTGTGGTAGCCCGCCCCTTCTGATTGTCTACTGAGAGCTGGCACGTCTCATCGCGCGATCAACCCTTATGCCGGCCGTTGTCGATCACAACAGACGGTGAACCGCCGCGCGTCACACGCAACACGTCCCACATGCCGGTCTGCTCATGGCCCGCTACGGCGCAGATGATCGCATAGACGCCGACCTTGTTGGGGACGAAAGAGAAGCGCTGCGTCGAACCGGGCGCGGCGCCGTCACTCGCGTCGGTCGAGGCCGCCCCGCGAAAAGCCAGCGGCCACCCCGCGACAAGGCCCTTCTTGGCGTAGGGCGTCACCAGCACGCTGTGGGGGTATTCGCCTTTGTTGTGATACACGATAGTCAGGCGATATCCCGAGGGTATGCTCACGACCATCGCGCCCTTGCCATAGCCATCGAAATTGAAACCGCTCAACGCGCCGTTGTAGCCCGCCTCAAGCGTGAGCGTGGCCGTATGCGTTTTGGTGTTAGCGGACAACCAATGTGATGGCGGTGGAGCGGTACTCGCACTAACGCGCCCACCGACGCTAGTCAGAGCGAGTCCCATAACAAGAGCGGCTCCCGACAATACAATGCGATGTGACGACGGCGCGCGCACGATACATTCTCCTACAAACAGCTATGAGCGGTCAACGCTCGTGCGCGCATCATGTCTACCCTCATCGCGCGACGTATCATTATGTCAATTTCATTATACATGATAATATGATAGTCGCGATAGTATTAGCGGGACGCAAGAATGTAGCCACGCCTGTATAGACGTGGCTACATTCTTGCGTCGCGCTTACGCAACAACTTTAAGCGTTCGCGGTCCCGACCGTCGCGCCGCTGTTGGGGGCGTCGCCGTTCCATCCCCTCGTGTAAGAATGGCCGCTAGAGCCCCAACCGGAGGCGCCGGTCGTGTTGCTTCCCGAGCCGTTGAACCCGCCGGAGCCGAAGCCGCGCGAGAAGCCGCCGCGTGGCCCCTGCGACCCACCGGGACCGCCAAAGCCGCCGAAGCCGCGGCCAAAGGAACCGTGCCGGCCGTGGCGCGCATAGGCTCTGCCGTTCGCGCTCGCCGGGAGTATGGTGATGCGCAACGCGTCGAGCGTCTTGCCGTCGCTACTCAACGTGCCCTGTGCGATGATGGACACGCCTGTCTTCACGTCACCGGCCATCCCCGTCGTCGTCGTGGGCGTCATCCCCGCCGTGGCGCTGATGACGCTGTATGTGGTTTGATCCGAGGTCACGACCGTCGTCGTTCCGCTCATCCCGCTCGTCCCGTTCACGCCACTCATCCCGTTCATCCCATGCGCATTCGACAGGGTGATGGTCGAGCCGTTCACACCCATAACCTGACCGGCCACGCGCGGCGTCTGAATGTCGACGCGCACGGCGCTCAACACGCCATCACTGCCCACGGAGCCCTGCGCCGCGATAGCCGTCCCGTTCGTGATGTCGCCAAGCGACGCGCTGTGCCCGGCTTTGTCGTACGTGGTCGCGTTGCTCACCGTGACGGTACGCGTGGCCCCGTCGAGGCTCGTCAGCGTCAACGTTGAGCCGCTAACGTTGGTCACAACACCGCCGATACGCGGTAACACAATGTAGATTTTCGTGGCCTGTACATTGGTCGAACTGCCCGTGCCGCACGCCATAATAAGCAAGCCCGTATGAACATCGGCGAGTGAGGCCGCCTGCTGCGCCTCGGTATAGACGGTCGTCGCGCCGACCGTGACGGCCACGGCGCCAGCGCGCCGCCCCGTGAGGTTGATGGTATTGCCGCTCACGCTCGTCACCTGCCCGGCCACACCGGCGCCGCAGGTCGATCGCGCGAATCCACTGCCGCGCCCATAGCCCGTCAAAAGGCTGGCGCTCTCTGTCCGCGCGCCCGACGTCCCGCGCGTCGCGGGGCGCGCGCTTGCGGCCGCGTTCTGACCGCCATTGGCAAGGGCGACGCCGCCCGCGACGGCGCCCAGGCTCCCTACCGCGCAGACGGCCAGCGCCACACGTCCTGCTTTCATTGTTCTCCCCTACTCCTTATCCGTTCGACGTTACGTTCCCAGGGAACACTCTCATCGTAAGCAGCGGGGATGAAACCTGTGTGAGAACCGTATGTGAGTTTTCTCACTTGTCACGGCGCCCCCTGTGAGCAAGGCGGCTGCGTTCCAATCTTTTTCCAATGGTAACAGAGTATAGTGGGGGAAGTACGATGGCGAATCTAGGGAATAGGACATCTATGCATATATTGGTCGTTGAGGACGAGCGGCGCCTGGCGCACTTGCTGCGGCGCGTCCTCCTGGAAGAGCGGCATACGGTCGACGTCGCGGCCGACGGTGACCAGGGCTTGGACATGGGCAGCAGCGATACGTACGATTTGGTCATCCTCGATCTGATGCTGCCGGGCCGCGACGGTCTCGAAGTCTGCCGCGCGTTGCGCGCCGAGGGCGTCAAGGCGCCTGTGCTGATGCTTACCGCGCGCGGGGCGGTAGAGGACCGCGTGTCGGGACTCAACGCCGGAGCCGACGACTACCTCGTCAAACCGTTCGCCATGGAAGAGCTGCTGGCGCGCGTCAACGCGCTGCTGCGCCGGCGCGGCCGCGACCTCGACGTCGCGCCCGAGCTACGCGCCGGCGACCTCACGCTCGATCTGGTGCGCCACGAGGCGCGCCGTGGCGCGCGCACCATTGAACTGACGGCCAAGGAGTTCGCGCTGCTGGAATACCTGATGCGCCACCCCGGCCAGGCGCTCTCGCGCACGCAGATCACGGACCATGTCTGGCGCTACGATCTGGAAGCGCTCTCCAACGTCGTCGACATCTACATCCACTACCTGCGCGACAAGATCGACCGCGGCTTCCCGCACCCGCTCATCAAGACCGTGCGCGGCGTCGGCTACAAGATCGAAGCATGAAAGGCTACCCCCTGGCCGCCTTTCTCGACTCCGCGCTTGGTCGCGCGCGCGCGCTGCTGCCCCGGCTACGGCGTGGGCCGCGCTCGGCCGGGGAGGACATGTTTGGCCGCATCCGGCGACGTTTAACTCTTTGGTATAGTTTGGTCCTGTTCAGTGCTTTGCTATTGTGCGGGGTAATACTTTATATCAGCATAGACAACGTCTTCATCGGCACGATAAAAAGTAATCTTACGGACACAGCTACAAGTATTAGCAATGATTGGCAAAGTTTTCCGATAGGCGCTTGCCGAATCCCTCCCGCCTTGCGACAATCGTTCTACTATCTTGCGTGCTTCGATGCAAATGGCAATCAGCAACAAATTTCGTTTTATGACCAGCAAGCGCCGCCAAACTTTGCGTCACAAGAACTGGCCATAAAGGTCATCCAGACAGGGTCGATATTGGACAGGGTCGATGTAGGGAATAGCATCGGCGTGATAGAGCGCTACGCTATGGCTGTACCCGATCCAACGAGCGATAACAACGGGGTTTTGGGTGTTGTTGAAGTCGGGCTGCCTATCGATCCTGAACTCAGCATCCTACATGGTCTCCTCGTCCTACTGCTAACGGTCGGCGCGTTAGCCCTCCTCGCCGCGACAGTCGGCGGCCTATTCCTCGCGCGGCGCGCCCTGGCCCCGGCGCGGCTGGCCTTCGCGCGCCAGCAGTCGTTTATCGCCGACGCCTCGCACGAGTTGCGCACGCCCCTGACCTTGCTGCGCGCCGACGCCGAGGTGTTGTTGCGTGGCGCCGACCGCCTCACCCCCGACGATCGCTTCCTGCTGGACGATATCGTGGCCGAGACGGCGCACATGACCGCGCTCGCGGGCACGATGCTTACGCTGGCGCGCCTCGACGCCGGCCGCCTGCACCTCGAGCGCGACGTCGTCGATCTCGCCGCCGTCGCCGCGCGGACGGGGCGCCGCGCGGACGCCCTGGCCCGTGAGAAAGGTGTGGCGATCCAGGTGGAAGGCGTCGAACCCCTGCTAGTGATCGGCGACCGCATGCTGCTCGAACAGGTGGCGCTTATCCTGGTCGACAACGCCATCAAGTACAACCATCCCGACGGCCAGGTGATCCTACGCACGAGCAGCGACGGGACCAAGGCCGTGCTGGAGGTGTGCGACACGGGTATTGGCATCGCGCAAGAGCACCTACCGCACCTGGGCGAACGCTTCTACCGCGTCGACAAGGCGCGCTCACGCGAAGGCGGCGGCGCGGGGTTGGGTCTCTCCATCGCCCGCAGCGTCGCCTCCGCCCATGGCGGTACGCTCAGCCTGTCCAGCACGCCCGGAGCAGGGACGACCGCGCGCCTGTCCGTGCCCGCGGCAGTAGAAAAAAGTAGTTAAGCGGGCGTGTGCTCACGCAGGAACTCTCGAATGCGCTGCTTGGTCCCCTCGATCTTCGCGGGTGTGCGACAGTCGGCGGCCAGGCACGTCGCGCGCGGGGCCTCGCGGCACAGGCGCTCGGCCAGCGGCGTGGGGTGAAAATCATCGGTCCCCGGCAGGACGAGCAGCGGCGCGGGACACTTCTTGACGAACGACTCGTCCACGCTCATGTAGGCGCCGTGCGCGCCCCACAGCTGATCGTCGTAGGCGCGGATAATGCGCTCGTACGCGACCGGATCGAGGGCCAGCGCCTCGGCGCGAAACGCCTCATCGGCGGCGATGCGCGCGGCGAAGGGGCCGGCCGCGTTGTTGGCCATGAAGGTGGGATTCTCCAGCGCCGCCGCCACGACGGCGGCCATCCCGCGCTCCCTGGCCAACGCGACGGTGGGCTCGAACATGGCAAAGAACGTGGCGCGCGTGTTGACACCGGAGATGAGGCCAACGACGTCCTGGCAAACGGCGGCGGTGACGCGATCCGGGTTCTCTTGGATGAACTTGAGGTTGAAGGCCACGCCAATGCAGCCACCCCACAGGTGACAGCGCTCGACCCCCACGGCGTCGAGCACCGCACGCTGGTCGGCGGCGTGAAGCTCCCACGTTGGCGCCTCCAGCGGGGCCGGCGACTTCTCAGCGTTGCGCTGGTCCATACCGATGATCATGTACTCGTCGACGTAGTCGTAGGGACTGATCGCGCTGACGCCCCAGAAGCTCACCTGACTGTTGATCGCCCCCGGCGCGAACAACAGCAGCGGGTAACCCTCGCCTTTCACTTCGTAGTAGATCCGCGCCCCATCCGGTCTATCGACGTACGGCATAACCGTCCTCCCCAAGCTATAGTCGTCGCGTATGCGCGCTGCCATGCGATGACAAACATATCCTGCTATTGTGATACCAGCAATACCCGTAACAATGTGAAGAGAAAATACATGGATGGCTACCATTTACTGTCGCTATCCATCAATTCGCATGTGTCACGCCATAGTGTGCCAGTCTTTGGTTGTTGTCGTACACTACTGATAAGAGCCAGGGCGCCGATAAACGCTGCCCCATTGGCATAGGGGCGGCGCGATGGGTCGTCGTGGCAAGCAGGGAGGGCGTCATGGTTACGCGAACGGAAAATGCCGACAAGCTTATTGCCGAGTACATCGAACCGAACCCTTACAAATCGGGACGAGACCAGGTACGGATCGTCGGGTCCGGAGTCTCGGTGTGGGCGTTTATTGCTAACCTCCAAGCTATAAACGACGACCTGACGCAGGCTGCCAAGGATTACGAATTGCCGCGAGAAGCAGCCGAGGCAGCGGTCCACTACTATCGGCGCTACAAAGATCTCATCGACGCTCGAATCGCTGTGAATGAAGCGGCCTTCAATTCGGACACGCATCCGGCGAGCCGCTAAGCTTACGTGCTGCGGCCAATCACTTCCCAATGAGATGTATCGCTGGCAGCGGAACCCCGACGGATGGACATGGGAGCGAGATGGCATATCGCCCGTAACCAGTGGGAACCCCGTCCATAGGCGTATCGCAGGCCAGTTTGACGGGATGCCGCGCAAGACGCACCATACATGTAGCCGTTTAACGATTCACACGCGTTATATACGTTAGACACGCGCTCCTTGGTTCGCGTTCATACGTACTCATGCGCGGCTACGTTCTTTCTGGAAGGCAAAGCGCAAGGCCATGGCGACGCTCCCGTTCGATTCGGCGTTTCTGCAAAAGCTTGAGTTGCTCTCAGTGGCCAGTCGGCGCGCCCTGCCGGGGACCGGCGCCGGGCTGCGCCGCTCCGTCGCGGCTGGCTCCTCGGTCGAGTTCGCCGATTTCCGCACCTACGCCCCCGGTGACGACTTCCGGCGCGTCGATTGGAACGCCTACGCCCGCCTGGGCAAGCTCTTCCTGCGCATCTACGTGGCCGAGGAGAACGCCACGGTCAGCATCTTCCTCGACTGCTCCGGCTCCATGGCCGGTGGCGCCCCTCCCCACGCCAAGGGCGACTTCGCGCGCCGCCTCGCCACCGCGCTGGCCTACATCGCGCTGACCGGCTACGACCGCGTCGCCATCGGCGTCTGCCGCGCGCGCTTCGACAACTACCTGCCCCCCGTCGCCGGCCGCGCCTCCGCCGGCCGCGTGTGGTCTTTCTTGCAAAGCCAACCACTGGAGGGCGTCACCGACCTCGGCCGCGCCTTGCAGGGCTACGCGCCGCACACGCGCGGCCCCGGCCTATCCATCGTCATCTCCGACCTCCTGACCTCCTCGGATTGGAAGGCAGGGCTGCGCGCCCTGCGCGCGTTGCGCCAGGAGTTGACCCTGGTGCAGGTGCTTGCCCCTGAGGAGTTGGAGCCGTCGCTGCGCGGCGACTTCACCTTGATCGACGGTGAAACGGGCGAGCGGCGCGAGGTCACCGTCAACGCCGCCACGCTCAAACGCTACCACGCGCGCCTCGCGGCGTACACGGCCGAGATCGCCGAGTTCTGCGGACGCAACGGCATCGCCTACCTGCAGGTCTCCAGCGACACGAGCCTGGAGGATGTCGTGCTGCGCCTGCTTCGCCGCGAAGGGGTGCTCTCATGAACCTGCTGGCGCCGGCCGCGCTGGGCCTGGGCCTGCTGGCCATCCCCATCGTGGCTATGTACATCCTCAAGATGCGCCGGCCGCCACGCCCGGTACCGAGCACCTTCCTATGGGAGCAGGTGCTTGATGACGCGCAGGCCAACGCTCCGTGGCAGCGCTTGCGCCGCAACCTGCTGCTGCTATTGCAGTTGCTGGCCCTCGCCGCGCTGGTGCTGGCGCTGGCGCGTCCCTACACGCTGCGCGCGGCGGCCGCGCAAGGCGACGTGGTGGCCGTGCTCGACGCCTCGTACCTGACGCGCGCGACCGATGTCGCGCCCAGCCGTTTCGCTGAGGCCAAGCGGCGTGTGGGCGCGCTCATCGACGGGCTGGGACCGGACCGTGTGATGAGCATCGTGCTGATGGCGCGCCGTCCACGCGTGCTGATCGCGCAGAGCGCCGACCACGCGGCGCTGCACGCCGCGCTCGACGGGGCCGCCCCCACCTACGAGACGCCCGATCCCGCGGCCGCCCTTGGCGTGGCCTCGGCGCTGTCGCGCACCAGCCATAGCAGCGTCTTCGTCTACATGGCCGCTGGCGACCCGGCCGTCGCGGTCCCCGATGCGTTGCGCGGCGTGACGACCGTCCAATCCATCGGCGGACCCTTGCGCGATCTCGGCATGGCGGCCCTCGCCGCCGCACGCGCGGCGGACGGCACGATCAGTGTACTCGCACGCGTTGCCAACTATGGCGCGCGCGCGGCCACGCTCGATCTGCGCCTCGACATCACAACTGACGGCGGGGTGAATCCTGCCTGGCGTCAGGTCGACCTGCGCCCGATCACGCTCGCGCCCGGCGCCTGGACCGTCATCACGCGCGCGCTCCTGCCCCCCAATACGACGGCGGTACGCGCGCGCCTCGTCGGCGGGGACGACCTGGTGGCCGACGACGTGGCCTGGGCGGGCGTCCCCGTCGCGCCGTCGCGCCGCGTGCTGCTGGTCACGCCGGGCGACATCTACCTGTCGGGAGCATTCGGCATCCTGCCCGGCGTGCGCGTGGACGAGATCACGCCCGACGCCTACACCCCTGCGCGGGCGCGCTGCGTCGACGCCGCGATCTTCGAGCACACGCTGCCCGCGACGCTCCCGCCCGCCTCCGTGCCGATCTTCGCCGTGTATCCACCTACCACACCCGCCACGGCCACGACGCCCACGACAAACACCACCGCTATCCCCGTGGGGGCGTCGCTCGGTCTCACTGTGGGCAGCGCGACGTCGGCTACCGGCCTACACGCCGGCGATGACCCTTATCGGTTGTTGCAGATACCGAATAGCCAAAACCAAATTTCGCTCAACGGCGTCGCCGTCGGCAGTGTCAGGCCGCTGGTCACGCCGCCATGGGGCTACGCCGTGCTACGAACCAACGGGCTGCCGGTACTGGTGGCGGGACAAAACGGGGCGCGGCGCGAGGCCGTGCTGGGGTTCGAGCCCTCCGACAGCACCTGGGGCGGCTCGGTCGGCTTCCCCATCGCCATGCAGAACCTGCTCGACTGGCTGGCGCCATCCACGACTACGACGAACGGCGTCTACCGGCCCGGCGACCCCGTCGCGCTGCCCACGCCGGCGTGCGCGACCAACACGACCGTGACCGATCCGACCGGCGCCAAGACCTCCGTCAGCACGTTGCCGTCGACCGGCGCATCCGCCACTAGCGCGGCCGCCGCGACGGACACGACAGGCGCGGCGGCGCCGCTCTTCACCGACACGGGCGCGCCGGGCCTCTACAGCGTGGAGCAAACCGCGCCCGGCGGCGTACAGCACAACCTCTTCGCCGTCAACCTCTTCCCGCTCCCACAGACGTCGAACGCGCCAGCCGCGACGGGCGGTGGGAGCAGCGCGCCGGCGGCGTCCGCCAAGCAAGCGCGGGTCCCCGTGGAGTGGGCGCCGCTGGCCGCCGCGCTGGCCCTGCTCGCGCTCTGCTACGAATGGTTCGTCGCCGCGCGCCGGCGCTGATAGTTTCGAACCTCGCTCACAACATGGGTCTATCCACCCACGCGTCGCCTCTGTACCGGCGCAACCCCGGCTGCCGCCACGCCACCCACGCCGTGAGCAACACGGTGGCGACCCCGCCGGTGACAATGGCGACCGGCGCGCTCCACAGGGCCGCGACCAACCCCGCCTCCAACTCCCCCAGTTGCGGCCCGCCCATCGCCAACATCATGTGGACGCTCGCGATGCGCCCGCGCAGGTGGTCGGGCGTCAGGGTCTGGCGCAGCGTCGCGCGAATCACCGTCGACACCGTGTCGCCCGCCCCTGTCAGGGCGAAGAGCGCGTAGGACACGGCGAAGATGGTCGACACGCCGAACAACGCCGTCGCCACGCCATAGACCGCGACGCCGAGCAGCAGCGCCACGCCTTGCCGTCGAATGTCCCGCCGTAGGGCCAGCGCGACTCCCGCGAGGACGGCCCCCAGCGGCTGCGCCGTCGCCAGCAGCCCGTAGCCCGGCGCCCCCGCGTGCAGGAGCCGGTCGGCCACGATGGGCAGCATGGTGCGCGCGGAGGAAAAGAACGTCGCATAGAAGTCGAGCAGCATCGTGCTCCAGACCAGGCGTGTGCGGCGGGTAAAACGCAGCCCCTCGCGCAACGCGGCGACGCTCACGCCCGTCGCCGCGACGCCGCTGCGTCCGACGCCGCCGCGTCCCCGGTAGCGCAGCGCCCCGACCGCCAGGACGACGGCTACGAATGAGGCCGCGTTGATGGCGTAGACCACGCCGACGCTGACTCGTGCGATGACGAGTCCGGCCAGGCCGGGGCCGACGACCGTCCCGATCTGCCAGACCAGTGTGAACAGGCTGACCGCGTTGGTCAGGTGCGCGCGGGGCACGAGGTGCGGCACAAGCGCCTGCTGCGCGGGCTCATCAAAGGCGGAGACCGCGACGTCCAGCGCCGTGAGCAGGTAGAGGGCGGCGATCGTGACGCGCCCCGTCAGCGTGAGCGCCGCGAGGAGGGCTGAAACGGCGGCGGCGGCGATCTGCGCGCTGACGATCAGTGTGCGCCGGTCGAGCGTATCGGCGACCAGACCGCCGAGCAGAGATAGCAGCAGGATGGGGACCACGCGCGCGAGGCCGAGCAGCCCTAGCCCGAGCGCCCCGGCTCCCAGGTGCAGTCGCCAGGCGCCGAGGACAAGCGTGTAGGCGTCCCCGCGCAGGAGTTGGTAGACCTGCCAATTGATGGCCACGATCTGCATCTGAGAGCCGATCTCGGAGACCAGGCCGCCGCCCCACAGCAAGCGGAAATCGCGATGCCGCAAGGCGGCCAGGCGCGGCGCGGGAGTGGAGGGGGAGGTCATGCGCCCTCAGTGTATCAGCCCCGGAGGAGGCTCCGCGATTGGGTTGCGCCGGGTACGCCCCGCGATTGTGGTGGTGAGCGCCGCTGGCCTGACCTTAAAAGGTCATGGCAGGGATCGGACCTTAAAAGGTCTCTCGAGCGACCATCACCATCGCTACCCGACCGACGGACGGCACGCGTGTCGCGCTCAGGCAGACCTTTCAAGGTCCGTCTCCTGCCATGACCTTTTAAGGTCAGGCCGTCTCTCACAATCGCGAGGCACACCCAATCGCGGGACTATGGGACCGTGGCGCACCGCCCACGTCGTATAGTGTAAGGAGTGGCGACGAGAGACGGCTGGTGTAGACGCCGGCGATAGGAGGATGACACGGCATGGGCGAAATGGGGACTGTAGGCGTCGAGGGGCGGCAACGGCGGGATGTGGCTGAAACAGGCGCTACGGTCATGCCGCCGGCCTGTGCGTCCGCGCCCGCTGTCGCACACCGCCGTCCGGGTTTCCGCGTCCAATGCGTCGGCGGAGCCTCGGAGGTCGGCGCCAGCCTCCTCATCGTCGAGGCCGCTGGCCGGCGTATCCTCGTCGACGCCGGCATCCGCCCCGGACGGTCCGGCGCGGACACCCTCCCCGACCTCGCGCGATTGCAGGACGACGGCGGCATCGACGCGGTGATCGTCACCCACGCCCACGCCGACCATATCGGCGCCCTCCCGCTCGCCGTCGGGGCCTTCCCGGCCGCGCCCGTCTTCGCCACCCCAGCCACGGCGGACCTGATGCGGGTCATGCTCGCTGACGCGGTGCGTATCGCCGAAGGACGATGGCGCGATGACGGCGTATTGCCGCCCTACAGCGCCGACGCGGTGTCGGCCCTGCTGGAGCGCCTCCACCCCCTTGGCTTCCACGACCCCTATCCCCTCTTCCGCGACGATGCCCCCAACACCCCCTGGCAGGTCACCTTCTTCCCGGCTGGCCACGTCCTGGGCGCCGCCATGGTCCTGCTCGACACGCCGGACGGAACGCTCCTCGTGAGCGGTGACGTCTCGCTGGCCCCCCAACGCACGGTCGCGCCCGCCGCGCCGCCCCGCCGCCAGGTCGACGCCCTGATCCTGGAAAGCACCTACGGGAACCGGCTGCACAGCGTGCGCGCCGCCGAGGAGGAGCGCCTGATCGCTCAGGTACGCGCGGTAATCGCGCGCGGCGGCCACTGTCTCATCCCGGCCTTCGCGCTCGGCCGTGCCCAGGAGGTTCTGCTGATCCTGGCGCAGGCGCGACGCGAGGGGACGCTAACCGCCCCCGTCTGGGTCGATGGTCTCGTGCGTACGGTCTGCGGCGTCTACCAGGCGCACCCGGCCGCGGCTCCCTCCGCGCTGCGCAAGCTCATCGAGCGCCAGGGCAACCCGTTCATCGTCCCCGAGAAGGGGGTCCGCGCGGTCGAGTCGCCCGCCCAGCGTGAGACGATCCTCACGGGCGAGCCAAGTGTGATCGTCACCAGTTCGGGCATGCTGACGGGCGGACCGAGCGTCTTCTATGCCCGGCGCCTGGCGGCCGACGCGCGCCATGCCATCCTCATCACGGGGTACCAGGACGAGGAGTCGGCCGGCGCGGCGCTGCTCGCCCTGGCCGCGGCCGATCCCGCCGCCCCGCGCACGCTGACGCTCGCGGGACAGGTGGTGGAAGTGCGCTGCGCGGTCGACCGGTATAACCTGTCCGCGCACGCCGATGGCGACGAGCTTGCCGGCCTCGCGGCCGCGGTGCGCCCGCGTCTCGTCGCGCTCGTGCATGGCGACGCGGGCGCGCGGTCGACCCTGCTGGAGAAGCTCGTCGCCGCGGGACAAACGTGCGCGCTGCCCCAGAACGGCGAAACCATCTCCGTGCCAGGTCGGCGCGCGCGCACGGCGACGGACGCTCCAGCCGCTCCGATCACCGCCGAGCGCATCGCCGCCGTGATGCGGAGCGGACCGCCCCGACGACGGTGGACGGCCTTTGAGTTGGCGGGGCGCCTGGACGGGGTGGTCCGTCCCGCGCGGCTCGCCCTGGTGCGAGACATCGTGCGCTCCGACCCCACGTTCATCGCCGGAGCCGATCACCCCGACGCCTATCGGCTTGTGGGAGCGGGACAACTCGCGCCCGATGAGGTGCGGGCAAGCGTCGAGGCGCTCGTGGGCGAAGCGCCCCTGACGCCGTTCACCAAGGTCAGCGTCTATCCCCTCGAAGGGCGCGCCGAGGTTCGCTTCGCCTTCCCACGCGTGGCCGCGCGGATCTACGGCGCGGCGCTGGCGGACCTCGCGCGCGACGCGGGCTGGCGCATCGAGATCCGCCCCACGCCGGACCAGGAGGCGGTGCAGGACGCGGCCAGACGCTGCCTACCAGAAGGCGTCACGCCCCGCGGGACGGCCAGCCTCCGGCTGGATCAGGGCCTCGTGGAGATCGCCGTCGCGGGACAGGCGCCGGACGACGACCTCAGGGCGGCAACCACGCGCTTCATGGAGGAGACGGGGTACGAGTTGGCGATCACGACGGAGGCGCCGGCGATCGTGATGGAGATGACGGAGACGGAGACCACAGACGACGCCATGCGCCCATGCGAGGGCACGCCGCCCGGCATGGTCAACGCGATCAATGCGAAAAGCCAACTCTCGGAGATCGCGCAGGCGCTACGCTGGCCGCTCCCGCGCTACGCGGCGACGCAACAGGGCGAGCCACACCGGCCGGCATTTCGGGCGGTCGCCACGCTGATCGCCGATGGCGTCGCGCTCTCCTCTCCCCCCGTGACCGGAGCTACGAAGAAGGACGCCGAGCAAAGGGCGGCCGCCGCCCTCCTGGCGCTACTCGCACAGGAGGGTATCATCTCGGTCTCGTCGACATGACCCAGGGCTCGCGCATTATCCACCCTACACGCCGACATACGCCCACGCTCCCAGGACAATGCACGAACCCTGACTGGCGGCCGCAGGGCTCGTGCATTATCCGTGAGGCCAAGGCTCCCGGCGTTGTGTAGGGGGCGTATGGCATACGCCCGTGGTCTCGAACGCACGGGCGTATGCCATACGCCCCATACGCCCCTACAATAATTCACGAGCCCTGGCTGGCGGCGGAGCGGACTAAGACGGCGCTAGCCCTATCGTGTATCATAGATGGCGGTCCCATCGTCGAACCAGCGGAGTGGAGCGGGCGTGAGCGCGGACCGGACGCGGCGCGGGAGAGAGGAAGGACGATGACGAGCGTGGATGACCAGGCGCGGGGCGCCAGCGCGGCGGAGGCGCTGGCTGGCGGCGGGGAGATGGGCGCGCTCATGCGCGCCTTTGATTGGTCCACGACGCCGCTCGGCCCCGTGGAAGGCTGGCCCCAAGCGCTCAAGACATGCGTGCGCCTCATGCTCACCTCCCGCCAACCCATGTGGTTGGGCTGGGGCGACGCGCTGACCTTCCTCTACAACGATCCGTACCGCTCCATCGTCGGCGGCAAGCACCCTCAGGCGCTCGGGCAGCCCACGGCGGTGGTGTGGCGGGAGATCTGGGCCGATGTCGCGCCGCGCATCCAGTCCGCGTTGGGCGGCGACGAAGGGACCTACGACGAGGCGCTGCTTCTCATCATGGAGCGCCACGGCTATCCCGAAGAGACCTACTACACGTTCTCATATAGCCCAATTCCCGACGACGATGGGCGCGTGGCCGGGATCTTCTGCGCCAACACCGACGACACGCGGCGCGTCATCGGTGAGCGCCAGTTGGTCCTGCTGCGCGACCTGGCCGCGGGGACGGCCGAGGCGCGTACCATCAGGGACGCCTGCGCCCGCGGCATGCGCGGCCTGGACACGAACCCGCACGACGCGCCGTTCGCCGTGCTCTACCTCCTCGACCCGGATCAGCGACGCGCGGTCCTCGCCGGGATGGCGCACATCGCGCCAGGCCACCCGGCCGCGCCGGAGGTGATCACCCTCGATGACGTAGCGGTCTGGCCCATCACGGAGGTGGTCGGGGCCAAGACGCCGCGCCTCATCTCCGATCTCGGAGCATCATTCACGGCCCTGCCGGCGGGAGCGTGGGATCGGCCGCCAACACAGGCGGTGGCTCTGCCGCTTACGCTGTCGGGGCAAACGGGTCTGGCAGGGATACTGATCGTCGGACTGAATCCGTACCGGCTCTTCGACGACGACTACCGCGGCTTCCTGGGGTTGGTCGCGGGCCAGATCGCGGCGGCTATCGCCTCCGCCCAGGCGTACCAGGAGGAACGCACGCGCGCCGAGGCCCTGGCGGAACTGGATCGCGCCAAGACGGCTTTCTTCAACAACATCAGCCATGAGTTCCGTACCCCGCTCACGCTGATGCTCGGCCCGCTCGAAGACGTGCTGGCCGCGCCTACCGACACGGCCCTGGTGCGCGAACAGGTGGCGGCGGCGCATCGCAACAGCCTGCGCCTGCTCCGCTTGGTCAACACCTTGCTCGACTTCTCCCGCGTGGAAGGCGCGCGCATGGAGGCGGTGTATGAGCCGACCGACCTGGCCGCGCTGACCGCCGAACTGGCCGGGGTCTTCCGCTCCGCGATTGAGCGGGCGGGGCTGCGCCTGCGGGTGGACTGCCCGCCGCTGCCGGAGCCGGTCTACGTGGACCGCGAGATGTGGGAGAAGATCGTGCTCAACCTGCTCTCCAACGCCTTCAAGTTCACGTTCGAGGGCGAGATCGCGGTGGCGCTGCGCGCCAGGGACGGGAGCGTGGCGCTGGAGGTGCGCGATACGGGCACGGGCATCCCGGCCGAGGAACTGCCGCGCCTCTTCGAGCGTTTTCACCGCGTACGCGGCGCGCGCGCCCGCACACATGAGGGCACGGGCATCGGCCTGGCGCTGGTCCAGGAGTTGGCGCGGCTCCACGGCGGCGGCATCGGCGTAGAGAGTACACCAGGCGCGGGCACGACGTTCACCGTCACGCTGCCGCTCGGCACGGCGCGCCTGCCGCCGGAGCGTATCCAGGCGGCGCGCACGCAAGCCTCGACGGCGCTGGGCGCGGCGCCCTACGTGGAGGAGGCGCTGCGCTGGCTGCCTGCCGCCGCCGATACGCCCGATCCGCAGGTCATCGCGGATGTCTCCACGTTCGACGCGGCGCGCCTGGCGGCTAGCAACGGCGCGGCGCCGCGCGCCCGCGTGCTGCTGGCCGATGACAACGCCGATCTGCGCGACTATCTGACCCGCCTGCTCACCGTCCAGTACGAGGCGCAAGCGGTTGCCAACGGCGCACAGGCGCTGGCCGCGGCGCGGGCGGAGCCGCCCGACCTGATACTCAGCGATGTGATGATGCCGGAGTTGGACGGCTTGGGGCTGCTGCGCGCGCTGCGCGCGGACCCACGCACCAGCGCGATCCCCGTGGTGCTGCTCTCGGCGCGCAGCGGCGAGGAATCTACGGTAGAGGGCTTGCAGGCCGGCGCGGATGACTATCTGGCCAAGCCCTTCTCGGCGCGCGAGTTGCTGGCGCGTGTGCGGACGCATATCGAGCTGGCCCGCCTGCGCGCGCGGTTCCTGATTCAGGAACGGGCCGCCGGCGGGGAGGCCGAAGCGGCGCGGCAACGCCTGCACGACCTGTTTATGCAGGCGCCCGCCATCATCGCCGTCACGCGGGGGCCGGACCACGTCTTCGAGGTCGCCAATCCACTCTACGTGCAGTCTGTGGGCCGCCACGAACCGGGTGAACTGCTGAACCGGCCGGTCCGCGAGGCGCTGCCCGAAGTGGACGGGCAGGGCTACTTTGAGTTGCTGGACCAGGTCTACGCTACCGGCACGCCCTTCGTGGGCACGGAGGCGCCGGTCAAGCTCGATCTTCGCGGCGACGGGGTCCTGGAGGAGATCTTTGTCAACTTCGTGTACCAGCCATATCGGAACGCGGAGAGCGCGGTGGAGGGCATCTTCGTCCACGCCGTCGACGTGACGGAGCAGGTGCGGGCGCGCCAGCACGTCGAGGAGTTGGCGCGGCGCCTGCGCGCCGAGCGCGACCGCTTGCAGCAGGTGGTGGACCTGCTGCCGGCGGCAGTCGTGGTAACTGACGCGGCGCTGACCATCCAGGTCAGCAACCGGGCGGTACGCGCCTTGTTGGGCGTCGACGCCGCGGCCCGGAGGCCGCCGGTAGAGACAGGCGAGGCGGTCCCGGCCGACGATGCCGCCGCCTTCGCGGCCTACGGCGCGCGCCACCTCGACGGGACACCCTATCGGGCGACCGAGATACCCCTGGCGCGAGCCGCGCTGCGCGGGGAGGAGACGCGCGGCGAGCAAATGCTGCTGCGCGACGCTGCCACGGGCCGTGATGTGCCGATCCTGGTCAACGCCGCGCCGCTGCGCGACGAGGCCGGCGCGATCCTGGGCGGCGTGGTCGTGTTCCAGGACATCACGGGGCTGCGCGACCTGGAACGAGCGCGCGAAGAGTTCCTGTCCTCGGCCGCGCACGACCTCAAAACGCCGCTCACGAGCATTCGCGGCCAGACGCAGCTCGCGCAGCGCCGGCTGGCGCGCCTCGACGCTCCCGACGCCGAGACGGCGCCGCTGCTCGGCCAACTCGCGCGCATCCAGGAGGGGACCGATACCATGCTGGGCCTGATCAACGAGTTGGTGGACGTGACGCGCCAGCAGATGGGCGGCGGGCTCGACCTGAGCCGCGAACCGATCGACCTGGTCGCGCTCGTGCGCGACAGTATCGCGGCGCAGCAGAGCGCGAACGCCCCGCCCATCGAGTTGGAGGCGCGCGTGCCGGAGTTGGGGGCCGATGTCGACGCCGCCCGCATCGCCCGCGTCGTGGGTAACCTGCTCTCTAACGCCATCAAGTACAGCCCAGGCGGCGGGACTATCACTGTGTGTGTGGCGCGAGAGGACGGCGCCGCCGGCCCGGAGGCCCTCATCGCCGTGACGGATCAGGGTCTGGGCATCCCAGTGGCCGACCTGCCGCACATCTTCGACCGCTTTGTGCGCGCCGGCAACGTGGTGGGGCACATCCAGGGCACGGGAATCGGGCTGGCCAGCGCGCGCGGGATCGTGGAGCAGCACGGCGGCACGATCATGGTGGAGAGCCAGGAGGGCCAGGGCACGACCTTCACGGTCCGGCTTCCCCTCATGGCCGCCACGGCGGACGAGCCATGACACATGACAGAAGAGAAGGAGTGGAGACGATGACGGATACGGTTGAGAATCGCGCGGCGCCGCCCCGTGTGGACGCGCGCGCCGACGCGCGCGTCGAGGCGTTACTCGCCCAAATGACGCTCGTGGAGAAGGCGGCGCTCACGGTTGGGCGTGATGTCTGGACGACGGAGCCAATTGAGCGGCTCGGCATCCCCTCGGTGTGGCTGTCCGACGGCCCAACCGGCCTGCGTAAGGCGCGCGGCGGGATGGAGGTCGGGCTGGGAACCAGCGTACCGGCGACCTGCTTCCCCACCGAATCGGCCCTGGGCGCCTCGTGGGACATCGACCTGGCGCGCGCGGTCGCGGGAGCGATCGCGACCGAGGCGCAGGCGGAAGGGGTGCAGGTACTCCTGGGACCTGGCGTCAACCTCAAGCGCTCTCCCCTATGCGGGCGCAACTTCGAGTACTTCTCCGAGGACCCCGTCCTCTCCGGCGAGATGGCCGCGGCCTTCATCACCGGCTTGCAGGAGCGCGGCGTGGGCGCCTCGCTCAAGCATCTGGTGGCCAACGAGAGCGAGACGGACCGCATGATCAGCGACTCGGTGGTGGACGAGCGCGCTTTGCGCGAACTCTACCTGCGGCCGTTCGAGATCGCCATCGCCAAAGCCGACCCGTGGACGCTCATGGCGGCCTATAATCGGCTCAACGGGACCTATTGCGCCGAGAACGCGCGCCTGCTGCGCGACATCGTCGAGAAAGAGTGGGGCTACCGCGGCATCATCGTATCGGACTGGTTCGCCGTCAACGACCGCGCGGCCGGGATCGCGGCGGGCCTGCACCTCCAGATGCCCGCGGCGCCAACGGCGCCCGCCATCGTCGCGGCGGTGCAAGAGGGCCAGTTGGCCGAGGACCGCCTTGACGCGGTCGTGCGCCCTCTACTCGCGTTCATCCTCAAGGCGGACGCCACGCGGAGGCCGGATACCTCAGCCGACCTGGACGCCCATCATCGCCTCGCGCGGCGCGCGGCGGGCGAGAGCGTCGTCCTGCTCAAGAATGAGGGCGCGCTATTGCCGTTGGAGGGCGACACGCTGGCGGAGGTGGCGCTGATCGGCGCCTTCGCCACGGAGCCCCGCTACCAGGGCTCCGGTAGCTCGCGGGTCATGCCCGCACGGCCAGTGGAGACCATCCACGGCGAACTGGTCCGCCTGATCGGGGCGGCGGGTCAGGTCACATACGCGCCCGGATACAAGCTGGGAGCGGATGACACGACCGATCCGGCGCTGCTGCGGGAAGCTCAGGCGGCAGCCCGACAGGCCACGGTGGCCGTCGTGGTCGTCGGGTTGCCCGGCTCGTACGAGGAGGAGGGGGCCGACCGCACGCACATCGATCTGCCGCCGGGGCACAATGCGCTCGTGGAGGCGGTGCTGGAGGCGCAGCCGCGCACGATCGTGGTGTTGCTCAACGGTAGCGCGGTGGCCCTGCCGTGGGCCGCGCGCATTCCCGCCATCGTCGAGGGGTGGCTGGGCGGACAGGCAGGCGGCGGAGCGATCGCCGATGTCTTGCTGGGGCGCGTCAACCCATCTGGAAAGCTGGCGGAGACCTTCCCCGCCCGGCTCGAAGATACGCCCGCCTACCTGAGCTTCCCCAACGACGGGACCGGCCGCGTTCCCTTCACCGAGGGCCTCTACACCGGGTACCGCTGGTACGACGCGCGGCGCATCGACCCGCTCTTCCCCTTCGGCCATGGCCTGTCGTACACCTCGTTCGCGTACAGCGATCTGGTGGTGGACAAGCTTGGGGACGCGGACGCCGGGGAGATCACGGTGTCGCTCAAGGTGCGGAACACGGGGGCACGCGCCGGTCGAGAGGTGGTACAACTCTACGTGCGTGCACAGCGGCCGTCCCTACCGCGTCCCGACAAGGAACTCAAGGCGTTCACGAAGGTGGCGCTCGAACCAGGCGAGGAGAAGACGGTCAGCTTCCGGTTGGGCCAACGCGACTTTGCCGTCTACGACCCGCGCGTGGGAGCATGGACGATCGCGGGCGGCGTCTTCGACCTCCTCGCCGGCGCGTCGTCGCGCGACATCCGCCTATGGGAAAGCGTGACGCTAGAGGCGCCCCACGCTGAGCCGGCGCGCCTGGGCCGGTTGAGCCCGCTGCGGGACTGGCTGGCCCAGCCAGCCGCTCGCGCCCGCTTGCAGCCGGTGATCGCAGCCATGCAGCGGCAGTTCTTTGGAACAGCGGCCGAGACACCCCCCGAGGGAACCGAGAGCGCTGATGTGACGGAGTCGTTCGTAGCCGACATGCCCATCGCCAAACTGGTCATGTTCGGCGCGTTGAGCGAGCAAGATCTGGCGCGTTTGATCAAGGACGAATAAAGGGGCTTCAGCTAGAAGGGGCAGCGCGCCGCGGTCGGGGTGAGCAGCCAGCGCACGATGCGGGCGCTATTCTGGTCGACGACGACGGGATCGCCACAGCGGTCGAGGGTGAGCCCCTGCGGGTTGGACAATCCCGTGAGTACCCGATACGGCGTGCGCGCGCCTGGGTCGATCGTCCAGAGTCCGCCATCGCCGAGCGTGGTGATCCACACGCGGCCCGTCGGGGCGATGGCGACATCGTCGGGCGTAGACAGCGTGCCCTCGTCATGGATCGTCCCTTGCGGGGAGATAACCACAAGGGTCCCCAGATGCTCGTCGGGGACCAGGATATCGCCGTGCGCGTCGAGCGCGGCGGCGACCGGGCGGCCGAGTCCCCGCGCGATCACGCGGGTGTGGCCTCCATCGGCGCTAATGCCCAGGACCGTGCCACGCGGCGAGTCGGGGATCAGCAGTTCGCCGGTGCGGGGGTCGCGGCCGATGCCGTCGACACCTTCCTGCCCAGGTACCGGCCGCAATGTGTCCAGCACCGTCCGCGCGCCGCTGCGGTCGATGCGCACGATACGGTCGCGGCCCTGTTCGGCGACGACCATCGCCCCCGTTGGCAAGACAACGATGCCCTCGGGGAGGGATAGACCAACGGCGAGTGTCGTGACGCGGCCGCCATCGAGCCGGTCCACCGTCCCGCGGGCAAGGTCCCCCCAGACCAAGCGGCCCCGCGCGTCGGTCGTGATGTCGTCGGGCTGCCCGCCGACCATGGCCACGATTTGTAGCGTACCCGTGGCCGGCGCGGCCGACGCATTCCGTGTGGATGAACAGACCAGCGCGGCGAGCGCCAGCGCGAGGACGAAACGAGAAAAGATGCGCGTCACGATCAACCCTCCTACCTGACCATAGTGTACATCGCATCGCGCATCCGCCTTATCGTCACAGGCGGGTGCGCACCACATTTTCGCGGTGACTGGCTTGCTGGCCGTATCTACCGGGCGCGACAAAGTGGCGCCCACTCGTCACAGGCACGGCATAGCCGCGTCGTGTCATGAAACTGTCATCTTAGTGTCACAGCACTGTCATCGTAGCGTCACAGTGCTGTCATGGAGGCGCCTTACGATGAAATAGTGCCGAGCGGCAAAAGCAGCGCGGCTTGTATCAAGGTTGACGGCATGGGCCCGGCGGCAAATGGACGACGTGGCGCATGGATAGAGACATATAGAGACATGATGAGGAGGACAACGCAATGAACGATCGAAAAGTGAGCGTGTTTGAAGATAGTGCTAGGGTTGTCGACGAGCTAACGCCCACGGGGGCGACCGGATCGCGACACCTGAAGAGGCGGCTGTCCTGGCGGCGGCGTCTCGCGGCAGCGGTCCCGGCAGCGGCCCTGCCGGCAATCATGGCGGTCGGTGTGATCGGCGCGACCGGCGCGACTGGCGGCCAGAATCTCGTGTCCGCCGCGACCGCGGGGTCGGAGACGAGATGGGCCGTGCGCGTATGCCCCGACGGAGACTGTACACGCCCGGCATCGACGTTGTCGCCGCGCCAGTTCGCGACGTCCAGCGTAGTGTTGAGCGGTCCTCCGCCAGCAGCCTCGCGTAAGACCCAGGTGACCGTAACGGTACAAAACGCGAACAGCGGCGCGACGGCGAACGGCACGGCTATCCGAACAGTGATCGTCAGAGCTCATCACGCCGTAAACACCCCTCTCGCGACCTTGCCATCGCTCTTCGCTGAAACAGGCGCCGTCATGCGAGTCGCAACCACCTACACGATCACTGTTCATGCTCAGGGCGCGATTGTCGGAAGCGCCGCGGTCACGCTGACGCGTTAACCTCCACGCTGGATCGGCGCGCGTTCAGTCCGGCGCCGGCCCTGAATGATTGTAGCTTATGGCGGCGTGCTATGATTGTACGTAGAGGCGGCGCGTGCGCTAGCGACACACCGAATGGGCGGGCTGGTCGACGGATGAGGGAGACGATGCATTTGTTGGTCGTGGAGGATGATCGGTCGCTGGCCGATTTGGTGCGCCGTGGGTTGACCCAGGAACGCCACGTCGTGGACGTGGCGCACGACGGCGCGGAGGGGTTGGAGCGCGCCGAGAGCGGCGTCTACGACGCCCTCATCCTCGACCTGATGCTGCCCGGTCTCGACGGCCTCGCGATCACGCGCCGCCTGCGCGCTGACGCCAACCGCGTGCCCATCCTGATGCTCACCGCCCGCGACGCCCTGCACGACCGCCTGAAAGGCTTCGACGCCGGCGCCGACGACTACCTGCCCAAGCCCTTCGCCTTCGAGGAACTGCTGGCCCGCCTGCGCGCCATCACCCGCCGCGCCAGTGGCGGCGCGGACGCGGCCCCGGAGAGCGAGCGGCTGGTAGTCGGCGACCTCGTGCTGGACTTGCGCGCGCACGAGGCCACGCGCGCGGGTCGGTCGCTCGACCTCTCGCCCAAAGAGTTCGCATTGTTGGAGTACTTGATGCGCCACCCCGGCCAAGTCATGAGTCGCACGCTGATCCTGGAGCGGGTGTGGGATTACGGCTTTGACTCTTTCGCCAACGTGGTCGACGCCACGGTGCGGCGCCTGCGCAAGGTCGTGGACGAGGGCTACGACACGCCGCTCATCCACACCGTCCGTGGCGTCGGCTACAAAATCAAGGCGCCGTGATGACCACATCTTCGCACCGAGGAGCCCGATGGTGGACCCGCGCGAGGACCGTGCGGCGCGCTGGGACCAGCGACCCCGACGCGGCGCCGCTGCGGCGGGTCGGGTGGCGGCTGGCCGCCCTGACGGTGGGCCTGCTCTGCGCCCTCCTACTCGTGCTCGGCCTGAGTATCTACATCACGACGCAGGACGTATTGCTGGGTTCCCTGCAAGCGACCGTCAAGGGGCATGCCACAGCCGCCCTCACGGGGGCGGTCTCTCCGTCGCCTGGATCGGGGCACGATGGCGGCTCCAGCGGCTCCAGTGGCTCCAGCGGCTCCAGCGGCTCCAGCGGCTCCGGCAAACCTCTCGACCCCGACGATGTCCCACCTCCGCCGCGCTCTCCCGGCGGCTTGGGGCAACAAGGTTTCGGGGACGGGGTCTTCACGACCGTTGTCGATAGCCATTTGAGCGTGATCTTCAGCGACCCTCCTATCTCCGCGACGCTGGCAGATCCCGCCGCGGCGCGCGCCGCCCTTGCGGGACATCTATCGTCGCCCTACTCAACACAGCAGGTGAACACGGACGGGCCCTACTTGATCTACACCGCGCGCGGGCCGGTACGAAACCACGACGGAACCATGGAACCGGGGGTGGCGCAGGCGCGAATCTCGGAGCAGCAGTACCTGGACAGCCTGCGCACCCTCCTGATCATCCTCCTCGCGGTGAGCGGGGCCGGCCTAATCGCCTCCGCCGTCATCAGCGTGGTGCTGGCGGGACGCGCTCTACAGCCCATCCGGGCGGCGCTGCGGCGTCAACGGGACTTCGTGGCCGATGCCGCGCACGAGTTGCGCACGCCGCTCGCTATCATACGCGGCGCCAGCGAACTTGGCCTCTCCGCGGGCATTGGCCCCGATCAGGAAGCCTCACTCGAACAGGTGTTGGCGCAGAACGCGCACCTCACGCGCCTGGTCGAGGACCTCTCCACGCTGGCGCGCGCTGATAGCGGGGCCGTGGACCTGGCGCGCGCCCCCGTGGATCTGTCCCGCCTCGTCACCGAAACGGTCGCGGGCGTGAGCGTGCTGGCCGAGGAGCGCGGCGTGCGCCTGACGGTCGAGGCGGCGGGCGTCACGCCGGTCATCGGCGACGCGGTGCGTCTGCGCCAGGCGCTGCTGATCCTGCTCGACAACGCGCTCAAGTACACGCCTGACGGCGGAGCGATCACGGTAAGCGTGACGCGGCAGGGCGGGCAAGTGCGGCTGCGGGTGCAAGATAGCGGGCCAGGTCTAGCTCCCGAGGACCTGCCGCGCCTGTTCGAGCGTTTCTACCGCGCCGACAAAGCGCGCGGCAGCGCGGGGAGCGGGTTGGGTCTGTCCATCGGACGCTGGATCGCCGAGGCGCACGGGGGCCGCATTACGGCCGCCAACGCGCCCGACCGCGGCGCTCTCTTCACCATCACGCTCCCCCTCGCCTCGTCCTAGTGTTTTCTCCGACAGGTTACTTTGCATCCAGACGCGCCCCCCTGGGACCACTCCCCAGAGTGGTCTCAGGGGGCGCCAACTCGCCAACGTTTATTTGACAGGCTGCTATCCGCGGGACCCAGCCTGGTGCGAGGGTGGCGAGGGTGGCGAGGGTGGCGAGGGTGGCGAGGGTGGCGAGGGTGGCGTCAGCGCGGGTCAGGGCAATGGGCTCCTGTCCCGTACCCTCACAATCTGAAAAGCGGTTGTGCCCGGTCCGTCGTGGCGTACGTCGATGCGCACCGTCCGCGTCGCGGCGGGGCAGAAGATACCGATGGTGAGGGTATGCCAGTGGCCGTTACCCGCGACGACGACGCCGCCTGCATCAGGCGCCACAGCCAGGAAAGAGGCGTCCGCCGCCAGGCATTCGAGGAACACGCGCCCGGCTCCTGGTCCGGCGTCTGATCGGGCGCGCGCATCGAGCGTATACAGGTGGGCAGGCGCGGCCGAGATATCCAGCCGCGCGGCCCCTTCCACCCCCTGATCAGCGCCGAGGCGTAGACGTTGACCGGATCGACCGTCGGGCGCCAGCCTGGCGCCCTGGGAGGGCAGCGTCCAGCCGGATGTCCCGGCGCCTGGCTCGGCGCCGCCTCTGAGTGGGAGAACTCGACCGAGAGACGCCCGCCGCGACACGTACAGGTCCAGGTACAACGGGTAGGGATAGTACTGATGGATGAGGCGTGCGTCGCCCCGCGCCGTGAGCGCCCGGTCGAGGGTCGCGGTCGCGGCGCCCGCGATATACGACACCCAGACCGCGCCGTCCTGGACGGCGTCGCCCGTGGTGATGGCGGCGACATCATCCTTGTCGTCGAGAGCGACTTGGCCGTGCTTCGCCAGGCTCGGCTGATAAAGATCGAGGAGCACGCCAGCGACCGTGGGATAGGTGACGACGGGCCACCCAAGACGCCCGGCCGCCGCCGTCGTTGCGGCCAGGTCCAGCCACTCCTGCTTGTAGGCGTCGGCGTCGACCGCGCCCTGCGTCATCATAGACAGCGCGAGAACGAACGCGAATGCGACGTTACGGGCGTCGATCAGCCCGACGCCGGTTGTCCACGCCAACGGGGCGGCGCCGGCGAGCAGCGCCCACCCCAGCGTCGCGGAGAGCACCGTGCGCTCGGCCAGGCTGGGATCGACGAGGCTGACCACCAGGGCCGCGATGAGCGTGCCCGGCCCCAAGGCGAGGGCGACGAGCAGCGCCAACGGTCGACGCGCCAGGGCGATCGCGCCCAGGACGGCGGTCACGGCGACAAGGGCGCCCAGGAGTATGCGCAGCGCGGGCCACTGGACCCAGGGTGGGAGCCAGCCGCCCTGGAAGACCGCTTGGTCGGCGGACAGCCCGACCACCGAGAGGAGCACGGCGGCGACGCGCCCCGGACTCAGGGCAAACTGATCCGTCACGCCCGCCGTCCCCACCACCGCGAAGAGATGCGGCAACCAGGGGATGAAGCTGCACGCGGCGGCCACAAAGGCGAGCGCCAGCAGACGCGCGCGCGGATACCGGCGTGCGATGGCGTACAGGAGGATGAGGGTCTGCGGCGCGAGGGCGAAAACAGCCCTGTCCTCGGTGTACAGAGCGGCTACGGCCGCGCCGGCGTAGACGGCGATCCACGCGCGATGGCCGCCCCGGAGCACGGCGACGAGCGCCAAGTAGCAGAGCGCGATCAAGAGCGCGACGAGGGCGTACGGCCGCGCCTCCCGCGCGTACCAGATGTGCAGGGGCGAGAGCGCGAGGACAAGGGCGGCGAGGGTCCCAGCGCGCGGCCCGGCGAGGCGTGCGCCGAGTAGGTAGAGAACGGGGAGCGTGAGGGTGGCGGCCGCCACGCTGAGGAGGCGGCCGGCCATGAGTTCGGGACAGATGAGGGACAGCAGCTTGACCAGGGCGAAGTAGAGAGGCGGGTGCAGGCTGTAGACCGGCCCGAAGCCCAGGAGGGTCGGCCAGGGCAGGCCGGCGAACAGGACCGTCAGGCCCTCGTCGACCCACAGGCTGAGCGCGTCGACGCGGTAGAGGCGTAGCGCCCCACCCAGCAGCATGATCGCGGCGACGGGGGAGGGGAGACCCACCCATGGTATCGTCGTGTCACAAACCCGTCGCGTCGCGCGCGCCCACTGTCCGCGCCGGATGCCGGCGGCGCCGCTCACGATCACGCGTATTCTCTTGCCATAGGGCCTATGAGCTTACGCTGAAGGGACGGCGGGGACCGTCAGGCGCTTGTCGTTGAAGCGGCTCCACACCGTCGTCGTCTTCTGCGTGAACGACCCCGACCCCGTCCCCGTCCCCGTCCCCGTGGGCGCCTTGCGCGTCACGGTCGCGTCCTGTTCGCACGGCAGATGTGTCGTGCCGCTGATGTAGACGACGCCCGTCGCCGTCGCGGCCTGCGACCTGTTCGTGTAGGCGTAGCCGGCGCAGATCTGCCCGCCCACCGTCTTGGCGGACGCTCCAGTGAAGGTCGTGGACCCGGCCCCGGCCGCGAACGCCGCGGTGGGGTCGATGCTGTACCCGTTCGACGTGGTCTGGCACGCGTAGGACCTGGCCCCGCCGGTCCGCGTACACGTCTTCGCGCCGTAGACGATGACCTCCGTGGTGACCGCCTTGCCCAACGCGTTCCGTCCCTTGTAGACGACGTAATCCTCGAACGTGCCGCCCTTGCGCACGGCAATGATCGTGCGGTTCGGCGCCCCGCGTCCGAGGAAGCCGCCGCGCCCCGTCCCGCGCGCACGGCCCGGCACAGGCGTGCCGCGGGGGCGGGGCCGCGTCCCGAACGGCCGCGCGCCACCAAATGAGGAGGTGATCGTGACCTGGTAGCTCCACACGTCGGTCAGCGCCCTGGCCACGGCAGGCAACGGGTCAAGCGTCGCTGCCTCCGCCGCCCCCGCGCGCGGGACAACGGTCCCCGCCGCCAGCGCGGCGATGGCGAGCGGGAGCGCCGCGGCGGATAGCGCCCTGCCGGGCCGGTGTCGTTCCCTGTCAGTTATGCGTGACATACGATCCCCTTTCATGAGTCCTGCTCGTGCTATCTCGTGCTACTGGACAAACGTGGCGATGGCGCCGGAACCGCTCGCCTGCGCCACGTCGACGGCGATCGTTTGGCCGTTAGCGGCGCCGGGCAGGACGGACACATAGGTCCCGGTCGTGAGTTGCGCCGCCGTCGCCTTCGTCGCCCGGTAGATCAGGGTCGCTGACGAGAGCGCGATCGTCCGCGCCGTCCCCTGCGCCGTTTCGATGGTCAGGGAGCCGGAACGCGCCGCGGTGATCGTGCCCGTGATCGCCGTCCGGCCCGCCCGCGCGCCGTAACCGCCCGCGCCACCCGCGCCACTATACCCACCGCTCCCGCCCGACCCACTGGCGCCGGACCCGCCCGCGTTACCGGAGCCGCTGCCACCGGCCGAACCGAAGCCGCCACCCCCGCCGGAGCCGCTGCCGGAGCCGCCGCTGCCGCCGGCCGAACCGAAGCCGCCGCCCGCGCTACCCCCCGCGCCGAAGCCACCACCCGACCCACTGGCGCCGCCCGCGCCACCAGAGCCGCCGCCACCGAAGGCGCGGACGCTGATGAACGGGCCGCCGGTCGGGATGACCGTGACGCTGCGCGCCTGTGTCGTGCCGCTGATGACGGCCACGGCCACCGCCTGCCCCGCCACCAGCGCCGCCGTTGTCGCGGTCGCGACGCGGTAGTAGCCCGTTCGCGCCGTCGTCGCCACCGCTTGTTGCCCCTGGAATGACTGCAGCGTGAGCGTCCCCCCCGTGGCGGACACGAGTTGTCCCGTGATGCCGCGCGGCCTGCTTGCGCCGGTCGCGGATACCCCTTGTCCGGTCGTGGCTGCCGCCTGCCCGACCGCCGCGCCCTGGCCGGTCACGACCGCCCCCGAGTTGGGGTCGGGTGTCGGCGGCGCCGGCGGCGCGCCAACCGAGAGCGCCGCCCGCACCTGGGCGTTCGCTGATCCTCCACTAGCGCTGGCGCTCCCACTGGCGCTAAAACCACTACCGGCGGCTCCACCGGCGCCTGCCCCGCCACCGCCGAAGCTCGTGCCAGCGGCCCCACCTCCGCCGGCCGCCGCGCCCGTTTGTGGCGTCGGGGGCGAGTAGGCGGTGAACAGGCTCTGGTCGATATTGTTTTGATACGTGCGGCCGCCGTAGAAAGATCCCCCCAGCGCGATCACGCCGATCACGCCGATCCCTATTGTTTTCACTCTCGCGCGCATGTTCCGTCTCTCCTCAGTTGCCAGTTGCCAGTTGTCAGTTGCCAGTCGTTAGTCGATGGTCGCCACTCGTCACTATCTATTCATGGCGCAGGGCTTGGATGGGATCGAGCGCGGCGGCCCGGCTCGCGGGGTAGCCCCCGAAGAACAGTCCGATGGCCAGCGACACGCTCACCGCCAGGACGATGGAGTCGCTCGAGATAATGGGCTTGACCGCCGCCGTCCCGCTGGCCCCAGCCGTGACGAGCGGCAGGCCCCAGGTAACCAGGAAGCTTGACGCCACGCCGATCACGCCGCCCAGCCCGCTCAGGATGATCGACTCGGTCAGGAACTGCGCCAGGATGTCGCCTTTGCGCGCGCCCACGGCCTTGCGTAGACCGATCTCGCGCGTCCGCTCCGTCACCGTGACCAGCATGATGTTCATGATGCCGATGCCCGCGACTAGCAGCGCCACCGCCGCGATCGCGGTCAGCAGGACCGTGAGCGAACCCGTGACGTTCGAGGCGGTCTGCTGCAGCGACGCCTGGTTGAAGAATGAGAAGTCATCGGGCGCGGTCGGGGTCAGCTTGTGCAGGGTCCGCAGCGCGCTCTCCACCTCGCCCTGCGCCGCGTTCGTCGTGTTCGCCCCTGTGGCGACGACGTTGATCGCGCTGACCGCGGGCGCCAGCCCCGCCTTGAAGGCCAGCCGACCCTGCACGGCGGTGAGCGGCAGGTACGCGTCATTGTCGCTGCCGCCGAAGCCGCCCTTGGTCACCAGCACGCCGACCACTTGATAGGCCTGGCCGTTGAGTTCGACCGTCGAGCCGACGGCGCCGGACAGGCCGCCGGGAAAGGGCGTCGTAGCCAGCGTCCCGCCCAGGACGGCCACCTGCGCCGCGCGGTCCACGTCGTCCTGCGCGATGAACCGGCCCACGGCAACCTGGTAGTTCCGCGCGTTCTGGTCCGCTGGCGTCACGCCCACCGCCGACGTCGAGGTATTGTTGGTCCCCGCCACGGCCTGGACCTGGGCGCTGTCCTCGGGGGCGATCGCGGACACATCGGGCAGGGCGCCGTTGGGACCGATCTGCGCGGTCAGCGCGTCGACATCGGCCTGGGTCAGCGTGTTCGCCGACCCCACGCCCCCGCGGACGCCGCCCGCCGAGGTAGAGCCCGGCTGCACAGTCACCAGATTGGTGCCCAAACTGTTGAGTTGGGCCGACACCTGGGCCGCCTGCCCGTTGCCGATAGCCATCGCCGTGATCACCGAGGCCACGCCTATGACCATGCCGAGCAGGGTCAGAGCGGTGCGCGCCTTGTTCGTCGCGATACCGGCGACGGCCATGCCCAGGATGGCCACCGCCTGGGCCATCCCCGAGCCACGGCCCGCCGCCGGCCTGGCCGCGATCGGTTGTTCCGTCACCCCTGCCGGGCCGGGCGCGGCCCTCTCCGGGGGCGCCGGCGACAGCGCGCCCAGGAGGGCTGGATCTTGTATCAGCGTCATGTCTCCTCGTCCTCGTTAGCTACTGGGAGCGCCGTACGATTGTGGCGTTGGCCTGGCCCTGAAGGACCATGGCAGGGGACGGACCTTAAAAGGTCTGGCTGGGTGTCAAGCCTCTGCAGACCCTTCAGGGTCCGGGCCCTGCCATGGTCCTTCAGGGCCAGGCCGGCGCGCTTGCTAGCACAATCTCGTGACGCTCCCAGTAGACGTGTCATCAAACCGGCTCCGACGCGGGGCTCTGACGCGGGGCGCGACGGGGCTCCTGGCGCTCGTCGCTGAGCACCTGCCCGTCGCGCATACGCACCACGCGCCCCGCATAGGCCGCGACGTCCTCCTCGTGGGTCACCATGATGATGGTGATGCGCGTGTCCTGATTGAGGCGCCGGAACAGGGCCATGACGTCAACCGTGGTCCGCGAGTCCAGCGCCCCGGTCGGCTCGTCGGCCATGATGATGGACGGGGTGGTCACCAGCGCCCGCGCCATCGCCACGCGCTGCTGCTGGCCGCCTGAGAGTTGGCTGGGTTGGTGGTCCATTCGGTCGCCCAACCCCACCGTCTCTAGCGCGGCGCGAGCGTGCACGGCCCGTTCGCGCGGCCGCATCCCCGCGTAGATCAGCGGCAACTCCACGTTCTTGAGCGCCGAGGTGCGCGGGAGCAGGTTGAACTGCTGGAACACGAACCCGATCAGCCGGTTGCGCACGACCGCGAGCTCGTCGTCGCCCAAACCGGCGACATCGCGCCCCTCCAGGTGGTAGCTGCCCGCGGTCGGGCGATCCAGGCAGCCCATGATGTTCATGAGCGTGGACTTGCCGCCGCCCGAGGCGCCCATGATGGCCACGAACTCGCCCCGGTCGATGCGCAGGCTCACGTCGCGCAGCGCGTGGACCCGCTGCTCGCCCATCGCATACACCTTGCTGACACCCTCCATCGCGACGAGGCGGCTCGCTAGGTCAGCGGCGCCATTGTCGGCGGGACCATGGTCAGCGGGGACGACGATTGCCGTCGCCGCCCGCCCGTCCAGTTGACCGACCATTACGCGCCTCCGCGGCTGCGGCCGCCGCCGAACCCGCCGGTTCCACCGCCGAATCCGCCGAGCCCGCGGCCGGTCCCCGCGCCCCCGGTAGTTGCCGCGCTTGGCGTGGTCACGACGATGCGTTGTCCCGGCGTCAGGCCGCTCACGATCTCGGTGTTGCTCACGTCGCTCAAGCCGGTCTGCACGCGTGTCCGCGTCTGTTGGTCGTGGGCGTTGATGGTCGTGACGAAGCTGCCGAACGTCGTGGTCTGGACCGCCTGCGTCGGCACGACCGTGACGCCTTGCTTCCGCGCCGTGACGATGGTCAGGTTGGCCGTCATGCCCGGCAGCAGGCCCGTGCCCGCGCCGTTGACGGTCGCGTAGACCGCATAGGTGGTGACGCTCGAACTGCTCGAGGCCACCAGCGGCAGGCTGGTGAGCTTGCCGGTGAAGATCTTGCCGGGATAGGCGTTAAAGGTCAGGGCGACCGGGTCGCCGACCTGGAGGCTGGCGATGTCGGCCTCCGCGACGTTCGCGAGCACCTGCGGCTGCGTGTCCGTGGCCACGACGATCGCGGCGCTACTCCCACCACTCGAACTGGAACTGGAGGAGGACGCGCTGGCCGCCCCGCCGCCACTGGAGGCCGTGTTGTTGGCGTACGTCGAGAGTTGGCCGGCCAAGACGTTGACGTTCAACACCGTCCCTGCCGCGGGAGCGCGCAACTGCGTCTCCTGACTCAACAGTTGCCGATCGCTGGCGAGGGTATGGGTGGCCTGCATGACCTGCGCCTGCGCGGTCTGGATGCTTTGCGGCGTGCTGGGATTCTTCGCCGCCGTCAACGCCGCCGTGGCGCTGCGCACCGCCGCCTGCTGCTGCGCGATCTGCTGCGGCGTGCTCGGGTTCTTCGCCGTCTGCAGCGCCGCCTCGGCCACGGTCACCGCGTCGCGCGCCTGCTGGATATCCTGCGGGCCGCCGGGATGCTGGGCCGTTTGCAGCGCGGCTTGCGCCGCGGTCACGGCGTCCTGTTGCTGCGCGATATCGCGCGCCGTGTTGGGTTGCTTGGCCGCCGTGAGCGCCGCCTGCGCGGCGGTCACGGCGTCTTGCTGCTGCGCGACCTGCTGCGGTGTGCTCGGGTTCTTCGCTGTCTGCAGCGCGGCTTGCGCCGCGACGACGGCGTCCTGCTGCTGGGCGATATCCTGCGCCGTATTGGGCTGCTTGGCCGCCGCCAACGCGGCTTGCGCCGCGACGACGGCGTCCTGCTGCTGGGCGATATCCTGCGCTGTGTTGGGCTGCTTGGCCGCCGTTAATGCGGCTTGCGCCGCAGCGACGGCGTCGCGCTGCTGGGCGATATCCTGCGCTGTGTTGGGTTGACGCGCCGCCGTCAACGCCACCTGGGCCGCGGTGACCGCGGCCTGCTGCTGCGCGATCTGCTGCGGCGTGCTGGGATGCTTGGCCGTCTGGAGCGCGGCCTGGGCCGCGGTCACCGCGTCGCGCGCCTGCCGGATATCCTGCGCCGAGTTGGGTTGTTTAGCCGCACGCAGCGCGGCTTGCGCGGCGGTCACGGCGTCCGCCTGCTGTTGGATATCCTGTGCCGTGTTGGGCTGCTTGGCCGCCGCCAGCGTCGCTTGCGCGGCCGTCACGGCGTCCTGTTGCTGCGTGATTTGTTGCGCTGTGTAGGGGTGCTCGGCCGCCTGGAGCGCCGCCTGCTGTTGGGTGACGGCGTCCTGCTGCTGCGCGATGTCCGTCGCCACGTAGGGGGTCTGCGCCAGGGTGACCGCCGCCCGCGCCGCGGTAATGGCGTCTTGCGCCTTGGCGACATCCGTCGGCGTCGCCGGCTCCTGGGCTTTGTTGAGCGCCGCCTGCGCCGACGTGACCGCGTCCTGGGCCGCCTGGAGGTCATACGACGAGTTGGGCTGCTGCGCCTGGGTGAGGGCCGCCTGCGCGGCGGTCACCTGCTGCTGCGCCAGGGTCAGTTGCTGGCTCGCGGGGCTCTGCGCGTCTTGCAGGGTCACCTGCGCGGCCCCCAGGTTCGCCTGGTCCGTGGCGACGGCCGAGCGCGTCTGCACGAGGTTGTGTTGGTAGGTAGCCAGCGTATTCTGGTAGAGGGTGGCCGTCTGGGTGATGCCCTGCTGGGGGGGATTATTTTGCAGCACGTCCAACTCATCCTGGTCGACGCTGAGTTGGCCCTGCGCCTGCGTCACTTTGGATTGGTCGGCGGCGATCGTCACCGCGGACGGGGTGTCCGTCGTATTTTGGGTGATTTGCGCCTGGGTCAGGGCCGCCTGCGCCTGGTCGACGGGGGCCGGCGCCCCGCCGGCTTGCAGCTTGGCAAGGGTCGTCTTGGCCTGGTCCAGGCTGGCCTGCGCCTGGGTGAGCGTGTTCGCGTCGGGGAGCTTTGCCCATAAAGTCCGACAGTTCCGCATCCTGTTCGATTTGACCCGCCATGCATAGTCTAGGTCCGAATTGAGATGCTCTTTAAAACCTAGTAGCCGATGAACGTTCGGCAGAGAACGACTTTATGGGCAAAGCCGCGTCGGGGGCAACCTGCAACGCGGCTAGACCCTGCATGGCCGTGTCCAGCGTCGCTTTGGCCTGCGCGACGGTGTTGGGGTTTGGCCCCGCCTTCATGGCGGTCAACTTCTGCGTGGCTGCGTCCAGGGTCGCTTTGGCCTGCGTGATAGCCGTGGCGGTCCCGCCCGCCTGCTCGTTCGCCAACTGCGCCTTGGCGGAGTCCAGGGTCGCGCGGGCTTGCGCCACGGACGCCGGTGTCCCGCCGGCCTTCATGGCGTCTAGCTTGGAGGCGGCTTCGTCGACGGTCGCCTGCGCTTGCGCCACCGACGCCGGTGTCCCGCCCGTTTTCATGGCGGTCAGCTTGGAGGTCGCTTCATCGAGCGTCGCCTGTGCCTGCGTAATGGACGCGGGCGTCCCACCCGCCTGCAGACCGGCGAGTTGCGCGTTGGCCGAGTCCAGCGTCGCCTGGGCCTGCGCCACGGAGGCGGGTGTCCCACCCGCCTGGAGGCTGAGCAGTTTGGAGGCGGCCGCGTCGAGCGTCGCCTGCGCTTGCGCCACCGAGGCGGGCGTGCCGCCCTGGCGCAGAGCACCCAGCTTGGAGGTGGCCGCGTCAAGCGTGGCCTGCGCCTGCGCCACCGTGACCGGCGTCCCGCCGGCCTTCAGAGCGGTCAACTTGGAGATCGCCGCGTCGAGGGTAGCCTGGGCTTGCGTGATGGAGGCGGGCGTGCCCCCCGCCTGGAGACCAGCAAGTTGCGCGTTGGCCGAGTCCAGGGCGGCCTGCGCCTGCGCCACGGCCAGCGTCGTGCCGCCCGCCTGCAAGCTGTCCAGTTTCTGGACGGCGGCGTCCAGGTTAGCCCGCGCGGTCAGGACCGACGAGGGCGTGCCCTGCTGCAAAGCCGCCAATTTGGAGGTGGCTTCATCGAGGGTGGCCTGGGCCTGCGCGATGGAGGCGGGCGTGCCCCCCGCCTGCAAGCCGACGAGTTACGCTTTGGCCGCGTCCAGGGCGGCCTGCGCCTGCGCCACCGACGCCGGCGAGGGGACCGTCGTCTTGGACAAGTTCGCCTCGGCCAGGAGCAGGGCGCTCTGGTCATTCTCGACCGTCGTCTGCAGCGAGGGGTCGACCACGGTGGCGAGCAACTGCCCGGCCTTCACGCGCTCTCCGGCGTGCGCGTACACATGATCCACGACGCCGCTGGTCGGGAAGTCCAGCGACAGCTCGGTCGTGGGCTGCACCACGCCCGAAGGCGTGGAGGTGGTCGTCACCGAGCCGGTCGCCACGTACTCGACGCGCCCGTTGAGCGGGGGCGGCGTGGTGATGCCGGGAACGGTGAAGGCCACCGCCAGCCCCGAGGCGGGGATGATACCGGCCAGCAGCCAGCGCGCCGTCTGTTTGGTCATCTTTGTCTTCATCGCTATGCTCTGCTCCCCCGACGTCTTATCCCTGAGTCGTACTGTTTTATCGCGTTAGCGCGCGCCTCTCGTATAGAGCGTCGCGCTCCTCCAGCACATGGTCCGGTTCCAGCGTACGGCTGGAGGATAAGAGCGGCGTAAGAAAGGTCTAAGGCCGTGCTAAGAGTTCGCTAAGAGTTCGCTAAGAACGAAGGACAAAGACGCTGGGATCGCGGCGGACACGGGTATGATAAGGTAAGAGCATAGCAACAAAGGGCCTGGTCTTAGCGCATGGGGAGCCCAGGGCTTGCGGGTGAAGAGCGATGGCGGAGGGAAATAACGGGGGTGGCGCGATCGTCCTGGCGCGCTATCGCCCCATCGGAGACGAGATGTTCGCCGACAGCGGCGGCGGGGGCGACAGGATACCGGCGTATGACATGCGCCTGGGCTGTCTGGTGGACATCGTGGCCGCGGCGGCGCCGCTCGGCACGCCGGCGGGCGATCTCTTCGCGCGGCGGGCCGGAATCGTGGCGTCGCTGCGGCATCCGGCCCTCCCCTTCGTCCACGATATGGGGATCGACGGGGGCCGGATGATCCTGGTGTACCGGAGGATTGACGCCCAAGCGCCGCGGGACGCGCGAGACCGTGCGGGAGACGCCTGGACGGTCGAGCGGGCGCGCCGTGTCCTGGCCGATCTTGCCGGGGCGCTGGGAGTCGCGCATGCGGCGGGCCTCTGTCATGGATTGATCAGCATGGAGAGCGTGTCGCTCCAACCGGACGGGACCGCCCTGCTCGTGGATCTCGTCTGGCCGCGGTCCCCGCACGCCGGAGACGGGCCAGACCACGGGCGCGAGACGTCCGACGGCCGGATGCCGGACCCGCGGGCCGATGTCTACGCGCTGGGCGCGCTGCTGCGCGATCTCCTCCCCCCGCGGGCGACAGCCGACGATAGCGCGTCCTACGCCGCGGCACTCCATATGGCGCGGCGCGCCACGGCGTGGCGGCCAGAGGAGCGCTACGTCGATGGCGCGGAGATGGCCCGCGCCCTCGACGCCTGCGCATCCGGCGCCATTGGCGGGGCTGGCAGCCCGACGCTACGGGCGCCCACGGTAGTCCTGGTCCCCCCGGCACAGTCGATCCGGCCCGTCCCCAGGGGACAGACTGCTGGCCCGCTGGCGCCAAGGCGTGCGCGGGATGGCGCGTTGGCCGTTGGACTCATCGCGGCGTTGACCGTGGGGCCGCTGCTACGAATCGTCGAAGGCGGGACGCATACACCACTCTGGGGACCCCGCCACGGCTTCGGACAGCCTTTCGGCTATCACCAAGACGGCCCCGACCGCTATCACGATGGCGGCGGAGGCTGGTCCCTACACCCCTAGCTTCGCTATAGGGCCGAAACATGAGGGCCGAAACATGACGCGATTGAGTCAAGTTTTTGCGTCGCATATATCTCGTCGGAGGCGGGGCCTCGTTAGATGTCATTTGTATTGCCTGCACATGCGCAAGGTGTGAAAAGCGCCCGATGTTTACGCGATGAGGAAGAGAAGAGCTGGGGAGAGTATGTCTCCCCGGCCCTAGCAGGACGAACGCACCCGCTCGGCCAGGAACTCCTCCCAGGTCCGCTGACCCACGGCCCGGTCGGGGGCCAGGTTCGCGCCCGCCCGGTAGGCGCGGGCGGCCGCGCCGGGGAGCCGGACCGGCACGAGCAGCCGGTGCGTCCCACGCGCCCGCAGGTACGCGCGGAGCAGCTCGGCCATCTCGTACACGCGTGGCCCGGCCATATCGGGCGCCAGGCCGGCCGGCGCGCCGAGCGCCAGTTCCACGAGCCGGTCCGCCACCTCCCCCGTGTCGATCGGTTGGAACCGGAACCCGGCCGCGACCGGGACCACCGGCATCTTCGCCATGCCCGGGGCCACCGTCAGCAGCGCGTCGTAGAACTGGGTGGCGCGCAGGGTCGTCCCCGGCAGTCCGGAGTCCTCCACCAGGCGCTCCGCGGCCCTCTTGGACGCGAAGTACCCGAACATCGCGCGGTCCACCGCGCTGACAACCGGGACCCGGTCGGCGCCGACGACGGAGATGAACACCAGATGCCGTACCCCGGCCCGCGCCGCGGCCCGGACCAGGTGGCGCGCCTTGTCCTCGTCGCCCTTGGCGGCGCCGGCGCAATGCACGATGATCGCGGCCCCC
>JAABVA010000784.1_pt1 | contig 37526 bp, 34 predicted proteins | sample 5560331 | NCBI WGS metagenome assembly JAABVA01 (sample SAMN12812661, study PRJNA571458) | rock metagenome | isolation source: Antarctica rocks | place: Antarctica: Victoria Land, Mt New Zealand sud | collected 2016-01-07 | reverse complement strand
TCGACCGGGAGATGCGGGAACGTCGCCTGCTGGCCCTCCTGGGGCAGCGGGTGCAGCTCACCGACGGGTCTCTGGTCGACGTGCTCGACATCACCGACGAGGCGCGGCCAACGGCGCTCCTGGTCTACGCCGCCGGAGACAGCGCCCTCCACCGGACGGTGCGGCTCAGGGACGTGGCGCGGGCGCTCGGCCCCATCCCGGACGATGGCGACACCGCGACGGACGACGCGAACGAGGAGATGGGATCATGAGCGTCCGCGTCGGGACCCCTCTCCCACTCGACATCCGTGTCACCGAACTGCCGGAGTATGATGACAACGACCAGTACATCGGCCTGTGCCTGATCAACGGCGTGCCCCACCATATCACGCTCTTCCGCGTGATCGGGGATGACCACGAGCAGGACGCGGCTCCAGGGCACCATTACCGCCTCGACGCACTACAAGACTTCGAGGCCGACGTGGTGACCTTCATGCCGATCCATGTCGGCGACAAGGCCTATCTCTGCGTCATCACGCCGCAGAGCATCTGAGGATGATGGGAGGATAGAACAATGGCGGGAAGCTTCAACCGGATAACGATCGTCGGCAACGTGGGACGCGACCCGGAGGAGCGCATGCTGCCCTCGGGCGACCAGGTGACCGATGTCAGCGTCGCCACCACCGAGCGGCGCAAGGACGGCGATGTCACGACCTGGTTCCGAGTGTCGCTGTTCGGCAAGGCCGCCGAAACGGCGGGCCAGTACCTCAGGAAGGGCAGCTACGTCTACGTCGAGGGCATGCTCGCCCTGCGCGCATACATCGGTCGCGACGGCCAGCAGCGGCAGTCGCTGGAGGTGCGGGCGCGCGACATGCAGATGCTCGACAAGGCTAGCGATCGTGGCGAGACGTCAGTACCGGCGATAAATCCCACGACCGACGTGCTGTCGAACCTCAACGACGTGCCAACTGTGATCCAACGCGGCATATCAGTGGCGTGCACGGTGGTGTGACCATAGTCGATCTCCAGCACCTCGCGCGGTCCCTGCTCGGGGTGTTATCGATCAGCATCACTCGGTCGGCCCGCTCGATCTCGGCCCGTAGGTGGCCAAGACTGCGGTTATACCGGCGCCGCACGTCTATGGCCGGGATGTGATGACCGCCGCGCGTCACCTGCACCGCGATGCGATCGATGGCGGTTTGCACGTCCTCGATGCCAATGTATAGCAGCTGGACGGCGAATCTGTGGTGCCGCGCATCCTCCATCAGGCACAGGATGGCCGTTCCGGCGCATGTTGTCTCGACCGCGAAGCTCCGACCGCGCTCCAAGAACTCGCGCTGGAGCCGGAGCGCCTCACGCTCTGCCTGAGTCGCCGCCCAATCAGGCGCATCGGGCCGTAAAGTGCGGGCAGTCGCGTTCGGGTCGAGGACCGGGATGCCAGCCGGCACGCGTCACGTGGCGCTCAGCTCCTAGTACGCTAAGGAGCGGAGCAGAGACGATGATCTGTCAGAAACGCGCTCGCCGCGCCTGACCCTCTGTGTTTGGCCAGTATCGGGATACATGTCTCCGCTGCTGTATACCGCGTGATGAATATAGAGGGGGACATGCGTATGACCTTGAACGTGAGTGGGCTGGATCACATCGCCTTGCGAGTGACGAACATCGCACGCTCGAAGGCGTTTTATACCGAAACGCTCGGCTTCGAGGTCGCGGTAGAGATACCGACCCTCGTCCTCGTCACCGGGTATGGCATCCGACTCGGGATGCGCGGGGACGAGGCCCAGACGCCTCAGGGCGACCATTTCGACCCCTACCGCGTGGGGCTCGACCATCTCGCCCTGGCCGTGCCCGAGCGTGGCGCCCTCGACGAGCTCAAAAATGCCCTGGACGCCGCGGGCGTGCGCCACAACGGCGTCCAGGAAAACCCCCTCTCGCACGCCCCGTATATCAGCTTCTATGATCCCGACGGGATTGCCTGGGAGTTCTACGTGTCCGATCCCCCGCACGGGTAGCTGTTCACGGCCCGCACCGTGCTAGTGAGCACGGCGACACATCCGCCTTTATCCGTGGCAAGGACATCGGCCAAGAGAGGATGTGTACACGTCGACAACGCGCGCTCAGCCGCTAGACCATCAAGGTGCGGCTAGGGGATAGTGGAGTCGCTGGCGGTCTCGCCACCCTCCAGGGTCGTGCGCGCCTCCTCCTGCGCCTGTGCGGGGGGAGACGGCTGCTGCAGGATGCCGTAGCCGATCATCGCTCCAGCTCCCAGTAGCGCCAGCGCCGTGAGGCTGGTGGGCAGCGTGATGCCCAGCGCCTCGTCCATGGAATACTCTCCTGGCCCCGTCAGCATCAGGCCCACCGCCACCGCTCCATAGAGCACCGGCACTTCGGCGCCGCCCGAGGCGACCCAGATCGGCTTGCCCCAGTGCACCTTCGCCGTGGCCATCGTCATGGCCGAGAGCATTCCGATCGGACCAAGGGGGTATAGCAGCCCGAGCGCCGTGAGCGTCCCGCCCCCGAACTCGGAGAGAGCCGCCGCCGTCCCCTAGAGGCGCCCCGGCCGCAGCCCAAGCATCTCCATGAACCCCGCCGTCCCTTGCAGCCCCGGACCCTCGAACGCCCCGAAGAGCTTCTGGGCGCCATGCCCCGCCATCAGTCCGCCCGTCACACCCCGCATCACGGTGAGCCCTAGATCACGCATCGCCACGATCCTCTCCTAATCCCTCTATCCCCATCAACACTTAACACACCGTCCGTGCCACGCTGTGGCACGGACGGGGCACCCCCAACGGTCTTTATCGTCCCCGCCCGTCACGGGCCTGACGCCGTTACACAGCACAGCTATCGTCTGCGCATGTCTCCGCGGCACGGGCGCCACCCGCCATCGTCAGCGGGCGCGCGGCGGCCCATGCCGTCTCCACCGTATCCCGGAACACTGCTGTGGCTTGTGCGCCCGACACGCCGTAGCGCTCATCGATGACCACGAAGGGGACGCCCGTGATCCCGAACTCGGCCGCGCGTCGCTCGTCCGCTCGCACATCGGCCGCATAGGCGTCGCTCGCCAGCACGGCACGCGCCTCGTCCGCCGCCAAGCCCGCCGCAGACACGATCCGGACAAGCGTCTCGGGGTCACCGATCGCGGCCCCGTCGGTAAAATACGCGCGAAGCAGCGCCTCTTTGATCGCGTCCTGACGTCCGCGCACGCCAGCGAGATGGATGAGGCGGTGGGCATCAAACGTGTTGCCCGGCTGCGCCTGATCCAGATGATAGGTGAGACCGTCCTCGGCGGCGAGACTCGTGAGCCGCGCGTTAGCCGCGTGGGCCTGCGCGGGCGTGGTCCGCATCTTCGTGGCGAGGAGGTCCGTGAGCGTTCCCGGATAGTGTGCGGGCGCGCCGGGATCTAACTCGAAGCTGCGCCAGGTCACCCGCACGTCGTCGCGGTGGGCGAACCCCGCGAGCGCGGCCTCAAAGCGCCGCTTGCCGATGTAACACCAGGGGCAGACCACATCGGACCATATCTCGATCTGCACGCGTCCTCCTTTCCGTCGACCTTTGTCCAGGGCAAGCGCGTCGTCAAGGGGCGCTCAATCATCATAGAGCGCTCCCGCAACGATACTATATATTCTATAGTGTAGCAAGCGCGCACGAACAGGCGCGAGGAGATGTCATCGTCATGGGCGTTCTGGTGATGCTACACACTGTCGACGCGAAGCGACGCGCGTCGGACAAGCCCGATATCCAGCGCGCTGATCGAAGACTGCTTGGCGAGGGCGACTCACTGATCTGTGACGACCTATAGCACACGGCCCTCTCCACCATGGCTGTCGCTCCGTGCATCACGCGGGACGGCTGGGCAACCCTGTGCAGCCGTCGCACCGTCCGACGCGGTAGGATGAAGGGGTCAGACTGACGGTCAACCACGGTGGACGGAGAGGCGGTAGAGGAGGTTATGCCCACGCCTCGCCCGGCCGTCAACCCTGACGACACGCTAGTCACTGGAGACACATGATGGGTGCGCCTACCTCCGACCCTACCACGACCAGCCAACCTCCGCTCGCGACGCTGGAGGCCGTGTTGGAGCGCATCACCTACGCCAACGAGGAGACCGGCTACACCGTCGCCCGCGTGGCGACACGTGGGGGAGGGACTGACCTGCTTACCGTCGTCGGCTCCCTCCTCGGCGCGCAGCCCGGCGAGAGCCTGCGCATGGAGGGCGTCTGGAAATCACATCCACAGTACGGCCGCCAGTTCGAGGTGCGAGGTTACACCACGGTGCTGCCGGCGACGATCCAGGGCATCCGTCGCTACCTGGGCTCGGGCCTCATCAAAGGGATCGGCCCCAAGATGGCCGAGCGCATCGTCGCCCACTTCGACACGGACACGCTCCGCATCATTGAAGAGGAGCCGGGGCGTCTCGTCGAGGTGCCGGGCCTGGGACCCAAGCGCACAGCCATGATCGGCTGCGCGTGGGAGGAACAGAAAGCGATCAAGGAGGTCATGCTCTTCCTGCAGGGCGTCGGCGTCTCGACCAGCATCGCCGTCCGTATCTATAAAAAGTACAAGGACGCCAGTATCTCGGTCGTGAAGAACGAGCCATACAAGCTCGCCAGTGACGTGTGGGGCATCGGCTTTAAGACGGCCGACAAGATCGCGCAAGCACTGGGTATCCCGCACGACAGCCCCGAGCGCGTCAAGGCCGGGCTCCAGTTCGCGCTCTCCGAGGCCAGCGACGACGGCCACTGCTACCTACCCGAGGGGGAACTGATCGCCACGGCGGCCGAGATTCTGGGCGTCGAGGCGACCCTGGTCGAGTCCTGCTTGGCCGAGCTCAACGCGGAGGAGGGCGTGGTCATGGAGTACCTGCCCGGACCGGACGGCGACACGGTGACCGCCGTCTACCTCGTCCCCTTCCACCGCGCCGAGGTCTCCCTCACGAACGGCCTGCAGCGCCTGCTCTCCGCCTCCACTGAGCGGCTGCCAGGGTTCACGACCGTCGATTGGGACGCCGCCATCGCCTGGCTCCAGAAGACAACCGGGAGCACGCTGGCGCCCGCACAGGCCGAGGCGGTCCGCCTGGCGCTGACCGAGCGCGTCGCCGTGCTCACCGGTGGACCCGGCTGCGGTAAATCGTTCACGGTCCGCTCAATCGTCGCCCTGGCCACGGCGAAGCGCGCCAAGATCATCCTGGCCGCTCCGACAGGACGGGCGGCCAAGCGACTGTCGGAACTCGCGGGAATGGAGGCGAGCACGCTGCATCGCCTTCTCCAGCTCCGCCCCGGTGGCGACGCCGCCTTTAACCGCGACACGCCGCTCGACGCCGACCTCGTGGTGGTCGACGAGGTGTCGATGCTCGACATGCTCCTCGCCAACACGCTGGTCAAGGCGGTCGCGCCGGGCGCGCACCTGCTCTTCGTCGGCGACGTGGACCAGCTCCCCAGCGTCGGCGCCGGCGAGGTACTGCGCGACCTGCTCGGCGCGGGCACGATCCCCAGCGTGCGCCTCACACACATCTTCCGCCAGGCGCAGCAGAGCGGTGTCGTGACCAACGCCCACCGCATCAACGCCGGCCACATGCCCGAGACGCGCGGCCTGGACGACTTCTTCTTGTTCACCGAGGACGACACTGAACGTGTGGCCGACCTGACCGTCGACATCGTGGCCAACCGGCTGCCGCGCAGGTTCGGTCTCGATCCACGCCGCGACGTGCAGGTGCTTTGCCCCATGCACCGGGGACCGGCCGGCGCGGGCGCGCTCAACGAGAAGCTGCAGGAGGCGCTGACGCCAGCCAGGCCAGGGGCACCCGAGCGACGCTACGGCGGCCGCGTCTACCGCACGGGTGACAAGGTGACACAGATTCGGAACAACTACGACAAGGGCGTAGCCGGCGTCTTCAACGGCTCGGTCGGCGTGGTGACCGGCCTCTCCCTGGAGGAGCAGGAGCTACGCGTCTTCATGGACGAGGAGGAGGAGGTCACCTACAGCTTCGACGAGCTGGACGAGCTCACGCATGCCTATGCGGTCAGCATCCATCGCTCGCAGGGCAGTGAGTACCCGTGCGTGGTCGTACCGCTGACCACATCGGCGTGGCTCATGCTCCAACGCAACCTTTTGTACACAGCCGTGACGCGGGCCAAGCGCCTCGTCGTGTTGGTCGGGAGCAAGCGCGCCCTAGCAAAGGCGGTACGGACGGAGGGTGCGGGCCGACGATATACCGCGCTCGCCGAGCGGCTGCGGCGTGGGCGACTAGTGAAGACACTCCCACCGGCAACACACAATCCAGATGTGCCACGTCAGCACATGGGGCGTGTGGCGGAACACCAGGAGCGATACACGGTCACGCCCGACTAACGGTTGTTACAACGCCCGTCACCTCTCCATTATGAGAACATATGTGTTATTATAAACATATGAGTTAATTTTGGAGGCGATATGGGCGAGGATGCAGGGGTGTTGCCTGCGTTTACCGAGGATGGGGTCTTGCCGCCGGGAGACTATGCCCTTACTCTCGCAGACCTTGCTGCTTCTTCCTTAGTCACGGGCTTCCCCAATGCCGACTCCTCGTGGGACCATGCCTGGCGCGCTCATCTTGTACGGAACCTTGGCGTCCTGGTCGAGCAACTGCGGCAGGTCGGCTGCGACGCGATCTTCACCGATGGGTCGTTCGTTGAGGATAAGGGGCATCCCAACGACATCGACGGCTATTTCGAGTGCGATGTGCGCTACTTCGTTTCTGGCGACCTGGAGCGCGATCTCAATGCACTCGACCCGCATAAAGTCTGGACCTGGGACCCGCTCAGTCGGCGATGGGATCCCGATTCAGGGAAGGCGCAACTCCCGATGTGGTTCGTCTACCGAGTTGAACTGTATCCCCATTTTGGTCAGCCGTCGGGAATCGCCGATCAATTCGGTCACGCGTTGCAGTTCCCGTCCGCTTTCCGGCTCTCACGCCGGTCATTCAGCCCGAAGGGTATTGTCCGCATCACCAGACCCTAAGAGGAGACATCCATGATTCGTAATGACCGAGAATACCACGAAGCGCTGCGTCGCGTGAAGGATGACCAACGCTTTATCACCGAGCAGCGAGCCGCCCTAGAAGGCATGGGTCTAGCCCCGGACGAGGTCGAGCGCGGAATGGGACCCGCACTCTCGTTCCATGCCGGACTCGTCGAGGAAGTCGCATGGTACGAACGTGTCTGTCGGCGTGACTTCGAGACGATCCATTCTCTGAGCGCCATCGGCCGCCTCTTGATCGCCGCGCGCATCGCCAATGGCCTCACGCAGCAGGAGTTGGCGGATCGCTTGGGCGTGAGCGCCGCGCAAGTGTCGCGCGACGAACGCAACGAGTATCATGGCATCACCGTCGACCGGGCACAACTAATCCTGGACCGCCTTGGCGAAACGCTCACGGCACGTCTTGTTGAGAAGCCCCTTGCGCACGTGAGCTGAACCACACGTATGGTGCCTAACAGGAGCAAGGTCTGGAGTGTATGCGCTGTTGTAGAATCACATGGCGAGCGTGCCAAACCTTTCGTCGCTGCTCATAGAGTGGGGGCCACCGACCGGATAGCGGTAACATCTTCAGTTACTGGACGGCGAGCGACCATACGGCACGTAGACACGGGCCAGAAAGGGGCGGCTCTGCCGTCCGTCCGTCTGTGAGGAGGGTTTGATGAGTACACCTAATTACCGCGGCGACCGATCTACCAGCGGCACCGTACTATGTCCTGTCGGACGACACGTTTATGAGCGACTGGGGCGCGGCGGAGGGACGCGTGAACACGATCATCCTGCCGTGCGCGAGCCATGAGGAGGCCGAGGTCGTCGCCGTGAACGCGCGCAACCGCGACGACCAGCGTCATGTGCGCATCCTTGACCGGACGCCCGCGCTCTCCTCCGGTGTCGTCTACAGCCTCATGGACCGGGAGACCGCCGCGCGCTGGTATACGCCGGACGGCTTTACGCCCGAGCCGACCGATCAGTCCTACAACGGATGGTCAATACACGTCGTGGGCCGTCTACACGTGGCTCACGAACGATGAGGAGAGCTATGACGCGAGCCGCACCGCCGTCGCCCGAGGTGGGGCCGACGCTTTGCGTGCCTACGTCGAGAGTCTGCCGGACATCCAGCAGGCGCATGACGGCACGGTGCCGTCGTCGGGTCTCGCCGCCGACCTCTACGAGAACGAGCAACAGAACGCGCGCGAAACACGAGAGGCGGGCGAGATCGTGCGCGACGCGCTGGGGAAGGTCGACTGGCTGGAGCTTGTGGAGTCTCTGCGCGAGGAGTAGCGACACAGGGGTGCGACCGCGCCGCGACCAAGCAGCGCCGCGTTTCCCTATCGCTCAGCGCACCTACATCCTCTACACTAGACGTATGAGCAGTCAATCGACGACGCCAGCAGCCGACTACGACAGCCCCTGGAAGGAGGCCCTTGCCCGCTACCTGCCGGACTTCTTGGCCCTCTTCTTCCCGGAGGTCTATGCCCAGATCGACTGGAGTCGAGGCTACACCATGCTCGACAAGGAGTTGCAGCAGGTCACGCGCGACGCCGATCTCGGCCGCCGCCTCGCCGATACGCTTGTCCAGGTCTGGCGCCGCGATGGGACTGATGCCTGGGTGCTCATCCACATCGAGGTGCAGGGCCAACCAGAGCGTGACTTCGCGCGGCGCATGTTTGTGTACTACTACCGCATCTTCGACCGCTACGAGCGCCCAATCATGAGTGTGGCGGTGCTGGCTGACGAGCAGGCAGACTGGCGGCCCGCACGCTTCGCGCAGGACCTCTGGAACTGCGCGGTGGAGTTGCGCTATCCGGTGGTCAAGCTCCTCGATTGGCGGGAGCGAGAGGACGACCTTGCAACGAGCGCCAACCCCTTCGCGGTGATCGTGCGGGCGCACCTGACGGCGCAGGAGACGCGTGAGGATCCGGAGGCACGGGGGCAAACGAAGCTCGGACTGATCCGTGAGCTGTACGAGCGGGGTTATGAGCGGGAGCAGATTCTGGAGCTGTTCCGGCTCATCGATTGGTTGCTGGCTCTACCACGGGAGCAGGAGCGGGCGATGTGGCGCGAGATCGCGCGGATTGAGGAGGAACATAGGATGCCGTACATCACAAGCGTCGAACGGATCGGGCTAGAAGAAGGGGAGTTGCGGGGGCAGCGCACCATGCTGTTGAAGACAGTACGGGCGCGCTTCGGAGATGTGCCGGAGGTGCTGGAGCGCCGTATCAACGCGGCAGATCAGGACACACTCAATAGCCTTGTCGATCGTATCAGTACGGCTGCGTCGCTCACCAAACTGACCGGCGAGTCGAGCGACACGGACTAGCGCATCGGCTCACGCCGCTCGTGCCCGTGCGCTCCTCCGATCATCGGCCACGAGCAAATCACCTACAGCCAGATCCTGTTCAAACGCCAGGACCATAGGGGACGCACCCTGTGTCCTGCTTCCTTCGCCGATGTCTCGCATAGCCTCCAGCATCGGCAAAGCGGGGCGGTATGTACATGTGCGCGTCATGACATCGCCGGAGGTGGCGATCGTCAGGATTACAGCATCTCGCCGTCGTCTTGATCGTGCCGCCGTTCGCCATGGTCTCCCACTACCACGTTGGAGGCTTCGTTATCGTTCCGTGTGCGTCCGTGAGGACAGCAGGAAGCTGGCTAAATGCTTCCAGCTTGACTGTACGGAATAAGCCTGCGACTGCGGTCGCATGGCAGCGTGCGGCGACTGCGGTCGCGCGACATTGCGTGCGAGGTTCGCATCCCGCGACTATTGTTTGGAAGCATTTAGCTACAAACACTCCCTGGCGAATAGGCCGATACATCGTGGCGGCATTGCGCATCGGCCACGACGTATTTTTCTGGGGGTTGAGTACGATAACCGGCAGGGCGAACTTTGTGCGCACGACGGTGATGGGCGTCACGAGGTCGGTGTCATTGCTGATGACGACGGCGGTCTCGTAATCGCCGTCGAACGCATCAACGAGCAGATAGGTCGCCAGGTTAACATCGGAGCCTTTTTCCTCGACTTTATGGACCTGGATACTCGTCGGCGGCGGCGACACCACACGCGCCATACCCTTGCTTGATAGGAATTGTCCCTCGTGGATGGTGAGGTTCGCGGTAGCCGCTTGAAGCGCGCGTAGATATGTTTGCTGCCGTTGCGCTTGGTCCAGATTACCAGGGCGCGGCGAAACGCGGGCGGTGAAATAGCGGATGCGGTGAATGGACGATCCTGGGAGGAGCTTGGTACAGAGGGCGTGGAGATCGAGCCAGCGATAGGATGTCGCCTTAAGGGCACCATAGTACAGGTTGAAGCCGTCGACGTATACACTCCTCCGCTTCTTCGGCGTGCGGCCCATATCCCTCCAAAAAAGCAGGGGCTACCCAAGGGTAGCCCCGCGGTTCGTCGCCGAAGCGACGAACAGGTTCATTCCTATCTTACCAAGTGCACAGACAGCGCGCAATAGGAATGATAGATCGCCTGCTCATGCCGTCCGTGCCCGCGCCCTCATCCGATCATCGGCAACGTGCAAATCGCCTGCAGCCAGTGCCCGCTCGAAGGCCAGGACGACGTGCGGCGCGAACTGCGTCCCGCTTCCCTCACGGATGCGCCGCGCGGCTTCTGCAACAGGGAGGGCCGGCCGATACGTGCGCGTGCTCGTCATGGCGTCGAAGCTGTCCGCCACCGCCATGATCGCGGCGTCCGGTGGCAGCGCGGCGCCGACGAGGCCGTCGGGGTAGCCCAGCCCGTCCCATCGCTCATGATGGTGCCGCACGGCGGGCAAGATGTCCTTGGAGAGGTACGGCAGGCCCGAGAGCATGCGCTCGCCCCGCACGGGGTGCTCCCTGATGACCGCGAACTCCTCATCGGTGAGGCGCTCGTCCTTCGTCAAAATGGCGTCTGGCACGGCGATCTTGCCGACATCGTGGAGCAGGGCGGCCAACTCCAGGCGCGCAAGATCTGTCGCCTCCAGGCCCAGGGCACGGCCGAAGGCCACGACGTAGCGGCCAACCCGCTGGGAATGCCCCTGTGTATACGGATCCTTGGCATCGACGGCGGCGGCCATCGCCGTCACGGCGGCCAGGTTGGCGTGCGCGAGTTCTCCAGCGATGCGCTGGAGGTCGTCGCCCAGCAGCCCCGCCCCGTCGTCCGGTTCCGCGATGCGGTCCCCGCCGAACGCCTTCGCGCCGACGAGCGCCTGGCGGGCCGCCCGCACCAGCTCCTCACGCGTCGTGCCGTGGGCCGGGATGGACGCGACCCCAAGCGAGGCGCGCACCGTGACCGGCGCCCCACTCCCCGCCCGGATAGCCGCCTGGATGTGGTTGGCCGAGGCCAGAGCCTCCTCCCGCTCCGCGTCGAGCAGGAGCACGGCGAACTCATCGCCACCGTCGCGGGCCACGATATCCCCCGTGCGCACGGCATGGCGCACCGCCGCCGCGACAGCCGTGAGGGTCGCGTCGCCCAGGCCGAGGCCACCGACCGCGTTGATCGCGGCCAGGCCGTCGATGTCCACGAGGATGAGGCTTGCTGGCCGGCCCAACCGACGGCACCGAGCGACCTCCTCATCGAGGCGGGCGTGGAAGGCGCGGTGGTTCGGGAGTCCGGTCAGTCCATCGACCGAGACCTGCGCCAGGACGCGCTCGTGGAGCGCCGCGTTTTGTAGCGCGATAGCGGCCTGGTTGGCGAGCAACGCCAGGGCGTGGCGGGTGTCCTCGTCATCCTCCGTGACGCCGGACAGGCGCAGCCCGCCCACGGTCTGGCCGTCAACGTCCAGCAGGATGAGGAGAGTCCCGTCCTCCGCGACCTGGTAGGCCGCCCCATCCTCGCTGTCGTGCGGCACGGGGACGCTCTCTGGAGCGTCTACAGCATCACCGGCCGGGAGAGTCAGCGCCCTGCCCATCATCGTCGGGTCGGTCTCGTCCGTCAGGTACACCGCCACGGCGGACGCACGGGCGGCGTCACGGGCGTACTCGGCCACGGGACGTACCAGATCGATCCGCGGCTGCAGCAAGCGCAGCCGCTGCCCAGCTCGGATCACCCCCTCCAGTTGGGCGTTACGCCGACGGAGCGCGGCGGCGCGAGCTGCGTCCCGCTCGATGGTCTTGAATGTCGCGCGCACGGTAAAGACGGGGAGAAGAGATAGGAGCAGCGCGGCCGGATTGTAGGCCCAGGCGATAGCGGACACGACGCCCATGCCGATACCTACCCCTTCGAGGAGCAGGACCTTTGCGGTCGGTGCTGGTGCCCTGTCGCCCCCGTTCTCGGGATGAGAGAGCGTCATGACCATCTGGAGGCCACCGAGGTCAAGGGTGGCGTAGACGATGCCGACGAGCATGAGGGCAGGCGCGTGGGTGAGGAACTGCGTCGGCTCCCAGCGTGGCAGCGGCGCGGTGATTTGGGCGAGTGCGAGGCTCGACCCACCGGCGACGATGGTCGCATGCGCGACGTTGAAAAGGCGCTTGTGGAGGGGCAGGGGGCGCACGAGGTCATCGGCCAGCGCCGCGCCGAGGGCCACGAGAACGGGGTAGGGCGGCGGGAGGACGAGGACGGCGGCAACGAGCATGACGGTGCTCATGCTGTGGGAGAAGTGGGCGCCGACCCGCGCGGTCATGCGCTCCCCGGCGTACGTCAGCGTCAGGAAAGCGAGGGCGGCGGCGAGATGCGCCGGTGCCCAGCTACCGGAGAGGATCAGGGTGGCGACGGAGCAGACGACCAGGGCGGCGGCGACCAGGGACACGCCTATCAGGTACAGGCGGAGGGTCGGCCGTAGATCGTCCACACATGCCTCCCATCGCGCGTCCTGGCCCGATGCAGTCACGGTGCGACAGACGATCTGCACGCGCACGCCCTCACCAGACACAGTGTGTCTTGTCTCCTCAATATGATAGAACGGCACTTATCTTGCATTTGCGCGACAATGAGAATGCATCATCTGTGGCGCAGGTGCAGGGTATTACAGAAAAGGGCAGCACTGCGCGCGAGACGCGTGTGTCGGTGCAGGCGACGGGAAGGGCACGCGGAGGGTGTCGTCCTCAATCCGTCCGCGCGCCCTAACCGACGAGTGACTAGTCGAGAGGCGTGGCCTTAATGCCACTTCCCAAGGTCGGGGGCGGGCTGGGCGTGACCGCCCGAGGCGACGGTGATGACCACGGCGAGCACCGGGACGACAACCGAGGCAACGCGGAGGGCGTTGTGCAGGCGAAGAGAGGCGCGAATGATCGGTCCCATCGGGCGAACTCCTTGCGCGAACGGGTCCATGCAGCAGCCTGAGCAGGCTGCCATCATGGTACTACCGCCGCGCGCCCGCGTAAAGGAAACGTAGCGCAAATTTGCTATTGAAAGATAAGTGCCGTTATATTTCATCCAAAGCTCGGTCATTACCGTAAGACGGGTAGCATATTTTCGCCGAGGGAAGGATGTTATGGATAAGAGCACGCCTGCGGGCATGGGCGCGCCGGAGGGCATGGCAGGCACCGCCGCGGCATTGCCGGCGCTGCGCCTATCCCCTGACGACAAGAGTGTGCTCGTGCAGTGGCTCCACGGGCGGCCGGACCACACACGGCGCGCCTATCACGCCGACATTGTCCACTTTCACGCCCACACCCGCAAGCCACTCGCGGCCGTGACGCTCGTCGATCTGCACGACTACGCCGACCTGCTCGTGACCGAGGGCCTGGCGCCGGCCACGCGCGCCCGCATGCTCAACGCCGTCAAGAGCCTGCTCTCCTTCGCCCACGAGACCGGTTACCTCGCGTCCAACCCTGGCCGTGCCCTCCGCCTCCCAGCCGTTCGCGCACGTCTGGCCGAGCGTATCCCTTCCGAGGAGGACGTGCTGTCCCTGCTCGCGCACGAGCACGATCCGCGCAATCATGCGCTCATCCGTCTCCTTTACGCGGGCGGCCTGCGCGTGTCGGAGGCCTCTGCCCTGTGCTGGCGCGACCTCAAGCGCCGCGATGCGGCCGGCCAAGTCACGGTCTGGGGGAAGGGCGGGAAGGAGCGGGCCGTGCTGCTCACGGGTGGCACGTGGCGAGAACTTCTGGCTCTTCGCCCACCCGACGCCGGTCCAGATGACCCCGTCTTCCGCTCGCGTCGTGGTGGACCGCTCTCGACGACCCAAGCGTGGCGCGTCATCAAGACCGCCGCCGCGCGCGCCGAGTTGCCGATGGCCGACGCACTCTCGCCCCATTGGCTCCGCCATGCCCACGCCAGCCACGCGCTCGACCGCGGCGCTCCCGTCTCGCTTGTCCGCGAGTGCCTGGGGCATGCCAGCCTCGCCACGACCTCACGCTATACCCACGCGCGGCCAGGCGATGGATCGAGCCGGTATCTACCTTTGTGACAACCCGACATGCCATCCCATGTTTTTTGACGTACAGTGGTAATCATAAAGAGGTATCACAACCACAGGAGCATTGGGGCATCAATGTCCACGACACCACGCATCCCGCTTGACCTGCCCGCCGATCTCTATGCACGGATTCGGGAGGCCGCGGCGCGTAGCGATCGACCGGTTGAGTCGGTGCTGGTCAAGAGTTTGGACTTGCTGTTCAGTGGGCCATCCATCGACGGGGACCACCTCGCAACGATCGTAGACACGCTCTCCGACGTCCAACTCTGGGCCATCGTCTATCGCCGCGTGACCTGGAGTGGAAGTGCGCGGCTGCGTGAGCTGACGGTCCGGGGCAAAGAGACACCGTTGTCGGACGAGGAGCAAGCCGAACTCGTTGCGTTAATCGACGACGCTGATCGCATAAGGCTCCACCGCTCGCAGGATCTCCTCATGCTCCAGCAGCACGGCTTTCATATCCACGATGTTCACCCTTTAGGGCCAGGAGCCCAGGGGCTTGTAGCCCTGGGAGGAAGGCCCCGGCTGTAGCGGCTTCAGCCCATGCGCTAGGCCTAGATTTGGTAGAATGGGAGTGCGCGGTTAGGCACACCTTCGGGTGAAACGTCTTCAGCGCAGTGGTCAACGGGACACCTCCTGTTGCCCTATGTTGGGGTCACTCCCAACGGGCCGGACACGAGAAAAACGTGTCATCAGATCACCCGGCCCCGCTGTCTTCACAGCGCGCGTTGGCTTCGGCCAACGTGGAAGCCCGAAAGCCGTCCGCTGGGGACGGTGAGTGAGGGCAAGCCCACCCGCTTCCAGCGGTGGGTAGGTGACGACCCGATGCCGCGCGGGGCCTAAGTGGCGTACATCGCGCCAACGCTGCGCGAGCAGGTGATCGAGCGGGCGGGCAGACGCTGTGAATACTGCTTGACGGCGCAAGCGATCGTCGTGGAGATGGAGCATCGCCGAGTCTCTGGGTGGCCCTACGACAGCAGACAATCTGTGTCTCACCTGCGTGGGCTGCAACGGGTTTAAGCTAGCATTCCGTACAGGGCTCGATCTCGAGACAGGCGACGCAACCTCCCTCTTCAATCCGCGCGTCGATCGTTTGGACGAGCACTTCCGCTGGAGCGAAGAGGGAACGCAGGTTCTTGACTTGACCGCGACAGGGCGAGCGACAGTGATGCGCCTGCGAATGAACCATTCGCGCATGGTCGAGGCGCGGCTCGCTGGATGGCATCCACCACCGTGAGGACCTCAGTCGCGCTCGAGGACGAGCGGCTCGACCCCCAGGTCCTCGGCCATCTCCTGGCGTGTTGCTGGGTTGATCCATCCGCTCATGCCTCCTCCTGGACAGGAGTATCCGCGCGCGACACGAAAACGTTCTAGGTGGGGTCTCGGCGCGCCTCCACGCGTGGCGCCGCCTACGACAGGTAGGGAGGATACCGAATCCTGCGCGCGCGTGTAGACGCTGGCGCAGATCGCCCTCGCCTGGCTCCTGGCCCGCTCGCCGGTGATGCTGCAGATACTCGGCACCTCCTCGGTCGCGCACCTGGAGGAGAACGTCGCGGCCATGACCCTTCACCTCACCGATGCCGAGGTCATCGCCCTCGCCTCCTGATGGTGCGGTGGCGAGGCAGCCGAATCATGACCTACTACCTTCACGCTCTTGCAGGTGAGGCCACAACATCATATCTTGCACGAGCAACTGCCCGTCGCCTCGCCGTCATCCGGACCCCTTGATCCCCTGGCAGCGTCCGACTACACTGCGATTAGAAGACGGTTATCCATCAGGCGGTCCAGTCCATCGGTCTTAACCATGCGACAGGCACTGGCTCACTTCGTCACAGAGCCTCTCTTGATAGAAAGCACGGACAATGTCCCCGAATGAAGCCCGCACCCGGCACCAGCTCATTGATCCGGCGCTGACGAAAGCGGGCTGGGACGTGAACGATCCCGCGCAGGTCGGCATCGAGGTCCCGGTGGACGGCTACGACGCCGAGCCTTGGAACGGCATCACCGATTATTGTCTCTACCGGTCGAACGGCGAGATTATCGCCGTCGTCGAGGCAAAGAAGCAGGTGCGCGACCCCAACGTTGCCCGTGAGCAGGCGCGCCACTATATCACGGAGATCGCCAAGCGCCAGTCCTTCCAGCCCTTTGCCTTCCTGACGAACGGACTCGACATCTACTTCTGGGACGAAGAGCACACGGCACCCCGCCTCGTGGCCGGCTTCTTCACGCCGGACGACCTCGAGCGCCTGCTCTACATCCGCCAGAACGCCACGCCCCTTGCTGACACACTCATCGATTCGCGTATCGCCGGGCGTCTCTACCAGCAGGAGGCGATCCGGCGACTCTGCGAGGAGTTCAGCGCGGGCAAGCGCCGCGCTCTGCTGGTGATGGCGACGGGCACGGGCAAGACGCGCACCACCGTCGCTCTCGTCGATCTGTTCCTACGCGCTAACCACGCCCGCAAAGTCCTCTTCCTCGCCGACCGCGACGCCCTCGTGGACCAGGCGCTGACGGATGGCTTCCATACCTTCCTGCCCAACGAGACCAGCGACCGTATCTACACCCATACCATCGGCTCACATGAACCGAACAAACGGCTCTACGTCGCCACGCTGCAGACCCTCTCGCGCTGCTACGGCGCCTTCAGCCCGGCCTTCTTCGATCTGATCGTGTTCGACGAGGCGCACCGCTCCATCTTCAACCGCGTCAACGACGTGATGGAGTATTTCGACGCCCGTATGATCGGCCTTACGGCCACGCCTGCGGGATTCATCGACCGTGATACGTTTCGCGTCTTCCAGCGCGACGACCGGACGCCGACCGCGCTCTACACCTACGCCGAGGCGGTCCAGGCCGGGTACCTCGTCGACTTCAGCCTCTACCAGGCGAGGACCAGCTTCCAGCGCGGTGGCATCAAAGGCGTGGACCTCTCGGAAGAGGACCAGAACGCCTTGATTGAGCAGGGACTCGATCCCGACGAGATCGACTACTCCGGCACGGACATCGAGCGCACGGTGAGCAACCGCGATACATTGGTCAAGCAGTGGGAAGAGTTCATGGAGGTGTGTGTCAAGGATCAATCCGGGCAGCTCCCCGGCAAGACCATCATCTTCGCGATCACGCAAGCCCACGCCCAGCGCCTGCGCGGGGTCTTCGAGGAGATGTACCCGCAGTATCGGGACATGGTCGCGGTGATCACCTCTGACACCGAGCACGTACGCGACGGCAGCTACGGCGACGGCCTGATCACCAAGTTTAAGAAGTACAGCCTGCCGCGCATTGCTATCTCGGTCGATATGCTCGATACCGGCATCGATGTGCCCGAGGTCGTGAACCTGGCCTTCATGAAACCCGTGCAGTCTGGGATCAAGCTCTGGCAGATGATCGGGCGCGGGACGCGTAATCAGGCCGCCTGCCGCTATCCTGATCGCCTGCCCGACGGCCACAAGTCCGAATTCAAGATCATCGATTTCTGGGAGAACCAATTCGACAAACAGGCCGAGGAGCGCGGCAAGTCGACGGTCCCTGTCCTGGTCACCATCTTCAACACGCGGCTGCGGATGCTGGAGTTTCTCCTCCGCGACCAGACCAACTCGGATGCCCTCCAGGTGACGGCTGATCTCCAGACGCAGATACACCGTATCCCGACAGAAGCCTTCACCGTGAAGAAGGTGCTGCCGACCATCGAGCGGGCCTGGACGCTCGCGTTCTGGACACGCATCACCACAGCGGATATCGAGTTCTTGAAGACGCAGGTCGGCCCCCTGCTGCGCCTGGCGTCCGAGGTGGACGTGGCGGCTGAGACCTTCATCAGCAAGGTTGAGCGCACGAAACTGGGCGTGCTCCAGGGCACGCCCAAGCCCGCCGACCTGCAAGCGATCGCCGACGACGTGGGCCGCCTCCCGGACTTCGTGCGGCGCGACCCCGTGTTGCGGCCATCGATAGATCTCTGCCTGTCCAGCGCCCTCGCCGATGCCACGCCGGCGCAGCTGACGGAGGTAGGCGCCATGCTCGCGCCGCAGATGAGGTACCGCATGGAGACCCCGAGCGCGTTCCTCACGCTCGACCTGCCCGACTTTATCGCGGCGAGCGGCTACATCACCCTCTCCGAAGGGGGTGAGCGGCTCTATGTTGCCCAGTACCGGGAACGGGTCGAGGCGCGCATCAACGCGCTGGCCGACGGTGACCCGACCATTCAGGCCATCCAGGAGGGGCGCACGGTCACCGAATTGGAGCTGGTCGCGCTCGAGAGGACACTGCGTGAGACGCTCGGCGCCCGAGACGTCCAGCTCACCACCGACAATATCCGTAAGGCCTATGGGCTCAAGCTCGCCAGCTTCCTGGGATTCCTGCGCCACGTCCTCGCGCTCGAGAACGTGCCCGATTACGGCACAGTCATCCAGCGGCTTTTCGACGCCCATAGTGAGCAGCACACCTACACCGCCGATCAACTGCGGTTCCTGCGTGTGATGCAGGCCGTCCTAATCAAGAAGCGCCACCTTGGGCGCGCTGACCTCTACGAGGGTGACTTCTCCGCCTTCGGCGACGACGCCGTCGACCGGCTCTTCACGGGGCCCGAGATCGATGAACTCCTCCATTTTGCGGAACGACTCGCCGCTTGAAAGGCTGACACACCGTGCTGACCGACAACGCCCTCAAGAGCAAGGTTGACGCTCTCTGGAATAAGATGCGCGACGGCGGGTTGCCCAATCCCCTGGACAGCATCGAGCAACTCTCGCTCCTCCTCTTCATGAAGCGGCTCGATGAGGAGGAGACCCACCGCGAGCAGCAGGCTAACCGGCGCGGAATACCGTACCAGTCCTTGTTTGTGGACAAAGACGGCACGCCGCGACCCGCGTATCGTTGGTCGCACTGGACGCGGCGCACGGGGAGCGACGCCCTCCAGTTCGTCAAGACCGAGGTCTTCCCGTTCATCAAAGGGATCGGGGGCACCACCTCCGGCTTCGCACAACACATGGAGAATGCCGAGTTCAAGATCAACAAGCCGACCCTGTTGCTGGACGCCTGCGCTAGTATCGACGCCCTCAAGGTCTCGCAGCAGAACCAGGACGTCCAGGGCGATGTCTATGAGTACATGCTCGGCAAGCTGGGGGACGCGGCGGGGCGGAATGGGCAATTCCGGACGCCGCGCCATATTATCCGCATGATGGTGCAGATGATCGACCCGAAGCCAACCGAGCGTATGTGTGACCCCGCCGCCGGGACGGCCGGATTCGTCGTGAACACCTATCAGTACATTCTCGAACAGCACACCGATCCCGCCAGCCTCGTCTATGATGAGCAGGGCTTCCCGCACAACCTCACCGGCGAACGGCTGGACGCCGAGGAGCGCGGCTTTCTGCAAACACACGCCCTGACCGGATTCGATAATGACAGCGGCATGACGATGCTGCGCATCGGCGCGATGAATATGATGCTCCACGGCATCACGGAACCCAATTTCCGCTACACCGACACCCTGGGTAAAGCCTTTACCCAGGCCCGGTGCTACGACGTCATCCTGGCAAACCCGCCCTTCAAAGGCGCGATCGACGCCGGTGACGTGAACGATACCCTGCCGGGCCGTTACAAGAAGACGGAGTTACTGTTCCTGCACCTCTTCCTGCGCCTGCTCGATATGGGTGGCCGCTGCGCCGCGATCGTTCCCGACGGTGTGCTCTTTGGGAGCAGTGGAGCGCACATTGAGACGCGCAAGAAGCTCATCGAGGAGAATCGCCTGGACGCGGTGATCTCCATGCCGTCGGGCGTCTTCAAGCCCTACGCCGGAGTCTCGACCGCCGTCCTACTCTTCACACGCGGCGGCACGACCTCCAACATCTGGTTCTACGACATGGACCACGACGGCTTTAGCCTGGACGACAAGCGCGAGCCGGTCGCCGAGAACGACATCCCCGACATCCTGGCCTGTTGGCGGAACCGCGCCAACTCGGCTTTCGCAACAGATCGTGCCACCCGGCTGGCCGAACTACGCGCCGCCTTAGAGCCGTTGAAGGCCCAGCGTTTGCGGTTTCATGCGGACATTAATCGACTCCGCTTTGAAAACGCAAAGGCGCCCGTCGATGATGAGACGACCCTGACCTTGTTAGAGGCTGACCGCGAGAAGTTGGCGGGCTTGGAGGCAGAGATCCACCCGTTGCAGAACGAGTTTAATCAGTTGTCGCGCCAGTTCTGCGTAACGAAGGCACAGGTTGCTGCCAATAAATATGACCTGTCAGCAAGTCGCTACCGTCCGATGGAGCAGGACGACGTTTACTACGACGCGCCGCAGGTTACGCTCTCGCGCCTGCTGGAATTGGAGAAGGTGATGGCGTCGGAGGTTTGCGCATTAGAGGCGTTACTGAAGTGATAGAGCTAGTACCACTCGGAGAACTAGGCGAAGTTGTTTCTGGATCCACACCAAAAACCCATGTTGCTGCATATTGGGATGGCGATATTCCCTGGATTACGCCTGCTGACTTGTCGCAGAATCGAGACACGTACTGTCGCGGCAACCTGAGAAAGATAACGAGGGCCGGGTTCAATAGTTGCTCAACAAGGATGCTGCCAGCCGGCAGCATCCTGTTTAGTAGCCGTGCGCCAATTGGTCATTGCGCGATAGCGGCATATCCGCTCTGCACGAATCAAGGCTTCAAGAGCATCATTCCGAACCAACGCCTTGATAGCGTGTATGGCTACTACGCGCTCCGCTACATGACCCCCGTGATTGTCGCGTTAGGCAGAGGTGCAACGTTCGCTGAGATTAACAAAGAGACATTTGAAAGTGTGCGCATTCCCGTCCCCGCGCTCGACGAACAGAAGCGCATCGCCGCCTTACTCGACAAAGCCGACCGCCTACGCCGATCCCGCCGTTACGTCCAAGACCTCAGCGACGGCTTCCTGCAATCCGTCTTTCTGGAGATGTTCGGTGACCCTTTGACAAACCCATGCGGTTGGGACACGGCAACGATCAACGATGCTGTCGCCGCTTCACAATACGGCACATCGAAGAAGAACAACACGGACAGACGTGGTTATCCTATCCTTGGAATGGGCAATGTCTCGTACTCCGGCAGACTGCTTCTAGATTCGTTATCTTATGCCGACCTCTCCGTCAAGGAGTTTGAAGAACTACAGCTTATTCCTGGTGATGTAATTTTTAATCGCACCAACTCGACAGAGTTGGTGGGGAAAACAGCGCACTGGAACTGCAAAACGGATGCCGTACTCGCGTCGTACCTGATCAAACTTCGCCTCAAAGACAACGTTCTGCCAGATTTCTTTGTGATGCTCTTGAACACAACGCACTATAAAAAACTCTTTCAGGAACGTTGCAAGAAAGCGGTAGGTCAATCCAACATCAGCCCAACTTTACTGAAGGAATTTCCGCTCTATTTCCCGCCGTTAGAGCGACAGGAAGGGTTCGCGGAGGTCGTGCGACGGGTGGATCGGCTACGCAGGCAGCAACGCGAGGCTGACCGCCAAGCGGAACACCTCTTTCAGACGCTCTTACACCGTTCATTCTCGGATGCGTCTGGCACCTTATGAGCGACATCAAACTGTTCCGTGTATAGGTCCACACGCATGAGCTATCGGATAAGGGGCGCACGATCATCGAGAAGTTCCAGGCCCATGCGAACGATGCGCGCCACTATTGTATTGGTCCCGGCGGACGATATTGGGGCAGGTCGCACGAACCCAGAAGATCTCAAGCCTCGGGCGCGACAGAATCTCGTCCTTGAGTTAGGTTTGTTCCTCGGCAAACGTGAGCGCGGTAAGGTATTTGCGTTCATGGAGGAAGGGGTAGAAACACCATCGGATTATAGTGGTGTGTTGTACATACCGTTAGATTCCAGTGGTGGGTGGAAGCACAAACTACGCCAGGAGATTAGGGACGCCGGAATACTTGTTCTGTAACAGAGGGATGACTATGAATGGAGTCGGGTAAGGGAGAGCGTATCACGCTATAACAACGTGGCGGCACGTCATCGGACGGACTGGCCTATCCCGTGCGACCGCTCTGCGAAAGGAGAAATCGGCCATGTCGATGACCGGGATCGATGTCGTCATCATCACGGCGCTTGAGGAGGAGCGCGAGGCTATGCGCGCCATGTTGCCCGACTGCCGCCAATTGCCGCCTACAACAGATGACGTCAGGGTGTATTACCGCTGCGATTTGTCCGTGAGGTTGGCTGGTGGCCAAGCGACTACCTACGGCATCATTCTAACGTCACTCGCAACGATGGGACGTGTCTCGGCGACGGCCACGACGGCCGACGCAATCCACCAGTGGCATCCTCGCTATATCGTGCTCGTCGGCATTGCCGGTGGCGTCTCCGTGCGGGGCGTCAAGCTTGGTGACGTGCTCATCGCCGACCAGGTCGTAGATTACGAACAGCAGAAAGTGACGGCGGACGGCCCGCAGTATCGCTTCCGGGTGCCACCCGTGGACCAGCGGCTGCTCGAGGCCAGCCGCAACCTACCCGACGCGGACTGGCGTTCGCTGGTCACAGCGCGGCGGCCTATGCGCGGTCGCGCCAAGCGTCTCGTCGGCCCGGTGGCCACCGGCGACAAGGTTGTGGCCTACGAGCCGTTGCTTGTCCAGTTGCGCGAGAGTTGGCCGCAGCTCATTGGCGTGGAGATGGAAGCGGGCGGCGTCGCTGCCGCCGCGTCCCAGGCGGCCTCCCATGTCGGATTCTTCATGGTGCGGGGCGTCTGCGATCTGGCCGACGACCAGAAAGGCTCCCCAGCGGTCGAGAGGTGGCGGGAATACGCATGCCATGTGGCGGCCGCCTATACCGTGGCACTCTTACGGAGTGGACCTTTACCGCCGTCCGATGGAGGGCGTACCTTCGCATCCGGCGAGAGATTCTTTCAGCGGATGATCGATCCGACGCGCCTCTACAATCACGCTTGGACACTCGTCGGACGCGAGGATATCCTTGGCGAGCTTCACACGTTCGTCGAGTCCAAGCAGTACCGTGCGGTTATCCTGCCAGGGCGCGGTGCGGTCGGCAAAACCAAGATCTTGCACGCGCTGTCGGGCGGTTTCGAGGCGCGCCACCCCGGCGTCGCCTTACGTTTCTTGCGGGACGGCGTGCCGATGAGCCCTGACAGCCGGGATGAGCTACCAGCAGGGCCGTGCGTCCTCGTGGTCGATGACGCTCATCGCCGGGAGGACATTGAGGCTCTGTGTGCCATGGCTCGCGACAGCTCTTACCCAGTGAAGCTTCTTTTAGCGACACGGCCCCACGCGGTCGGGTATCTGCGGTCGACCCTGGCGCACACTGGCTTCGACGCCCGTGAGATCGAACGGCTCAGCGACGTGAGCGGTTTGAACCGTGAGGACGCGAGGAGTCTAGCCCGACAAGCCTTGGGCGACGAACACGCTTACCTCGTCGACCGGTTGGTCGCGGCGACACGCGATTGTCCTCTGGTCACTGTCGTCGGCGGCCGCCTTTTGGCAGAGAGGCGTCTGTTGCCGGCCGAGCTCGAGCAGGACGACGAGTTTCGCACAGCTGTGCTCGACCGCTTTCACGATGTCCTAGTCGGGGAGGTCAGCGATCACATCGACGTCACACTTTGCCGATCTCTCCTTCCCCTCCTCGCCGCTATCGCACCGTTCCGTCCCGATGACGAGCGACTTCTAGCGGCTGTTGCCGAGCACCTTGGTACGGATCGGCCAACGCTCGTCGTCGGGCTCGGCGCGCTGGAGGAAGCGGGTATCCTGCTCCGCCGCGGCTATGCCCTGCGCCTCGTGCCCGATGTCCTGGCAGACCACATCCTCCACCGCGCATGCGTCACACCGCACGGACAGACGACTGGCTTTGCCCAGGTGGTGTACGACCGGTTCTCGCCGATTTGCCCCGAAGGGGTGCTCGTCAACTTAGCTGAGCTCGATTGGCGTATCAGTCGCGCGGCCGGTCGCGCGACTGACCTGCTCGACAGCCTGTGGCGGTCGATCGTCGCGGAATTTCGCGCGGCGTCCCACGCGGGTCGCTGCCTCATCCTTGGTCGCCTGACGTGGGTTGCCCCCTACCAACCGGAGCGCCTCCTGTCCCTCGTGGAGACGGCACTGCGTCATCCCGCATCGCCCGACCCCGAGGCAGATATGCCATGGAGCCCAGAGCTGGAGTATACGCACGATACCGTGCTGCGGAGGCTTCCAGCGGTGCTGCGCGGTATCGGGTATACGCTGAAGTTCCTCCCGCGATGCTGTGACCTTCTCTGGCAGCTCGGCCAGGACGATGGGCGTCCGACCGGTCCGATCCCTGAGCATGCGATGCGCGTCCTGATGGACCTCGCCCGTTACGACCTTGACACGCCGCTGCGCGTCAACGAGATCGTGCTGGAGGCCACTGAGCGGTGGGTGTGCTCACCGGACGCGCACCGACATGCGCACTCGCCCCTGGACGTCCTCGATCCGTTACTGGCCAAAGTCTCAGTCTCTCACCACGCCGAGGGGCACATGTTTATCACGCGTCCGTTCCTGGTTCACCGCGAGAACACGTGCCCGCTACGCGAACGGGCGATGCGCATCGTCGAGGATTGCGCTGGCTCCACGGACCTCGCGGTCATGGTGCGAGCATTTAAGAGCGTCGCGGTGGCTCTGACCAACCCCCTGCCCTTGTATGGCCAGACCATCTCACGGGAAGACATCGAGAGTTGGGTACCCGAGCAGCTTGCAACGCTCGATATGGTAGCCCGCGTCGCGACTACAGCGACACATCCACTCGTGTATCTGCGCGTTGAAGCGGTTCTTGCGTGGCACGCGCGCAACGGGGTTGAGGCCATCCGTCAACGGGCACGCGCGATCATCACGTCTATCCCCGATTCCTTCGAGGTGAGGCTTGCCCGTGCGTTTGTCCCCGACTACAACTCGTGGATGTTTGAGGAGATGGATGACGTCGTCACGGCGCATGAGCACGCTCGGCAGCGCCGGGAGGAGGAGGTGGATCGGGTCGCCCACGAGTTCTTGGACCAGTTTCCGATGCCGGAGCAGGGGGCGGCCGCCATCGACGAACGGTTGCGCTGGGACGCATTCGTCGATCAGCGAACCGGCCCACACTCAGCCCCACTTCTCGTCGCATTGGCACGTCTGCGCCCAGAGTACGTGGCGGGACTCTGCGAGGCGATCCTGGATGACCCCAACCGCCCTTTGGCGCCGCATCTGCCCACGCTCCTCTCGTGCCTCAGGGCCATCGACCCGACGCATGCGCCCGTGGTAGCGCGACGGGCGGTCGAGAGTGGCGAGGTCATATTGGCGGCATCCGTCGCCCAGTTCTACCACTATGCAGACCAGCTCCTCCCCGCCGATGTCCGCATCGTCGAGCGATTGCTCAACTACACCGAGTCGGTGGTCAAGGAGCACGCCATCGGGGCGATCCGTGTCGTGGGCCGAGGGGAGCCGCAGCGCGCGGTATCGCTGGCGCGGGGGGTGGACATCGGCGAGAGCGCCGAGCTTGCCGAGGTTCTGTGCGAGGTCTTCGATCCGCAGTACGGAATCCCGCCTACAGCACTCGGGCAGGACGACACGGTGGACATCCTGGCAAAGATCGAGCGTGCGCGCTCGATCGATGGATATCATGTTGGCCAGTTCATCGTCGAGTCCTGCGCACGCTGTCCCCGCCACGTTGCGGTCATGCTCTTACGGCGCATCACGCGCGCTGACGATGACGGACCAGGGTACGAGGCTTTCCCTCCCGAGGGGGTCCATGGTGGCCTGGAGGCCTTGGCAGAGAGCGTCGAGTATGCCGCTATCCTGCGCGATATCCGCGATGCCGCTCTAGGCCGGACACCGCAGATTGACGAGCCCTTGTCCAGATTGTTCGGGCAAGCGTCACAAGGTTACGATGACCAGGGCATGCGCATCCTGGACGAATGGATCGATGCCGCCGACGCGGAGAAGCTCGTCGCCATCAGCATACTCCTCCAAGAAGCGCCGCGGAGCCTCCTTTTCTCTCGCGATGATATTGTGGCTCGGTTTCTTCAGCGGGCCGATGCGGTCGGAGAGCACTGCTACGTTAGCGTCTTCTCGGTGCTTCAGGGCGTTGCTATTGGGGGTAGCAAGTCTCGTGATCCGGGGCAACCGTTCCCGGAGGACGTCGACCTGCGGATCAAGGCATCCGAAGCCGCGGCGCGGTGGGTCCATTCACGACCGGTGCATCAGTTTTATACGAGACTGGCGAAGGTCGCCGAGGACTATATTGCGGCCACGTACCTTGAGGACGAGGCGATAAACGACGACTAGTGGACCGGTGATGCGGCGTGACGGAACGAGACGCATCTATGGGCAACGGTGCCGACATCATGGGGGGCTCAGGATCGTCTACCGAACGTCCCGACGGGTATTCGGCTCGTCGTATGCGACAATATCCGTTGACGATGGAGGGATGCGACAATGGGTGGTGGTGATGCTGCTATCCTTCCATGCTATCGTGTGGAGGTGTCCCATAGACGCGCGTGAGGTGCGGCGGCTCGTCGCCGAGGATGACGAGGGCCAATTCTTGGAGTTTAAGCCGTCCGAGGAGCGCCCCGGTTCCTGGCAACATTGCCGGCTGCCTTTGCCAACGCCGACGGCCGCACGCTCCTCTATGGCATCGTCTAACCTAGCATCAGCGTCATTCTTGATGCGCAAGCCGCAACCGATGCACGACACCCTGAAAGGTTTCCTACAACCACGCACGGCCCGGCGATGGCTCCAGTCAATATCTCCCTATCTAGCCCTATCGTCGCACCTCCAGGTCCATGTAAAACGCCGCATTGCTACGTCATTATAAACTTACTATAATCGTAAGTAATGAATGACATGTCTGTCCCCGATTAAGGGACGTGGAAATAGATATGCATCCCATCCACTCAACTGGGAGAGCCCGAGTTAAGCGCAATAGGTGGGATAGACAAGTATTTCGACGTCCCTAAGAGGCGCTGTACGCTTGTGCCTCCGCGCAAGTGGGTTATTTCACAACGGAACAGGCGAGAGAGCATGGCGTGAGTTGGCGGGCGCTCACACATCACGCCACGCGCGGACGATTCCGGCGGATGCGGCGCGGCCTCTATCGCTTCCGCGATTATCCGTCATCACTCTACGAAGAGGTGGTCGCGGCATGGCTCGCCGTCGGACCTGATCGCAGCATCGTCTCGCATGACACGGCGCTCGATCTCTACGATCTGACCGACCTCATCCCCTCGTCCGTGCACCTGATCGTGCCGCGCGCCCAGCGGGGCTTGCACCCGCCGGCCGGGGTGACGCTGCACACCACAATGCGCCCCCTGCGTGATGATGAGGTGATGATCCGCGAGGGCGTCCGGCTCACGACACCGGAGCGGACGCTCCTCGGTATGGTCGAGGCAGGCACGGCCCTGGAGCACACCGAGCGGGGCATCCAGACCGCTCTGGCACGCGGCTGGCTCGACGCGGCGCGGTTCCATTGTGCAGCACAGGAGCGTGGGCCGCGCGTGGGCCGTGTGGTCGTGGCAGCACTCGGGGCGGAGACGCGGTCGGCATGAGGTACGCGACGGCGGATCGCTTCCGGGCAGCGCTAGAAGACCGCCTACGCGCGTACGTATTGGCCGGCCACCCGATAGCTGGCTGCCGACTGCACACCAGACCATTTATGCAGAGACGCGCTGTGTGTCAGGGATGGATATACCCTCTGTGCAGGTGATCGAGCAACTGGAAGGCGTTGAGCGTGGCTGCACCGGCCGCCGTATTGTCGAAGATACACCAGACGGGCGCGTGCTGCGCCCAGTCCACGAGTCGCCCGGCCAGCCGGTCAAGATACGCCTCGTCGTACGCGTCATAGTACATGCGTGGGGAACCATGGAGTCGGAGGTAGCGGAGGCCGACCCAGCCGGCCGGCTCGTCCGCGTGCGGGACGGGAGGTGGATCGGCGGCTACACGCGCCACCTGCCAGGTCTGGAGTAGTCGATCCGCCTCGTCCCCAAACCAGCTCCGGTGGCGCGGCTCGCAGACGACCTCTCCCGCGAAGCGGTCACGCAGCTCCCGCCAGAAGGCAGCCGCGACCGCTGGCTCGAAGGCGAGGCTCGGCGGCAGCTGCACCAGAATCGGCCCACGTTTCGCCCCGAGCGCGGCGGTCTCGGCGAGGAAGCGGTCCAGCGGCTCCGCCGTGTCGACCAGGCGACGCTCGTGCGTGACGGTACGTGGGACCTTGACCGCGACGTGGAACGTGTCCGGCGTCGTGTCGGCCCAGCGCGCGTAGGTCGCTGGGCGGTGCGGCCGGTAGAACGACGAGTCGATCTCGACCGCGGCGAAGCGTGTCGCGTAGCACGCCAGATGGCTCTCCCCCGGCGCAAACCGCTCCGCGTCCTCACGTGGGATCGACCAGCCCGCGCACCCTACCCGTATGGCATGCCGATCCATGCCTCCCATGGCAGTCATGCCGCGCCGACCGTCATGTCGTGTGCCCCTGCGTGGTGCTGGGCATCCATTATGATACGTTCGGTGAACAAAACCAGGTATGGCACGATCGCGCCATGACTATCACACGTGGCTGATGAAGCGACCTGCGAAGCGGATTCTAGTTCGGTCGCTAAGTGGGTCGATGGTCAAAATTCTTAGGAATCGCTGTGTAAAACCTACGAACGTACACCGCCTAGCCGCTTAGCGACACGATAGCCACCCAGGGCTCGTCACGAGCGGCGACGCAGCCGGGAGTCGGTCAGCACCGCGGGTTGGTACCCCGCGTCGATCGGATTGACGTTGATGCCGGGCGGGACGATCTCGTCGATCCGGTCGAGCGTGGCGGCATCGAGTGTTTTCTCGGCAGCCCCGAGCTGCGACTCCAGGTGCTCCATCGTCCGCGGCCCGATGATCGGTGCCGTCACCGCCGGGTGCGTCAGGACAAAGGCCAGGGCCAGCTCTATCATGCTGAGTCCCACCCCCTCGGCCACCTCAGTCAGCCGGTCGACCGCCTCCAGCTTGCGCCCGTTGGCCGGGTCGGACATGTCGTAGCGATCGGGGAGACGCTCCGCGCGCCGGCTGGAGTTGTCTTTCCCCGACCCGAACCGGCCCGAGAGCCAGCCGCCCGCGAGCGGGCTCCAGGGGATCACGCCCATCCCGTACTCTTGGCACACCGGCAGGACGTCGGCCTCGATGCCCCGGACCAGGATCGAGTAGGGCGGCTGCTCGCACACGAAGCGCTCGCGTCCCCGCCGCTCGGCGACCCACTGGGCCCCCACGATCTCGTGGGCAGGGAACGTCGAGCTGCCGAAATAGCGAATCTTCCCGGCCCGTACCAGGTCGGTCAGCGCCCCCAGCGTCTCGTCGATGTCGGTGTCCGGTGACGGGCGGTGGATCTGGTAGAGGTCGATCCACTCGGTGTCCAGGCGGCGCAGGCTGTTCTCGCACTCCGTGATGATCCAGCGGCGCGAGTTGCCCTGCCTGTTAGGGTCGTCGCCCATGGAGCCGTGCACCTTGGTGGCCAGGACCACGTCCTCGCGCTTCCCGCCAGCGAGCGCCTTGCCGACGATCTCCTCCGACTCGCCAGCGGCGTAGACATCGGCCGTGTCGATGAAGTTGATCCCCGCGTCGAGGGCGCGGTGGATGATGCGGATCGAGTCCTGGTGGTCGGTGTTGCCCCACTGGCCAAACATCATGGCTCCGAGGCAGAGCGGGCTGACCTTGATCCCGGTCCGACCAAGCGTGCGATAGTCCATAGTCGTGTTACACCTTTCGTCATCATCGTAGTAAAGAATGTGAGAGCTGCGACAGGATCGCGGAGCCGAGAGTGGCCAGCGTCCACGAGACGCATGCTCCCTCCTCATAACACCTCTCCTGCACGGTCCGGGCCATCATACTCCCGCGCCGCCGCAATACTCGCGTGCAGCGGCTGCTTGAGGTGGCTTGTGTCGGTTCAGTTCATGACGCGATCGCCGCCCGCCCCTGTAATCGGTCTTCATAGGGTCGTGCCTTGCCTGTGCACCATGGGTGTGGATAGAATAGCCGTGGGCACCCCGTCATGGGCATGCTGTCTGTCAGGCCGGATCAACGAGCCCGTGCAGGTCCACGGCCGACGCCGTCGCCACACCGATCACTCCGTCGGCTGCTCTATCATAGAGGTGGTAGAGGCTCGCACGCTCCACGAGGCCGGTCCTGAACACGACGCGGCCGACACCATTGCAGGCGATTCCATGCCCGCCCGTTCAGGCAACGAGCGGACGCACGACGGCATAAGAGTTGCGCCGAGGGATGCGCGATCAACGTTTTATCACGTAGCTGAGGAGAGTAACAGTGCAACGCGTACTCATCACGGGAGCAGGACGGGGAATTGGGCTGGAGCTGGCGCGGCAGTACGCTGAGCGCGGCGATCGTGTCCTGGCGGGGTGCCGGGATATCGAACGCGCCCCCGATCTACGGGCGCTGGTCGACCGACATCACGACCATGTGAGCGTCATCCCTCTGGAGGTTACCGACACCGCCTCGCTCACGGCGGCTGTCCGGCACGCCCACGAGGACGTCGAGGCGCTGGACATCCTCATCAACAATGCCGCCGCCAATCCAGGTGACGCCACGGTAGAGGGGCCAGACGGGCAACAATTGCTCGACGACGCCCGCACGCTGGAGGTATTCAACACCAATGTCGTCGCGCCCGTGCGCGTGGCGCAAGCGTTCATGGCGCTGCTGACTGCCAGCGCCACCCCCCGCGTCGTTAACATCTCGTCGGGATCTGGCTCGCTGACCTATGCGACCCATAGCGGCGACTATAGCTACGCCGCGAGTAAGGCCGGCCTCAACATGATGACACGGACGTACGCCTGGAACGTGCGCGACCAGGGCATCACCGCGGTGATGATCGACCCGGGCTGGGTGAAAACGGACATGGGTGGGGCGGAGGCCGACCTTGAGCCGGAAGAGTCGGGGCGCGGGCTGCTGAGCGTCATCGACAGGCTCACACCCGAGGACGCCGGCCGCTTCCTCCGCTACGACGGGTCGGAGGTCCCGTGGTAATCCACAGCGCGGGTGCGTGTGTGCTCCTCGCGGGGCGTGGGATCAACGCGGGCACCGCACCGATAAGAACGGGGAGCGGTCGCCTCCGATGACAACGGAGTGGGATGTCAGTGGCTGCCGCGTCCTGGTGACGGGGGCGTCGAGCGGCCTTGGGCTGGCGATGGCGCGGGCACTGGCGGAGGCCGGTGCGCGCGTCGCTCTCGGGGGCCGTGACGAGACGCGCCTCACCCAGGCGCGGCGTTCGCTCCCCGGACGTGACCTGGACATTCTTGCCCTGCCCCTGGACGTGCGCGATAGCGCGTCGATCGCCCGTGCGGTCGCGACGATCGAGGAGCGTTGGGACGGCCTGGACACCCTCGTCAACAACGCCGGCATCGGCATGCGCACGGTCAATCCCGCGTTCCTGACCGACCCGCGGCCCTTTTGGCAGGTGTCCGAGGAGGGGTTTACAGCCGTCATCGACACCAACCTGACCGGCTATTTCCGCGTCGCCGCGGCCGTCGTCCCGCTGTTCCTGCGGACGGGCCACGGCAAGATTGTCAACATCAGCATGAATCATGAGACGATGCGCCGGCGCGGCTTTGTCCCGTACGGGCCGTCCCGCGCCGGGGCAGAGTCGCTCTCGCTGATCATGGCGGAGGACCTGCGGCCGCATGGGGTCGACGTCAACATGCTCCTGCCCGGGGGCGCCACCGCGACCGGTATGATCCCCGACGATGTGCCAGCGGAGATGCGCGATCGGCTGCTGTCCCCGGACGTGATGGCGGAACCGATCCTCTACCTCTGCTCCCCCGCGTCCGATGGCATGACCGGCGCGCGCATCGTGGCGACGGAGTTCACCGCGTGGCGACGTAACCGTGGTCAGGGATAGGGACGGCAGGGATGGCACGCCGGGTCCGTCTGCTGCTCATCCTAGGCGCCCTGAGCGCGTTTGCGCCGCTCTCCATCGATATGTATTTGCCGGCCCTGCCCGCGCTCGGTCGCGGCTTCGGAGTCAGCGCCGCGCAGGTGCAGCTCACCCTGAGCGCCTGCCTGCTCGGCCTTGCTCTGGGCCAGTTGGTCGCCGGCCCCCTCTCCGACGCGCTGGGCCGTCGCCGTCCCCTCCTGGTCGGCGTTGCAGCCTACACGGTCGCCTCGCTCCTGTGCGTCCTCGCGCCCTCCGTCGGCGCGCTGGTCGCGGTGCGGTTCGTCCAGGGCCTCGCGGGCGCGGCGGGCATCGTCATCGCGCGCGCCGTCGTGCGCGATCGATACGCCGGCGTCGCCGCCGCCCGCTATTTCTCGCTGCTCATGCTCGTGAACGGCCTCGCGCCCATCCTCGCCCCCATCATCGGCGGCCAACTCCTCCGTGTCACCTCCTGGCGCGGCGTGTTCGTCGTCCTGGCGGCTATCGGGGCGCTCCTCCTCCTGGCCACGGCGAGCGGCCTCGACGAGACGCTGGCCCCGGCCGACCGCCATACCGGCGGGCTCCCGGCCACCCTGTCGACGTTCCGGCGATTACTCGCGGACCGCTTCTTCGTCGGCTACGCCCTCTCCTCGGGGTTATCCTTCGCCGCCATGTTCGCATACATCGCGGGCTCCCCCTTCGTGCTGCAAGACATCTACGGCCTCTCACCCCAACTCTTCAGCCTCGTGTTCGGCGTGAATGCGCTCGGGATCATGGCGGCCAGCCAGATCAACGGGCAGCTCGTCGGCCGCGTGCCGCTGCCCCGTCTGCTGGCGATGGGGCTCACCGGCACGGCCCTCGGCGGGATCGCCGTGCTTGCGGCCGTCCTGGGCCACGTCGGCTTGATCGGCGTCACGCCGGCGCTCTTCGTGGTCGTGTCCAGCCAGGGCATCGTCCTGCCTAACGCTACGTCGCTGGCACTCTCCGGCCACCCCAGCACCGCTGGGAGTGCGTCCGCGCTCCTGGGCGTGTTGCAGTACGTCATCGGCGCGGCGGCCGCGCCGCTTGTTGGGGTCGGCGGGACAGCGACCGCCCTCCCGATGGCCGTTGTGATCGCCCTCCTCGGGAGCCTGGCGTTGGCCACCTACCTGCTGCTCGCTCGCGGTGCGGCGGGACGCATTACTGCGCTCAGTAGCGATGCACAGACCGTGCTGGATGTCCCAACCTGACTCCACCGCGCTTCTCACGTCGGATACGCCAGACGATAGCGCCGGCCCACTATGTGTTACCATGCGGTGCGGCTATTATGTGCATATAGTTGGCTACTCATCGCGGTCACTACCGAGAGTTGGGACGTATCCTAGCTGGCGCAGTCTCACCAGCGCCGCTGCGTCCGACACCATGAAGTGGCCCTGCATGATATCGATCGTACGGCCGAGACCGCCCGCCATTGGACCGGGTGTGTCGTGACGCTCAGTGCTCGAGACGAGCGCCTGCTGGACCGCTGTGCGCGGCATGAGCAGCGCGCCGCAGGCATAATTGGCCTGCCACTCCATCCAATCGACACGGCCACCCGTTCCAATAGCCCATGGCATACACTGCGTCGACGATGTTATATCGGGATCGTCCGATTGCCGCGGTCGCGGAGTATCTTCTCGGTCCCCCACGAAGTCGTGCAGGAGCACATGGCCGAGTTCGTGCGCCAGCGTTGTGCGTAGGCGTGCCTCCTGCCGAACGTCTTCCGCGAGCTGCCACGCGATCTGGATGCGTGGCCGACGTCCGGGTATGAACGTCGTCACCCCTTCGACGACCGTGTTTTCATCGCGGAACGCCGAGAGATCGGCAAACAGATCGAGGTCGTCAGTATCCTGCTCGATCAGGCGCGTGAGATCATCGGTGGCGAGGGGATACGCCTCGCCGCCATAACAATCGAAAAGGAACCGCTGGATGCGTTGTTCACAGAGCACGTCGATCTCGCTGGCCTCGAGGAACGGTCGCCACTTGAACCGTCCCGTGCCGTCCCGCACCCACCGCATCGTGCTCCCCCTCTCGCCCCACCAACGCCACCGCATCAGACGTCACCGCCATGTCACTAATAGGAAGTATGTTCTATTAGCACAGGTTCCGTCAAGGCATGGATGCAGAGCCTACCCTCTCCAAAAATCCTGTTCTACTCGCTGTTCGACGGCGATTGTTCTTTGAGGGTCCGGCGGAATGCCTGAAAGGCTGCTTCGACGGCCTCCGGTGTATACGTCTCATTCTGAAGGTCGTCGGGCAGGTCGCCCGCGAGGAAAAGCAGGTACTCGTACGAAAGATGCAGAGTTTGCGCCAGTTGTTTAAGCAGGTGGGGCGACGGCGCGGGGCGGCGGTTGTGCTCGACATCATTCAGGTAGGAGAGCGAGATGGACGTTCCATCTTCCTTCATGACCTGCGCTGCAACTTCTTTCAGCGTTAGGCCGGCTCGCTTGCGCCCCGTGCTGATGATGTCCCCTGCCGTCATCGTATCCTTCTCCCTGGCACTGTCACTGATTAGCAGCGTACGGGATGGACCACGTACGGGACAAGCTCGTACAGAGAACGTCATGGCGCCGTCCGAAAGACAACCTGAATGTCGGCGTGTCCCAGACGCCTCAACGCCCGTTCGACGCGCGACCTGAGCTTCGTATCAAGCCACCGCTCATGGAACGTTGTCGGCACGCGCACGGTCAGCACGGTCCCCATCCGTGGTTCGGCGCTTGTTGCTGTTAGCCACGCCGCGTAGTTGGCGACGGTCATTGTCTCCTGCAAGTCAGTCAGAACGGCCTGCCAGAGAGGGTCGCTGGCCGCGGATCGCTGTCCCATATCCCTCTGCACCAACGGACGCCGGTCACCTCCCTCGCGCATACGCGCGTCGTGCGGGTGCCCGCGTGTTGGCATCCTGTCTTGTTGTCTGTGTGTTGAGACGCTGTTTGTTGTAGGTGTCGCTGGAGAACTACCGTGGTTCTGCTCCGACACCACCATCCGGTCGACGCGACACCACGGTCGTGTCGGAGGAACACCACCCTCAATTGTCCCTGGTTCCTCGTCGGTGTCCCAGAGCAATGCATAGACGGTCGCGTCCTTATCGCCGGCTGCCGTCCGTGTCCTGGATGCATGAATAAGTCCTTTGTCCTCCAGGCCCTTCAAGGCCCGGACAACATTGGGGCGACTCTTGATGCCGCAGCCGCGATCGAGCACGCGTCCATCGCGGGTGACGATGCCAGCGAGAAATTGTGTGAGACTGATCGCATCTGCCTTTTTCCCAAATCCGAGCGTCCGCCGCACAATATAGAGCAGCACTTTCAATTCGGCCTCGCCGAGCAGAGGCGCCCACTCGTCGTAGATTTCGTCGGGAAGCGGCGTGGTGGTCGGACGTTTCAAGGGCATACGGTGGCTCCTAATTGGCGGTAGAGGACAGGGCGTGGCCCGGTCGGCAATGATTCAACCAACCGCTGGTCACACATACTATCGACCATCATCTCGCTGCATTTTACATCTTTACGCAACATAGTGTATTATAGAGAGAAGAACGTGGTTGGGCCGCGTCGGGAGCATGATGAAGGCGGTGAGTTGATCACCGGGAGGTCGAAGGATGGTAGCTCAGAAAACGATCGGCGGGGCAAAGCGGCAGACGTCCGGTCAAGACCAGCAGCCGCTCCTACTATCGGTACCCGAGGCCGCGCGCCTCCTGGGTGTTGGCACAACCCTCTGTTGGGATATGGTGCATGCGGGCCAGGTGCCGAGCATCCGCCTCGGACGGCGCGTGCTCGTGCCGCGCGCTGCTCTTGAGCGACTGGGGAATGTGTCGGCACACGACGATAGTGAGAGCGCATAACACTAAAGACGAAGTGCGGCCTCAATGTCAGCCAATTCAACAGGATGGGTGTTGCAGCTGCACGCGCGTCAGAGCGCGATGGTCCCCCTATGCAGCGCCTGGTTAGCGACGAGGGTAGGTAGGATAGATGGCTCAAGGGACGATTACCAAGTTCGAGACCGACGACGGCATCCGCTGGCGGGTGCGCGTCGATATGGTTGATCCGGAGACGGGCCGACGGCTGCGGCCACAGCGCACGTACAAGACGCGGCGCGAGGCCGAGGCTGGCCTCACGCATTGGCGTGCAGAGATCGAGCGCGGGATGGCCGTCATCCCCTCGGGGAAAACCGTGGGAGAGTATCTGGAGTTCTGGCTCGACTCGAGCGCACGCCACCGTGTGCGGACAACTACCTTTGCCAGCTATCAGCTCCTCGTCCGCTTATACATCATCCCTACACTTGGCAACGTCTCGATCCAGAAGCTGTCCGCGGCGCAAATCCAAGCGTTGTACAGTTCCTTGCTCACAGAAGGTAGCCGTGACGGGACAAGCCTCGCGCCCCGCACCGTCCGCTACGTCCACGCTATCCTACGACGCGCCCTGAAAGAGGCTCTTGCCCTGGGGCTCGTGCCACGCAACGTGACGGAGGCGGTGTCGCCGCCGAAGGCGCCCCGCCCGCCGATCAGAGGCTGGGTCGCGTCAGACCTGCGACGCTTCATGGCCGTCGCGCATGATGACGGCTACAGCCCACTCTGGCTCCTTGCCGCACACACTGGCATGAGACAGGGCGAGTTATTGGGGCTGCGCTGGCAGGACATCGACCTTGAGCGGGCCGTGTGTCGCGTTGTCCAAGCAGTCCCAACCGTGCACAACGGGATTGAGTTCACCCCGCCCAAGACCGCGAGCGGGCGTCGGACGATCGCCCTGGACAACACCTGTGTCGCGGCGCTGAGGGAGCACAGAGCGCGGCAGAACGAGCGGCGCCTGGCCACCGGCGCCGCCTGGCAAGATTACGACTTGGTCATTCCCTCAGCTATCGGGACACCGCTGAACCACTCCAACGTGTACCACCGCTTCATCAAGCTGGCGGCGGACGCTGGTCTGCCGCGCATCCCATTCCACGGCCTACGACATACACACGCCACGCTGCTCATGCAGGCCGGTGTGCATCCAAAGGTCGTCAGCGAGCGTCTTGGCCACGCCGATATCAGCCTGACCTTATCGACCTACAGCCACGTCCTGCCACAAATGCAGGAGGCGGCGGCGGCCATCTTCGAGGGAGCCATGAAGGATGTGCAGGACGGCTGAGTACCGCTTGGACGCGTTTGGGACGCGTTTGGGATATGCGCACAAAAAAGCCGCCTCGTCGGGGGCGGCTTTACGGGTGAAAGTGGGGTGAGGGCGGAGGGAATCGAACCCGCAACCTAGTGATTAAGAGTCACTTGCTCTGCCAATTGAGCTACGCCCCCTCGGGTCCACTGCATTATACGGGGCAGTCGCCCCACGTGTCAAAGCGCGGG
>JAABVA010000783.1_pt1 | contig 37533 bp, 26 predicted proteins | sample 5560331 | NCBI WGS metagenome assembly JAABVA01 (sample SAMN12812661, study PRJNA571458) | rock metagenome | isolation source: Antarctica rocks | place: Antarctica: Victoria Land, Mt New Zealand sud | collected 2016-01-07 | reverse complement strand
ATAGAAGACAGCAAGGAAAAGACGTTTCAGCAAGGGCTTTTTGTGGGACATGGACATAGCAATAGTTTTGACAGGATGATAGCGCTAGAGCCCTTTAGGTGTAGTGCCTTCAGGCGGAATAAATTACCTAACAAGCACTCACAGTTGCTCAGAGAGCACTGTTCATCAGCAGCTTAATATGAGTTATTGAGATGAATAAGCACTACTGTCTCACAAAATAAGAGATATAAAAGCTTTCTATTTGTTTTATTTACATTATCTTCAATGCATACATTGTTACTTTACTTTATTCACTTCTTATACTACATGTCAACTATCATCACAATGAACTTCAACAACTTCTTTACAAAGCAACAACTCATCTCAATTCTTACTTGCAAGAACTGCAATCAATGATTCATTCTTATAAGAAGATGACTGATAAAAGAAGATCTATAAAATGTTATTGAAGTTTTAGCAGTCAACATGTTGATCAGCAGATTCTTAGACTCATTTTTTCTCAGCAGTCTTGACTTTGAAAATCAGAAAATTGATGCAAAGATCTTATATTGACTTACTATCTGCATGAATACAGATGATTAAGAATATTTGATGAACAAAATCAGCATAAAGAATGTTTAAAATGTGCTAAAGTTTAAGTACAAAAAGAAGCTGCAGATGATCAGAAGACAATATTTAACAGAGTTTGTTGAGTACAGAATGTCAAAAAATATGTTTATTAAAGAAGCATAAATTTATCTGAGCAAACTCAGCAGAAAGATTGCTGCAACTCAGCTTGACATAACTGAGTTGTTTAAATTAGAACAACAGTTTTAGGTGCTGCTTCAAGTGCTATTAGTTAAGTATGTTGTGATTCACAATGTCATTGACATTCAGAACAATTCAGATGTTGAGAGAGATCTATAAAAGCTTCAAAAGAAAGAGATACAGCTTAAGACTGATGAGACTGTCATTGTCTTGTGAGCAGACAAACAGAAAGAAGATTAACATTTAATGAATTAGAATTGCAGTTCATTAAATCACTGCATAGCTAATATTAAGCAACACTATCACAGATCATTCAGCTCAGACAGTGATCATTCTTCTTGCTGCTTTATTAAGTGCTTTCTTTGCAATGACTCTCACTTCATTAAAGATTATAAATTTCTTTCTAACATCAAGCAAAATACTCAAAAAAAGACAAGCAGATTGACTGTGATCAAGCTGTACAGATTAACTGCAGTTAAGTTGTATCAGAAGTCAGTCTACAAAGAAAAAGAAAAGAGACACAGAGTCTTTGATGCAGAAGTCAGTGACAGTGACAATGATGACTTCTTCTCTAAATTTAAAGAGAAAGAGAAAGTTAGTAATGAAATCACTGCTCTGTTTAAAAAGACTGTCAGTAAAATGCTTAAATTTAAATGAGTTGCAGATTCTGAATTCTTCTCATACATAACTGATCAACTTCAACTCTTCAGTGACTTTCTTATACAAATGAGACATCAACAAATTAGAGTTAAGAAGAGACATTTATACTCTCACTATTATGAAGTGATCATTATATAAGTTAAGTCAGAAAATTCTATAAGGCTGAGTTCAACACTTTATGTGTCTAAACTTGAGGTCAATCTTCTCTCAGAAAAGCAGATGTGCAAAATGAAACTGCATAAAAGCTTTAATTAATATTGTCTTTAAATGTGTGATAAGCATGACAAGACTATAATAGAAGTGTCAGAGCAAGATGAAGTCTATATAGTTAAGTATATTGCAAAAAGTCTTAATGAATTTGCTTTGATATTTGTAGTGTACACATCACATTTAAAGGCTGTCTTTTCTGTTACTGCTTCAGACACAAGCTTACATGTTTAAACTCATGAGCATGATCTTATGATTAACTTCTTAGACATCAACACTGCATCATTAAATGAAAAGGTTAAGGCTTACAGACTTTGACATCAACAATTTGCTCATCTTGATTCTGCAAAGTTGTGTGATCTTTACAAGATGACAATTCTTGAAAAGTTAATTCTCATCATTAAGAACAATGAGAACATATATGAAATTTGTGTTCTGATTAAGTTCATCAACAAGTGAGGCCACACTGTAAGCAAAAGAAAGATTAACATTCTTGTTCTTGTCTTCATTAACATATACAGTTCATTACTCTTGTCATTTAACAGATATCAGTACTTTCTGAAGATAGTAGATAATCATTTCTGAAAGACATAAACAATATTGCTGAAGCAACATGATGAGATCTCACAGACACTGCAAAAATGATGACTGAAGACTGAACTTCAGACTGATGCAAAGATTCTTGCTGTACAAAGTGACAACAGAATAAAGTTGAAGTTCATTTTAAATAACTGATGCAAGTCTCTTAACATTACACTGCAATACACAGTGTTCTACATATCAATTCAGAATGATGTTGTCAAAAGAATCATTCAAATCACTGAGAACTCAGTGTGCATCATGATTAAAGAGACACAACTGTCAATAAAGTTCTGAATGCAGACAGCATAGACAGATGTCTATCTTCACAATTAAACAGCAACTGATTTCTTGATTAACAGCAAGCAGACAACTTCTGAGAAAGCTTTCATTAGTGTGAAGTCATTCATCAATTACATTCATATATAAGAATGCAAGTGCTACAGCTACATTGATCTCAAGTTACTATCTGAAGACAGGCACAACAAGTTCATGAATTGAGAATAAGTAAGAGTCTTTATGAGCTACATTGAGAAAATCATAAAGCAGTATCAGCTTTGAGCTTCAGATCTCAAGCACATCATTAAGAATCACACTGTGAAGTTTGCTAAAAGTGAGAAGAAAGACACTGTTGATCTTAAACTGCAACAGTAAACATTAAATGTTCTTCTGAACAGAAGACTCATTGAACATTTATAAAAGAAGTTAATCATTATGAAGATCATAGCTTCAGATTAGACATCTATGATTTAGAATAGTAAGATGCAGCCTAACTTGATCATGATCAAGATCAACAAGTCTTAAGATAAACAACATAAGATCAAGTTGACTGCAGTTAATCTAAATAAGTTGTCAGATAAGAAGATCAACACTGATTAAGTTAAGACAGTGACACTTAAAGAAGTCAGAACCTTTCTGTACATTAAGATTCTGAAATAAAAGAAAGACAACAATGATGATGATTAAGATGTAAATGAGTTCTTAATTAAAATATTAAGAATTATGCTAACACTTATGATGTTCTCTGCAGACAAAGAAGACTCTATGATCAGACCTGACATTCTGACATCTGTCATCTATGCTGAAGCAGTGAGAGACTTAATCTGAGAAGAAATGTAAAAGAATGTCATTCATGCAAAGCTGACAGCCTTGACAGTAAATAAAATATAGAAAGAGGCTGTGCCATTAAGAAGAGTCAACATTGTAATCAGCAAATGAGTCTTTAAACTTAAGCTGAACATCAATGAATTCTTGAACAAGCTTAAGACAAGACTTGTGGCAAGAGACTTCTTATAGACATACAATGTTGATTATAAGAACATCTTTGTTCTCACTGTTAAGTTTAATACTCTGTGAGTCTTTCTGACTATTGTTGCACTCAAGAATCTAGAGTGCCATCAAGTAAATATCAATAACATCTTTACAGAATTCTTTCTGAAGAAAACAATCTATATAACATTTTCTTCTGAAGTCAATGTCACATCTAATTGTGTTCTGCACATACTGCACAGCCTTTATGATCTCAAGCAAGTCACACAGAACTGACATGAACAATGTGTCATCAAACTGCTCAAGTTAAGTTTTCATTAAAGTAAGACTGATTTTTGTCTTCTTCTTCACAGCATTAAAAGAATTATGCTGCTTCTTTATGTAAACAATATTGTCATAGCTTCAACAAATCTGCTACACATTCTCTGATTTAAGCAAGCTCTTGTGAGTGTGTTCAAAGTTAAGAACTTAAGAGAGACACAGAAAATTCTTGACATTTAAGTCATATATAACTGCAAAATGAGGATCCTGTACCTAAATCAGACTCACTATGTGAACAAGATACTAAAGAATCTTCATATGCAATCTGACAAGCACAGAGTCATCAGCATTTCATTTAACAAATATGATGCTCTTCACTTTACTGATTTAACTGATTAAAGAATAGATTAAAGACAGTATCAACAGACAATTGAAAGTCTAATGTATACAGCAATTCATATTCAGTTAAACATCATCTTCATACTAGATTGACTAAGTCAATATCTCAGCAATTCTGTAAAGCATCATGAATACACACTCAAGAAACTACTGCAATACATAAGATCAATCATTAATCTCAACATCATGTACAGTTCTAATGAGAGCCAAGCAATGCTTGAATACTCTGACTTCAACTATGCTTTGAACAAGCAGAATTGAAAATCAATTCTAGAGTGCATCTATATGCTTAAAGATGAATCAGTGTTATGAATAAGTTAAAAGCAGAAGTTCATCATCATCTTAATCACTGAGGTCAAATACATGATCATGTCAATGTGCATGAAGACTGAGATCTGACTTGAACAGATATTAAGAGACATAAGTATAAGCAAATATCTTAAAGTCAACTTACACTGCATGAGCATTCAAAAGAATGAAGCTTATCAGACTTCTTTACTCATTCAGTTCAGAAGAGATAATTAAGCTGTCTTGATCTTAATCAAGAACACATATATATATGAGTGATCAAAGCACATCAATGTCTTCTATTACAACATTTATGATCTGCATAAGCACAATCAGATTCAGGTAGACTTTATGCTCAGTTAAGAGATGATTGTCAATGAGCTTATTAAGTCTCTGTCTAGACAGATCTTTAAGTGATTCATTGAATTCATAAAACTCACTGTTGATGATTAGTTAAACTCTTGAATGATTTGTTGAACTCTTAATGATGTGTTTAGTTATCTGGTGTTTGCTGTCAGTGAGAGTCAATAGATGCAGCCTCACTGAGTGAAAGTGTTAAGAAGTGATGTTCTAGCTGCTTCTATGAAGCAAGATAAAACTAATGTCAGAGACTAAGTAAAGACTCTACTTACATTAACTGCAGTTAACATTCTTTCTACTTCTTCTGTAACTCTCTTGATCAAGACATGCTCATAGGCAACACAGTTTAGGGATTTCACTAGACAGCATAGTATAGCATGAGTATTCATTCTCTTCAATACTTTAAATATTAAAAAGCATTATTGTATAAAAAAAATACATTGTTATTATTCTTTATTCTGATCTTTATACAGTTACAAAATCTTAACATTATATAATTTTCTATCTTCATCACTTAATATTTCATGATTTTCTATTTTATACATAAACACAATAACAATTTTAAGACTTCTCTATTTATTAAAAGTAAAGCTGTCACTAATACTTCTAATATGTACAGAGTATTTTTATTGTTAATTTTTATTTTACTTAATAAGTAAGCAGCAAAAATTCACTCTTATTTATTTAATTATAAAATAAATTATAAATTTTTCTCATCTTCTCTTTAAAATCTTTTTTCTTTTCTTCTTAAATCTTAACTTCTTTCACAACACTCATCATACATTTAATGCTTTTATACTGAACTGATTCAATGCTGACAATTATATAATGTATATAGCAATAATAACAACATCAATAACATCAACAACAACAATATAAATGTTATATAAAACTTTAAAGTATTCATTAATCTCTTAAAACTCTTATACTGTACAATGTTGCTTTTTATCATATAATAAACAATAAAATTATCAATTTTATCTTTTTAATTACAAAGAATTTTCTTATAAATAACTGTAATTCATTATAATCTAAAGTTATTCTACATCTTTCTAATATTGACATCTGCTTCATACAAAACTGTCTTTATTGAAAGTAAACATTTTATAAATACTTATTATATATTTATTACAAAGTCTATTTAATCATTCACTTTAAAACTTTTAATTACATCATCTTGCTTATGTGCTCACTGTCTTTTCAATAAGACAATTGCTTTTTTTCTTCATCAATATAATTAAATATCTTATATAATGACATGTTACTTGCTCAGTTATAAGACTATGTATATATAGAGCAGTATTCTCATCATAGTTAGAATTTAGCTTCTTATACATACTTAATTTTAATAAATTAACAGCATTAACTGCATCATTAGCTCACATATAGTAACATTAAATTTAATTCATTAAATACTTAATCATTTAATCTGAGTATCAGTCAGTCATCTTATTACAATATTATAATTCTTTTAAAAACATTTTACTTTTACATCATCATCATTTTATCTCATCAGACCACACTATTTAACATTGAGTTAAACATTTATTTAAGTATATTATTTTATCACTTAATTACTGACAACTTTATAAGTCTTAATGTTACACTGTAATGCTGTTATAGTCTTTATTACATAATTAAAAGACTTTTATCTAATTTTAACCTCTTTGCTGAAGTCTTCATTAGAATAAGAGACAAGAAAGATAAAGAAAAAACATTTAAAATGACATTATTAAAGATTGAAGTTTAACTATTTATTTATTAATTTATTTTAATTATTCAGCAGTCTTTGTCATTCTATATTAATCTTCTTATTACAATTAAATAATTTCAACACAGTCTCATCTAAATCTATTAATCTCATTAAGTCAAATCTGTCTCATCAGTTTAATTCAGACTATCAAGACAACAGTAACATGTCAGCTTTATTTATTTATACTGATATAATGAAGAAAATACATCATTATGAGTTTTATATTAGTATGATGAAAGACAGTGATAATAATGATTAAAGTTATTTAAGAAACTGATTTTATACATTAACAATGAAAATCACTTACTGATCTTATATAAGATAATTAAAACTGAGACAATAAAGATAATGAAGAAAATAATTAATTATTTAACAATAATAATGATGATAACACTCTGACTTCTGAACAGTGAGTGTTAATAATGTAAAAATTAAATAATATTAATTATTTTAATCTTAAATTTAATGATTATAAACCTGAAGCAGACCTTATAGATAATTTAAGTCAAAGTATATATTATTAAGATGTTTTCATCTTTATAGATTGTCTTTGCATTCTTGTCTTTATCAAAAAATTAAAAGTTTTATGAGTAACTATATTAGTCTGTTTACATAAAATTATCTTATTATAACATATCATTAAGCTTATCAATATGAAGCAAGACTTACTAGAAAATGTTAATTTAAATTAGTGATATATCATTTTAGTTAAATAATTTAAGAAAAGAGCATCAACAATTTTATAAAATATTTAGAATAAGTCTGAACAACAAGTACATCATAGTTAATGTTTTTAAAGATAAATCATCTTATATCTTTGTTTAAAAGCTATTTCATCATGTAAAAGTGACTGAGATGACATTAATATATAATTAATTAATTATAATATGAAACAATCTAGATCTTAAGTTTCAAATGCATGTATTAAAATCTTAATTAAACATCATTATGACACAGTTTCTTAAGTTACTTAATTTGAAGACAAGCATATAAGATAAAATGACTTGAAAACATTACTGATTAACAGTATTGACAGTGTCAAATTAAATAAATTAATATAATTAATTAAATAGATTACAATACAGTAAATATTAATCTTATGATCAGTTTCAATTTTGTGAGTAAGATTTTGATTTAAATTATTAAAGTAATTAGCAATAGTCAGCTAATCAACCTAATACTTAATATTTAAATTAATAAGATTCTTAATATCAGTTAAATTCTCAAAATCAGTACTTTTAATATCAGTTAAATCTGTAAAATCAACAATAAGATTAATTCTATAATTAAAAGTAACTATCTTATTAAAAATCTTTGACAATAGCTGTACTGCTGAACAGTTAATTAAATGTGTACAGTGAAAGAAATAATAAAGACAGATTTAAGTAGTTAAAATTTAAAGTTTATGTAGTTAAAGAGCAGAAAAACAATAAGAATATTAATAATGAGAAAATAAAGAATTTTTTTAAAATAAAAAAGTAAAGATCTAAATATTATGTTATTAATTAAAATGTAAATTACTATGAGATAAACAGTTACAATTAAAAGAAAGACAACAAGAAGTTAAAAGTGAACTTTATTATTGTTGTTATAATTTATTATTATAATTGTCATTAAATCTTTAAAAACAGAAATGTCTTATTTTGTTATTTTTGCTCTAAAACAGTTAAAATTGTCTACTGTTTTAAGAAAAAAGCAATGATCAAATTATTGTCAACAATTATGTTGATAAAGTCTTTAAATAAATTACTAAAGATTGTGTCAGCAAATATTGGTGTTAAAGATATTAGAACAGAATATGATTTCTATAATTAATATTATATTATTGTTAAAATACAGCTTTCAAATAAAACTATATTAAAGTCTATTTATCTAAATATTAAATGTTCAGTAATCTTATTGAACTGAATCTTCTTCAAATCTTAATATAGCAAAATAAAGATTTGCACAATGACTATATTTATATTGATATAAGAAATTAAGTATATAATCAGCAAATATATCATAGTATTTATACATTTAATGAGTACAGATATTAAAGCAGTAATTATTTAAAAAATACATTTTGTTAATGATATAAAAGCTAAAACATTAATTAAAATGAATATAATGAGCTTTAAATAAATTAATGTTATTATTTTAAAGAAACAAATCATTATTGATATGTATTAAAATGCTGTTATATTAATTGAAATGCAATCACAAGATAGTTTAACTTAATATACAATATATATTAAATTTAACATAGTAATTTCATTACATATTAAGCAGTCTATTTCAGTACATCATATTAGGCATTTATTTAAGTAGAACTTCTTGTTTAAATCTGAAGACTTATTTAATTTAGTTTTATTTGCTTATATAATTAATTTCAGCTTTTTCATCATTATAACTCAAAATGAAACAGATCAAACTATAAGTATTAAGCATAATTAATAGCTAGAACATCTTACTGAATTGAATTATAAAGATTATTATTACATTGCTGTTAATGAATCTATTTATGACTTAATAATTTAATGAAGCTTAATTATTTACAAAACTGACTGATTACATCACTTATATTATATTATCATTATGATAATGATCTTAAATGTATCTTTAAGCTCAGATTCTAAGCTTAACTCAAATATGTTTAAATTATCATCTTTAAAAGAACTGATGAAAACAGTTTTACTTATTGACATTACAGTATATGAAAACTTCACAATGATTAAAGTCTTGTTTAAAGTGATAAATTAATTTAATATATAAAAAGATTTCAGTTAATTTATAAATTTATTTATGAACAACTGAATGTAAATATTTCTTAAACTGAGCTGAAAGAATAAAATTATTAAAAAAGCTAGAATTTACTTATTAAGCTTACAGAATCATAAGCTTATAAATAAGATCTTTAATAAATTGTAAAAGCAGAATTACATTATTTAAACAGTATGAGAAATGCTGTTTAGATATTCAGTCTTTGTGATATAAAAGATGTTAGAAAATAATAAATAAAAAGATTAAGTAATTATGAATATTTAAGATCTTAATGCAGTTATTATATTAAATATTTATTCATTATCTCTATAAACTGATATCATCACTGCAGTTAAAGATGTTATTTATATTAATGTAATAAATTGTGTCTTATTCTTCTATTAATAATGCATTTACTTAAACAACAGACATAAATTCATAATCATTAGTCATTAAGGTTAGAAGTCTTTCAACATGACTGTAATAAAATTTAAGAATTCACTTATTTATATATAGAGACAAATTAATTACTTATTACAGCTATATTGAGTATTTGTTAAAGTCTATATAAATAATATTGTTATCTTTTTCAGAACATTAAAAAAGTATTTATGTCATTTTAGTCTGATATTCAGTCTATTGATTAAGAAGAACATATGCATTAAACTTAGCAAGACATTTTTAGAATATTTTTATCAGAATTATAAATTTATAATAAATTAAATTTTAGCTATGATGAGAATACTGCTTTATATATACATAAGCTCATAGTCAGACAAGTAATAGACTAAATAATAGTGTTATATAAGACATTTAATTATGTCAGTGAAGAGAAAAAGTAATTGTGTTATTGAGAAGACAGTAAATACATAAGTAAGATGAGATAATTAAGAGTTTTAAATAGATAAATAAACTTATAAATTAATAAATGATTTGTGATAATCAGAAGAACAGATTATTAATAAGAAATTAAAAGAAAAAATATTATTATAAAGTATTATTTTATATTAAAGAAGATTCTGTTTTTAACAGCAATGATTGTTGCAGAGAAAGAACAGATCTTAAATATAAATTATGAAATGTATATTTAAGCTTATATATAAGTTAAATAGTTGTTAAATGCAGACTGTATAAATTAAAAGAATAAAAATTACAATAAATATGTTTGTGAAGTTGTCTTAAAAGAAATTATATATAAAGATATAAATTAAACTCTTTTAAAGACTTTATTAAAATATCTTTAAATAAATTTTTTTATAAATTAAATAATTCAGAGCTTGAAAGCTGCTGAGATATCAAAGAAAAAGATTAAATTTTTAAATTGAATATAAATAAAAGATTTATTTTATGTTAATGATGCAGTATATATTTTGTATGTAAAAGTCTTACACATTAAGATCTTACATAAACATTATAATAATCTGTTTACAGAGCATTTAATTACAAATTAAACTTATATATAGATCTGTGAGAAATACTGACAATTAAAGATGAAAAAACAGATTAATGAGCACTGTTTTATCTGTTTTAAATGTTAAGAAATATAAGTGATTTATAAAAAGTTTATAAAGTTATTATAGCTTTTAAAATACTCTACATAATTTTAAGACATAATTACAATGAACTTTATTATTAATTTGTTAAAGAGCAGAGTCTATAAAGATATTTATAATGCAATATTGAATGTAATGAATAAATTCTTAAAGATGTGTCATTACATTTTATGTTGAAAGAATATAATTACAGAAGATCTTATAAAAAAAATTGTACAGAAAAAAATTTGTTTACATAAAGTCTTAATAATTGTAGTGATAGATTGAAAGTCATTATTTATCTTGTAGTTTTAAATTAATGTGATATTTACTTTAAAGATTAAGCAGCAACTAAGCACTGTTTTTTATTCTTAAATAGATAAGTAAACAGAGCATTAAAATAATGTTTTTAAATAATATTTGCAAAATTATATTAATTATGAGCAAAATGACTGAGCAGCACTGCTGTTTTTAATAAAGTTTACATATAATGTAAATAAACACTTCATGATTTAAAAGACTTCTTTTAAGATGATTTATAAGTATAACTTAAGATTTAATTTATTAATGATAAATGAAATTTTCAAATATACTGTAAAGCAAGAAAGCTCTGTAAGAACTGAAATTCTTATAAATTAATTGTAAATAAGTTATAAAGAGACTTAAAGATATGTTTTTAAGATGTAAGAGTATTAAAAAAGATATTATAATAAGAAATGAATAAACATTATATTTAAGATTGAGCAGAAAGTTTAATTATATATTAAGAACATAATTATAAAAAGGTTCTTACAGAAGCTGAATTGACTTCATTATGAATTATATTAAATTGTAAAGTTAATTAAAAAATAAGTTTATAGACTTGAGCTGCTTAAGAAATTAAGTATTTATAATGTCTTTTATGTTAATTTGCTTTGAGCTCATAAGTTATGAAAAGAAAAAGAATTCTTAAAATTTAAACTTTTATATTTAGTGATCTGTAAAGATCTAAATAGACTTCTCTGTATCTATGAAATAAGATCTTTAATTTTACAGTGCTTTCACTATTGCAAATAGTTCTTTATTATAAATCTTATATCTTTTCTTAAATTCTGATAACTTTCTAAATTAATATACAATAGACTTTTTTTGCTCATCTTTGATCTAATATAAATATGCATTTATTACAAAATCTGAAGCATCAATTTTCAATATCTTTTTGCATATTAAATTAAGTATTTACAGATATACTGTTTCACTAAGACTTTTCTTTAATGCATAAAATGCATTTTCTTACTTTTTATTTCAACATCATCTCTCATTCTTGCACATCAGATGTATAAAAGATTTCATAATCTTTATATAGTTAAGCATAAACTTTCAATAATAATTTATTAAGCTTAAAAAGACTTATATTTTCTTAATCTTTTTTTAACATTAATTAGTCTCTGACTGCTTTTATCTTTTTAAAGTTCTTCTTAATTTAATCAGATCAAATAACATATCTTAAAAATTTAATCTTTTTTGTTTTGAATCTACTCTTTAACTTTTTCATATACAGAGCTTTTTCATTAAGCTTTGCTAAAATCTTATGTACATATTTGTGATGCATCTTGAGATCATCTGAATATATTAAAATATTATTAAAATATATAATTATAAAATCATTAAGATATTTTCTCAACATATTGTTGATGAGTCTCTGAAAGATAACTGAGATGTTCTTGAGCTTAAATGACATAATGATGTATTTATAATGTCTATATCTTATTTAAAATGCTGTTTTTCATTCTTCATTCTTCTTTATGCATACACAATAATACACTTTCTTCAGATCTAAACTCATAAATTATTTAACTTTTTTTAATCTGTCTTGCAACTCTTTTATCAGTGATAAAGAATAACTGTCTTGATGTGTTATCTCATTTAATTGTTTATAGTCAACACAAAGTCACTTAATGTCATTCTTCTTTGATACAAAAAGTATCAGATAATCAGTCAATGACTTTAATGATTTAAGAAATTCTTTCTTTAAATTCTCAGCAAGATAATTCTGAACTGTCTTTAACTAATTTTTACTCATTGAATATAAAGACATTCATTAAGAATTCTTGTCATCTATAAGTAATATCTTATAATTTCAAGACTTATATTTTAATAAGCTTTTTTCTAATTATTTAAAAATCTCATATGTGTTCTCTGTTGCATAAAGTTCTTTGTTAATTCAGTTAATCTAAAAGTTCTTTTTATGTAATCAGAGCATTTCTAGTATAGCATCATACTTAATTGACTTGAAAACATTCAGTGTCAACTTCTGTAAATTATTCAATATTATAACTTCAATATAAACTTCTTTACAGATTCATTTGAATTCTTTATTGATTATGTATACTTACATAAGCTTTAACACTCTTCATAATGTCAGTTTTAATTATTCAATCACTTATTATAATATAAAGTTATTAATTACTTCTGAATTTATCATTGCTCAAAGCTGTTTCTTTAGCAGTATCTTAACATTAACTTATATTTTATAATTATTGTTGTTGTCAATTCATTAAAACATTAAAAGCTTCTTATTCTTTAATTTTACTGAGAAAGCTTAAGATTTTTTAACTTCTTAAAGTTCTTTACTTTTATCAAAGCTTATGAGACTCAGCTTTTACTTTAAAGTTTATTAAACTCTTTTTAAGATTCTTTAAACTTTATTGATTTTATATTTTCTTGTTGTTTCTAAAAATCATTAACTATCTTTTATAAATAACACTGTTCTCACTTCAGTTCTTATTGCTGATTTTTAAATGTCTATTGTTACATCTCAATGTGTACATTCTCAAAGTGCTTATACTGATTTTTAAATTTCACATTAACTTTTTAATTGTCAATGTTCTCTGAATTTGCATTCAAATTCAGATACATTCAAATTCAGATACATTTAAATTCAGATACATTTAAATAAGATCTTTTAAATCTTTAACTTCTGCAATGTTTTTCTTTTAAGTTTTGCAAATATCAATTTCTTTAATCTCATTCATATCATTTCTGATGACTTTCTCTAGAATAGCTAATTTCTTCAATTCATTCATTGTAGCATAATTAACATTGTATTTTTTCTTAAACTTTTATGATCATCATTCAGTTTCATCTTTACTGCTTATGTGCACAAAGCAGTTATCATTATAGCAGACTGTTCAGCTCAGTTAATTATGCATTATTACTGAATTCATCATTACAACTTTCTTTCTCTGTCATTAAGATTTCTTACAATTTCTGACAAAATGTTCAGTTTTATTACAGTTATAACAATCACAAGTCTCTACTTATTAAGTGTGAAACTTATAAAGCTTACTTATACATTGTTTTTACTTCATTAATTTAGCTTCTAACTTCTGATCATACTTCTTAATATTGTTAAGATTCATCAGATCTTCTTGCATTTTAATAATAAATTATTGTTTTTACATTCTTAAAGCTGTATAAGATTCTGTCTTCTTCATTCATTATTCTCATTGTTAACTATCAATGTTAATAAAGATATTTATCATCTCTTAAAGTTCTTTAAGACAGTTTTATCATGCTATTTCATTCTTAATAGACTTATTTAATTCTTAATAATATTGCAATATTAAGACATCATCATCTCAGTCAGTCAAGACTGCAATGTACTGAAACTTTACAGAGTACTTAACTGTTAACTTATTCATCTTTAATATATAAAATCATCATTTTACTACTCTTTTCTCATTAATCACTCTGAAAGCCTTTCAAAGTTCTTTCTTAAACTTCTTAAAGTTATTAAAGATCAATTTCTTATTGATTTCTCATTTTCTTGATGACTTATCTAGAAATTTATGCAGTTTAAGATTGACTCAGTTGAATACTGCATTCTTAAGATAGATTACTGTATATAGATCTTTGTTCATCTTGAAGTTGAACTTCTACTGATTGAAATTTATGTATAAATTACATTTTATTAAAAAGCTTCACAAATTCTTACATTCTCTACTGAACACATTCAGCATCAATATTTTCAGTATATTATTTATCTCTTGTAGATCTTTAAAATTCTGAAAATTGATCACATTGATGAAGACTGCTTTCTGTGTATTGAAAGACATTACTTATATTGTAAAAATATTTAATGTATTACATCTTGATTGAAGATTTCTTTGATATAGAGTTTAGAGATTAGAGCTTATGATATAAAAGAGTTTTTAGATACATTAAATTTTAACTGATAGATAGTAGATATTAAGTAATGATTATCATTAAATATAATTGTTTTCATAGAGAAAACAATTCTACTATATAATAAACTTGCTCAACAGTACATATCTATATAATCTGTTAAGCTCATCAAGCTACACTTACTCTGCTCATCTTGCACACTGTTAAGTCTGTTAAGCTCATCATACTTATACTTAAATATACACTTCTGTCTTAACAGCTTATATACTGATTGCATCAGTAGTTCTTTCTTAAATTATGATTGTAACACTATTATACATTTTGACAAAATAAATTTAATTATTTTTATTAAATCAAACTGTCAATTTAGTCTTTGATGAAGAAAAGAACTCTGATCAGAAGATTAAATTTAAAATATTACAGAGCTCATCAATTTCATTTATATTATTTTTAATATATATCAGATTTCTGTTTATTCAAGTCAAAAAGCAATACACAGATTTATAAATCAAAATACTTAATTATATTGATGATGTAACTGTGATGATTGAGGATAAATCAGCAGAAGAAAATAATATAATATTTAAAAAAGTAGTTAAATCTTTATTTTTATGAGTTAAAGACAATGCAGTTGTCTTTAATGACAGTAAAATAGAGTTTATATACTTCAATAAAGACAAAGAAATAACTATTTTAACTGTTACACTTTTAAACAACATCATTATCAAATCTTTTGAAGTTATTTGATGACTAGAAATGTAATTTGATCAAAAATTTACTTTTAAAGATTATATTAAGAAGAAAATAGTCTTTATAATTAAAATTTTACATCTATTACACAGATTATTGAGTTCAAAATGAGATTTATTAGCTGTTATTGATAGACAGCTCTATATTGCATACATTATATCTATTAATGACTATGAATGTCAGATCTAATTCAATAATCAGAAAGAATTTCTGAATTCTTTTCAGAAACTTTAAAATTCAGCATTCAGAAAGATTTTGAAAGTCTTTAAAACATTATCTTTTTCAGTAATAAAAATAGAAGCAGCTATTTGTTTTTTTATAGTAAGATTTCAGAAAACATATAAACTATATACATTTAAAATAGTCTGCATGACTGAAAATCACTTTATAAGATAAAGAACTTCTATTATCTTTTTATTAAAATATCAAACTGAAATGAATCTGAATAAAATTAAATTTTTAAACTGAAATAAAATTAACATTTAAATCATAAAGAAACATTCAACTTAATTAATTAAAGTCTTACACATTTTATTTGATTTGTTATTAAATATCTTAAAATTAAAAAAATATAATTCAGAAACTAGTCTAAAAGAATCTGATCTGAAAGAGTCTGACTTAAAAGAAATTTCTTTTTTAAAAGAAAACTTTTTTAGTCAAAATTCATGAAATATTCAAATCAACAAAGAAAACAAAGACTAAACAACAAAAAATCATCTAAATCTGATTAAAAGAATTATTTTAAATAATTAAAATTCATAATACACATTGATTTACACAGATAGATTTAAAATTCTAATTAATGTGAGTGCAGAAATAGTCTATATGTGTGAAAGAAATAATGATGAAAAATTATAAAATCTTAAAAATAATTTAAAAGTCTTTAATACAAGGTTATTTACTATATTTCATGCTTTAGAATGAACACAAAGCTTTGATTTAAGAAAAATTAAAGAAATTTGATTTTTTTCTGACAGTTAAGCTGCAATTTAAAGATTTTAAAACATTAAATTAGAAACTGAACAGCATTTAATGATTAAATGTCATTTAATGTTGCATATACTTAAATCTCAGAGTTTTACAACACACATTCACTAAATTTTTAGTCACAAAAACATTATTGAGAATGAAAAAGCTGATATAACTGTGTAAAAGAATGCAGAACAAAAGATTAAAATCTGTTCTGAAAGATTTATTTTTGTTAATTATATGAAATGTCTTATAAAGACTAAAGTGCTTGTCAGCTGAAAAAATCACTGAAATTTAGTCAAAAAAGAATACATTTACACTAAAAGAAAGATTAAATCTCACTAAAATCAGAATAAAAATCTTAAAAACATTAACAGAATTCAGTTTTTCATATTTATTCAGATAAAACTAAATAATGATTATTTTACATTCTATTTAAATAGACTATCTGACTATGATTGTGATAAATATCACTGATTATATCATTAAAAACAAACATCAAAATATTTTTTAACTACTTGTCATCATTTTAAGCAAGAACAGTTAGTTTTAAGAAGAAAATTAAAAAAATTTATCATCAGAAATCAGAATTCTTTTTATTTTAAAAGAAGAAATTTAAGCTGTTTTACAGTTTTTAAAAGAAACAGAAGTAGAAATCAGAAAATGATTATTAAAGAAGAAAATGAAGAAAGAAGTTGATTAAATTAAAAGAAAAGTTAAAGAAAAGTTAATTAATAATTAAGAAAACAGTTTAACTGTAAAGAAGTGATTAAAAAGTACATTAATATATAAATTTTTTATGTTAAAAGTTTTATGTGCTATTTTCTGTTTTTAATTGTCATAGCCTTATAGGCTGCATGCAATGTATGAAGAATAAATAGATAAATAAACATCAGTATATATTATGTAATAAATTCATCATAAGATCTTAATACATCATTTTTATCATAATAAAAAAGTCTTAATCAACTTATACATACAATAACATGTAATGTCTATCACAATAATGCAATGCAAATCATTAATACAATATGTCTAAATCTTACACAGTTAATGTCAATAAATATAGAGAGTTATATAAATTATATAGATCTAGATATATTATATTGAGAGTTTGTGTTACATCATTATAATAGACATTTATATAATATTAATATTTTAATGAAGAAGAATGATTCTTTATTGAAGTAAATATCAGAATATGTCTGAAAGCTTAAGCTATTAAATAAATAATAATTAAAATATATTTAATTATATTTAAGTTCTGAATGTTCTATTACTTCATTATATTGCTTCAACATTACATAAGTATATATATAATCTAAAGTTATGCAATTATATATAACTTATATATAATTAAAGTAATCATCAAATCAAAACAATTCATTAAGTTTTCTAATCTAACTCACATTAAAGTTAGATCAGATCAGAATTCTTAATTTAATGAGTTAAGTTAAATTAGAATCTTTGACTTTAATTTGATTTAATGAGTCAGATTAGATCATGTATAAGTTATATATAAGTTATATATAATTGTATAACTTTAAATCATATATATACTCATATAATGTTGAAGTGATATAATGAAGTGATAGAACAGTCAGAATTTAAAGATAACTAAATGTATTATAATTATTATTTATTTAATAACTTAAGTCTTTAAGCACATCTGCTTTTCTCATTCATCATTATTTATTATTAAGATATCAAAACACAATGAGTTTAAATTTTGTAAATTTAATATTTCATTTTAAACATATAAAAAATTTAGTTGCTTTAAATCTTTCAGAGACTTTGTCTTATCATATATATGAAGTAATCTTGACAATAAAAGATCTTTAAATACTGCTTAAAGTTAAATAATACTTTTAAAATTTTATAAATGCATAATCTTTAATTTAAAGCTCAGATTAAGCTTTATCTTACTTTTATTAAAGTTAAATATCTCTTTATTGTAATTTGTTATTGAATTTTAAGATGATACATTGCAATTTAAATTAATGTGATAATTTAAGCTTTCATTATTGTTTTTTTATATCACTTCTATCTTAAGATTATTTATATCATTCTTATCTGCTTTTAACATCATCTAAGTAAATTATAATACATTATTGTCATCAATTAAAAAATTAATAATGTCTTTCTCTTTAAATTTAACATTAATGTTGACAAGATCTCTCTGAACAAGCTGTAACTTATAGTGCTTAATAAGTATAATTTTCTCAATAATATATGCATTGAGATAATTTCAACAATAATAATAGACATTATAAATTATATTAAATAGTTATTTAACTTCAATTTTAATCACTAAAATTACAAAAAGATTCTTAATAAACTGTTTTATAACTGATTTAAGTACTGTTAAACACTTTTATTTATTTAAAACATCAGTACTTTCAATCATTGAAATTGTCAGCTATACTGTAATTTTAAAAATTATATTATAAATTAATTTTCTTTGTATTTGCTGTCACTGAAACACAATAACAGCTAAACTTTTTAGTATTATAGAAAAGAACTTAAAGCTGATGATTGTGATTGATTTAATTTCAAAATATTGATAATGTTTTTAATAATATATGCAAAACTTTTTTTCATAATGCTTAATGTAAATTGCATTTCATAATGAATTCTATAAGAGCTTAGTGAGCAATAGAATGAAGTGATACAATTAAAAATACATATATAATATAATTTAAGCTTAATAAAAGAATTTAACACTGTATTAAAATTGTATAGAAGATTCTTTTTACTTAATGTTTATTTATTATATTGAATAAGATTTTCTCTTACATTAAATACTGCATCAAAAAGTTTAGCTGTTCATTTAACTTTATTATTTTTTAGAAATTTTTGTCACTGATGTTCTAAGTAATTAAAGAGCTCATTATAAACAAATCAGTTCTTGTAAATTAATAATTCATTAATAGTTTTAAAGATCTTTATTTATTTCTTAAAAGACTTTAAAAAAATTATGATATACTGAATCTGCTTTTATTTAAGTATTTTCAATTTTCAATTTTAAAAATCTTTATTTCTTAAGTTTAATATGCAATTCATTTAACTAACTTACTCTTCAAAGTATAGATGCAAATCAATATATTATAAGATAAATTTCATTAAGTTTTTACATTCTGTATTATTTTAACAGCATTGTACTTTTAAAGCTTTTTGAACTGAGTAAGTCACTGAGAGAAGACATTGATTGTAATAGTTAAAGTATGAATTTAAGAGCAATAAATTAAAGTAATAGATTTAAATATAAAAGAAGATTAAACTTAATTTTTTTTAAATATTACTAAAAGACATTACATCTGAATTAATGTAATGCAGAGTTCTTAAATTAAAGATAAAAGTAATATTATTATTTTTGATATTTACATTTAAAATTTAAAAAAGTTTATTCATCAATAACTGTATAATATATATTATACAATTAACAATACATTCTTCATAATCTTATTAAATATTCTGTTTCTTAAGAAGCTCACTTAAATGCTGATAAAATGCATTGTTATTATGAATATTATCTGCAGTAATGATTAGTAGTTAATTCTGCAGATATTATTGCTTTAATGTTTTAAAAATATAAATTGTCAATTTTTTATCAGTATAACTCTCTTTCAGTTCTTTAAAAGTCAACAATGCTTCATAATAAGTTCAGTTAAAATTAATAAAGTATTCTGTAATGCTTATAAATGCAAGATTGTTGAGACTGATTCAGCAATTTAATATTAATAAAATCTTTATTTAAAATTTTAATTCATTTAAAACTTTCATTTTAATCTTTATATATTAATTCTTCAGAAGCTTTGAGATCTTAATTTAATCTGAAATTGTAATGTTTGATTGTAGCATTTTAATAAATCATTAAAATTAAGAGTTTTCAATTAAATAAAAAGACATATTAAATATAAATATAGTTTTAAGAAGCTGTACTTTAAAGATTAAGAAAGAGTAAGACTCAATAGATTATAATAGTTTATTGCAATTCTATTTACATTTATGTATTAGTGTAGAGCTAAAGAGCAATAGATTGAAATAATATAATTAAATAATAAAATTTACAGATTAATTTACTTTATTTTTAAATAAATTAAAAATTATAAAGTTATTATATTTAATCTTAATGCTTCAACATATCTTTCAGTCAAGATGCTGTTTCATAATGTTTATATTAACATTGTTAATGAAAGAATGAGTAAATTAAAGTATGTAATCTTTGCAAATTAACTTCAGCAAATTGTTTAATATTTAAGCAATCTATTTATAATAATCTCATACTTAAGCAGAGCAATTCTTTTAATTTTAAGTAATTAATTATTTAAAATGCATTCTTATTCATACAATAATTATTTATTACTTTTAAAAGTTTATATTGATTTTTTTCTTTCACATCACATAATTCTTCACAGTCAAAAGACAGAGATCAAAGAGAAAAGTATTAACATTATTAAGTTGAAATTTTAATGATGCATTATTATTAATTTTATTGTGTTGTGATTAAGTTGATGAATTGATTATTAATGATTGTGAACAACTTATAATGAATATAATAATAATAATAAGATGTTTAGAATGAACTGTGAAGATAAGAAGATAATTAAAATATTATTAAAATGTAATTGTAAATGTTTAATAAGTAGTTTTGCTTTTACAGCAGTTTATTTATAATTTTATATTGTTTAATTCTATTACTTAATTCTGTTACTTCACATAAGCTCACAGCATTAATCTGAAAATGAAAAAAATAAATAAGATATTTAAAAATTAAAAGCTAATTTTATATTCTACATAAGATTAATGATGTTAGAGCAGCTACTAATACATTAAGTAAGCTTATATGAAGATTATGCTTTCACATACTTAAAAATGAATAACTTAAATTTTAATACAAATCTTAAAACAGTCTTTTTATTATCTTCTGTAGTTTTTTTAATTATTTTACTGTCAAATTTCTTACTTACTTTCTTATTCATATCAGTCTTCTCAATTAGCTCACTTTCAAATCTCTTATTTACATTCTTATTAATATCAGTCTCTTTAATCAATTAACTGTCAGATTTCTCATTGACAACAAAGCTTTAAGTTTTTTACTTAAATGAATCATCAGCACTCTCTTCATTATTTAATAGCTCAACTTTAGTTTAAAAATTCTCATTAACATTTTTGTCATCAATATTATTCTGATTAATCAGCAAAGACATTTTATATTTAAGTGATCTGTCAGTGATGAAAGTAATAGAATAAAGTAATAGAATTATATTTTTAATTTTCATTTTCTATATATTTTAAATTTATAATCTGACAGTAAAATTCAATTATAATATTACTAAGATTAAAGTCTTCAGTATTTATCAACTTTTCAAGTTTATACTTATTGATTAATTTCTTATGATACTTAATCATTACTTTAAGCTTAAAGATCACATTCTACTTAATAAAATCAATGAGAAACAACATTTAAATTTAATTAACATTATTTTTATGTATACTAAAAATCATAAATGCTTATCTTGTTTTCTTTTTTGCTGTCTTCTTCATTAATGAGATTGTTCTTCATTAATATCTTATATATCTTATTAAAATAGTCTTAATGTTTCTTCTTCTCTTTCACTTTAGTCATACAACATTTCTTTGCTTTTTAAATTTTCTTAAACTCAACTATAAACTTCTTTATATCACAGTGTGAGTATGTAAGCAATACAATGAAGTGATAAAATTTCTTATTGTTAATTTCTTTAAGATAGCAGTCATTCATAATATCATGTTTAGTGACTATTATCATATATATTTTTTCATTTTTATTTGTCTACTTATATTAAATTAAGCTTTTTAGTTTATTCAATGCAACTCATTTCACAGTGCAATTTACTACTTCAGTACATTCAATTTTAATCTTATTAAAACTTTACATATAGATCTGTCAAAGCTTTCTAATCTTAATGATCTTTAATAAAATTGAACATTTACTTAATACTTTTAATAAAATATACTTAACTATTGATTTAATTTTATTTCTTTATTTTAATTCTCAGCTATAACATAGAGATTCTTCAATTAATAAGTACTTAAAAGATAAATAAAATATATTATTAAATTTAATCTTAATACATTTGTTTTTGTGAAAATTGAAAGAAATAAATTTATGTACATTTTACTTTTTAAAAGATATACTGTACACTGTAAGTAATTAATATAGTTCATTATTTTTAAGAAAAGAAATACAAAAGAACAATATAAATCTTGATGTTATGATTTGATGATAAGATAAAGATGTAAGATATAGTATTTTAAGTAAATAATAAGCTTTTTTAATGCAAAAAGAATAATTTTGCAAATCTGTTAATTAAGATTCAGCAAGATATAATTATTATAATTAAATATTATAATTAAATTGTATTCAATTAAGAAACATATTAGCTGACAGTGTTGTAGATAGATGTGATGTAAATGTAAGAAGTTAAAAGAAAAATAAATAAAATTTTATAATTTGTTTATTTTTATTCTTTATGTTATGAATGAATATAATAAATATGAAGTCTCAATCTTATGTTTATTATAGCAATGCATTATAGTCTTAATACATATCATATTTACATTTTATCTTTTTTACATTTCATCTTTCTTACATTTATTTATTTATTTATTCTTCATACATCACATGCAGCCTATAAGACTATGACAGTTAAAAACAGAAAATAGCACATAAAACTTTTAACATAAAAAATTTACATATTAATGTGCTTTTTAATCACTTCTTTGCAGTTAAACTATTTTCTTAATTATTAATTAACTTTTCTTTAACTTTTCTTTTAATTAAATCAATCTCTTTTTTCATTTTCTTCTCTAATAATCATTTTCTGATTTTTACTCTTATTTCTTTCAGAAACTGTAAAACAGTCTAAATTTCTTCTTTTATAGTAAAAAGAGTTCTAATTTTTAGTGATAGATCTTTTAATTTTTTTTTAATACTTATTATTCATTTTTAAAATAATAATAAGTAATTAAAAGATGTTCTGATGTCTATCTTTAACAATATAACAGATGACATTTATCAAAATTATAGTCAGATAGTTTATTTAAATAGAATTTAAAATAATCATAATCTAATTTCATTTAAGTAAATGTGAAAAATTAAAGTCTATTAATGTTTTTAAAATATTTATTCTGATTTCAATAAGATTCAATCTTTATTTTAATGTAAATATGTTCTTTTTTAATTAAATTTCAATAAGTTTTTTAGCTGACAAGTGCTTCAGTCTTTATAAGACATTTTATATAGTTAATAAAGATAAAATTCTTAGAACAGATTTTAATCTTCTTAATTTAATGTTTTAAAGTCTTTAAATTACAGCTTAACTGTCAGAAAAAATTCAAATTTCTTTAATTTTTCTTAAATTAAAGCTTTACATTCATTTGAAAACCTAAAATATAGCAAATAGCTCAGCATCAAAGACTTTTAGACTATTTTTAAGATTTTATAACTTTTCATCATTATTTCTTTCACATATATAAACTATTTCTGCATTCACATTAACTAAAATTTTGAATTTATCTGTATAAATTAATGTGTATTATAAATGTTAATTGTTTAAAATAATTCTTTTAATCAGATTTAAATAATTTTTTGTTATTTAATCTTTGTCTTTCTTGCTGATTTAAATATTTCATGAATTTTAACTAAAAAAGATTTCTTTTAAAAAAAATTCTTTTAGACTAGTTTCTAAGCTATATTTTTTTAATTTTAAGATATTTAATAACAAATTAAATAAGATGTGTAAGATCTTAATTAATTAAGTTAAATGTTTCTTTGTGATTTAAATGTTAATTTCATTTTATTTTAAAAATTTAATTTTGTTCAGATTCAGTTCAGTTTGATATTCTGATGAAAAGATAATAGAAATTCTTTATTTTATAAAATGATTTTCAGTTATGCAGACTATTCTGAGTGCATATAGTTTATATATTTTCTGAAATCTCACTATAAAAGAACAAATAATCACTTCTATTTTCATTATTAAGAAAGATAATGTTTTAAAGATTCTCAAAATCTTTCTGAGTGCTGAATTTTAAAGTTTTTAAAAAAAATTTAAATTTTTTTCTGATTATTGAATTAGATTTAACATTCATAGTTATTAATAAATATAATGCATACAATATAAAGCTGTTTATCAGCAGCAACTAATAATTCTTATTTTAAACTCAATAATCTGTGTAACAGATGTAAAGTTTTAATTATAGAGATTATTTTTTTCTTAATATAATTTTTAAAAGTAAATTTCTAATTAAATTACACTTTTAGTCATTGTATAACTTCAGAAGATTTAATAATGATGTTATTTAAAAGTGTAACAGTTAAAATAATTATTTCTTTATTTTTATTGAAGTATATAAACTCTATTTTACTGTCATTAAAGACAACTACATTGTCTTTAGCTCATAGAAATAATGATTTAACTACTTTTTTAAGCATTATATTATTTTTTTCTGCAGATTTATTCTTAACTGTCACAGTTACATCATTAATATAGTTAAGTATTTTAATTTATAAGTTTATATATTGTTTTTTAACTTGAATAAACAGAAATCTGATGTATATTAAAAATAATATAAATGAAATTAATGAACTCTATAATATTTTAGATTTAATCTTCTGATCAGAGTTCTTTTCTTCATTAAAGACAAGACTGACAGTTTAATTTAATAGAAATAATTGAATTCATTTTGTCAGAATTTATAATAAACAAAGATTTTGCATAATTTTTAGCAGCTAATTTAGTGAAACATAATTAAATACTTTCTTAACATTCAGAAGTAGTGCTGAAAAAGTTCTTTTATGATGATTTATAAGTTAAATGTCATATATAAGACATAATGCTGCATTAACAGCAGATCTTTATTTTTCATCATTTATTTAATCTTTATAAAATAGATCAGACATCTTAATTAATTTAGAAAGTCTTGTGACTATTATCTTTTCAGATATTTTATTTAGACAATTTAACAACATAATGATTTGATATGTCTTAAATACAGAATAATCAGATTTTTCTTCTTTTCTTAAAATAATTAAAGTGATCATCAAATTAAGTTGACTTAACAGTCTCACTAATTTAATTCATACTCAGTTTAAATCAGATCAGAAATCTTAATTTATTAAGTTAAATTAAAATTAAAAATCTGATTTTAGTCTGATTTGCAGATCAAGTTAAGTTGTATATAAATTATGTATAAATTAACATTCTTAAATAACTTTTATACACAATTGTGAAATTTATCTCTACATATATAAAGAAAATGATGAAGCAATATAATAAAGCAATAATTATGAATGCTTAAATGTATTTTACTTGCTAACTTAAGCTTACATGCACACTCACTTTAACTGATGATCATTATCTTCTATTAAAATATTAATATCTAAGAAATCTAGATCTTATAAAACAACTATTTCACTAAATATCTATGACAATTCTGCTTAATCAGAGTTTTAAAAAACTTTAATCTTCTTATATATTTATAGTATTTCTGCTAGTTCAGAATCTTTCAATCTTGCTTAAAGTCATGTAACATGTTTAAATATTGATACAGTTAATGACTTCACAGTTTTTAATCTGAAGCTTAACATTAACTTTTTATTGTTTTTGTTGAAGTTAATATATCTTAATGTTGTGAATCAATGTTGAATTTCAAAATATTGCAATGCAGTTCAGATTGATGTTGCATTTAAAGAATATTAATATATTAAGTTAATTTTCATTATCACTTCTTTTTATTGCTTTTATCATCAAATAATTAACTTCATCTTTATCATTCTTATCTCTCTCTAACACTCACTCTATAATCTGTGACACATTCTCATCAGAATTCTAATTACTCTCACATTAATCTTTTTAATAAATGCACATCAAAACATCACAATCACATCAGCTATCAAAATTCACTTAATGTATATAAAAGAGCTCATTCACATCTTTAAACTTTTTAAATCTTTTCTCTTCATCATTATTTTTCATGATGACAGAGCTTCATTTTCAATATTTAAAAATTTTCATTACTACATTATACAATCAATTTCTTTCTACATATATTCATCAATCACACAACAAACATAATCACTAATAAGAAACAGACTTTATAGTTATGTTTAAATTTGTTTTATTTTTATTTTATACACTCATTATTTCTTATCATATCTGCTGCTTTTCAGTGCATTTAACTGCAAAGCTCTTCACACAATCTTTAATTTTTAATGTTTCTGAGTTCTTGCTTATTTACTTGTCTATTTTTACATCAAAACAACTCAAAAACATCAACATCACAACATTTACACATTAAAACAATTATCTCAACTTTACTTTTGTGTGCACATCAACAATCAACAAAGATATCAAAAATTTAAAAACAGCAAATTTTTTACATTACATTCTTCTGTATTTCATAAATCAAAATTGTTTTCATATCTCATTTTATCAGAAAGTTATAAGCAAAAACATTACACAATATTAAAAATTTTAATTTTTTTGACTTCTTGCTTAACAAAATAACACAGCAACAACATTAAAAAACATTACATTACATTAAAATATTCATAAAACATTAAAATAACATTTACATCATTATATTTTACTTTTAAAATGCTACTTTTTCAATCTTTTAAACTACTTTTCAAATCTTTTAAATCAAATTGAGTTCTTTTAAATCAGATTTACTGTTTTAAGTTAGTTTCACAATTTCTTTGTGCAGAAAGATCTTTCAAAAAAGAAAGAATAAGATATTAAAGTGTATTAATAAATTATAAAGAATACATATTTAAAGTTAAAAGCATCACTGAAGAATTTAGTCTTGAGTATAAAGCATTAAATGTGTTGTCTTATTTAATTGTTGATAAAAAGCTCATTGTAGAATAATTTTATTTTGAGTGAATTGAAATATTAAACAAAATTTAAAATAAAGAATTAAGACTTTTTTACTTTAAATTAAAAATAAATCAAAAGAACTTAATCTAGAATCTTAGAAATGTTCAGTTTTGTAAAAGCTGAGCAATTACTATTAAATAAGAAATCTTTTTATGAATTTAAATATGAATTCTTTTATGAAATTCATGATATTCACAGTACTCATCACATCAAAAAGTTAAGTTTATGACTTCATCAACTCATTTAATGCACTCACATAATCAGTTTGTCAGACTATAAAATCTTTAAAAAAAATAAAAAGCTATAAATAATTCTATCTTTTCAATAAATTTTATTTCTAGCATTCACATCAATCTGTTAAACAACAGCATTACATCATTAATTACTCAATAAAATAGTAATCAGCTACTTCAGCAAGCTAAAAATCTTTTAAAATTAATTTTTTAATAAATTAAAATAACAAATGAATTAAAATTAGCTATTAACATTAATGCTATAAATAAAATTTAACAGTCAGAAGATCTCAGTTCTTTAATTATTGAAAAGAAAAACTTCAATAAAGAACAATAAACAGTTTAACAACAACTTAATCAATTTAAAAAAGAAGTGAACATCAAATTAAATTAAATTCTCTGTTAAACAATATAAACAGCAAAGAAATTCACTTTTTAATTAAAATTTCAATTTACATTCATATTAAATGACTTCAAAACAGCTATCATATATCTAAAAACAGCTTTCAAAACAGCTCAAAAAACTGTTTTACAACATTAACAATTAAAATTTTATGCTGCTGCACTTGAAAAAAACCTAAAAGTCTTTACATAAATAACTGTTCAAAACAGCAAATCAAAATTCACTATTACATTATGAAACACTGCATTCTATAAAGATAGATATCTTATTATCACATCAACAACTATTGTCAAGACACTAGACTCTATTTCTATAAGAAATAACATCAATAATATTCTTAAATTTACAAATCTTAACATTATGATAGTCACTGTAACTATGTCTCAGTTAAAATTCAACATAACTATAACAATTATGTCTGAAGTTAATACAGAAGATCTTTTAAAACATTAGAAAATCTGATAATATATTTTAGAATTTATAAAGATTAAAAATAATAAAATATAATAAAAAATAATGATACATAACATTTTCATAGCTATTTTCAACACTGCAAACAGCATGCAATTAATCAAAGAAAAACTAGAAATCTTTAATAAAAATTTTAAATTAATTTATCTATTTACATAATTAATTTCAGAAGAAGTTCAGAGTCAAAAAGTACATTTCTCAGTGATTTTAATATTTAATTTAGATTAAAAGATTAAAAAAGCTCTGAAAAATAAATTAATTATTAGCTGAAGTTTCAGTTAAAATAGCTATCTATAATGTTGGTAAGTCAACAGATCAATGTAATAAATGTTAATAGTTTAAATATTATTTTGCAAAATGTTAAAATACTGTTAAATGTCAAATCTGTGCTCAAGATCATAATATCAGATAACATAATTGCTTTTTATATTTTTAAATAGAAAAGAAAACTACTTTCATTCATACTGTGTTGAAATGCAGTAATTATCAGAAAATATATAGAGTAAATAGTTCAGAATGCATAACTTTTAAAGCATCATAGTTTATTTTTACTTTCTCAATAACAGATTATTTAATCATGAAGTTATAATGAGTAATACATTTATATCATTTATAAACATTCTAACATCAACATCTAAAATTCAGATTGTACAACACAACTACATTAAAAATATCAATGTTATGCATTTCTTGTTAAATTTAACTATGAATAAAGACATAGTCTTAATTCAAGAATCATAAATTTTTAAAGATAATAAAATAACTATTTTATATTCAGCATTTACTACTTTACTTTCTTCATCAAATCTAGATGTTAAGCCACAAACAGTGATCTTTATCAACAAAAATAGACAGAATTTTATTTATACATTAAAATTAAATATCTTTATAAATTCAGATTTATAAGCTATCATTATATTTATCAACAACTCTTTAGAAACTGTGCTACTTCTTAATATCTATAATGAGAAATCACAAAAAGAAAATAATGATATATAGACAGTTAAAAGAAAGTTAAAAGATATTTAATTTTTTTAAAATCTATAATTTGCAGCAATTTCAATGCATATCACACATAATGAAATTCAGAAGTTAAACACTCAATTAAAGCTAATGTAATCACTACTCAGTTGAGTTAGCCACTCAGTCAAGCCACCTCATTAGCTATAAACATTCTCATCAACATTGTTGTTCACCTCATCATCATCACACATTCACAATGATCTCAGATGAATCAATTAAGTCAATTTCTGATATTTTCACACAATATAGCCTTGCCTTAGCTGATTTAAACAATGATCCATCAGTTTTTCTTTGTGAGATTGCTTGAATCTATAACCTACCTTGATTTACTTTACAAGCTCATTAAAAAGAAAGACAATCAGTAAAGACCTTTTAGACAGGTCAACAATGGCTGTCAGTGCATAAGAAGAATGCTCTAATTTAATGAATCAATACAGCAATCACAACTCAGAACATCCTGAGTGCATAATGAGATGTAGATCTTATTCTGTTCAATTCTTTCATTGTTATTTTGAAATTATCTCAACCAAAGATCTCACTCTATGTCTTCTTTACAAATTTCAATGAAGTCCAAGTCAACATCACTGTCACACCTAGTACAGCAACCTGAATCAATCAGTTTGTGAATGAGATCATAGTAGGTATGACACTGTCATTACATACACATGTCTTAGGCCTAAAAGACACAGCTCTGACAGCTGTGACAGATAGAACAGTTCTACAGTGAACTAATCAGAAGCTGCTTGACAAGCAGAAGCAACAGTGAAAGAAGCAGTCACAAAAGGGTGTTGAAAATGCCTGAGTTCTTACTGTTGACAAGGATAGAGCTATGATGCAGAAGGCAGAGAAGAAGATGAAGGAATTGGCTGATAAAACAGCTAGATATTATGCATTAAAAGGCAAAGTTAGATTTGTGAAGCTGGTCTGAAAGGAAATGCCCATGGATAATTCAGTTTTCATGTAGTTAGTCTAGGGAAGTGGTAATCTCAATAATTCAAGGTGTTTCAACAAGGGTTAATTAAGTGACAGCAAGGTGGCTTAACTGGGTGGCTGGCTTGACTGGGTGGCAATTATGTTACAGTGTTGACTTAATGATTAGAAAGTCAAGACTGTAAATTTCTTAATACATTTAATAAATTTGCATATATATATTACTCTGAAAATTCTTTCTTTATAATTGACTTAACATTTATTACATCAGCAATGCTTATCTTTATCAAAAACTAATAAATTGATGAAGAAATAATTATTGATTCAGATTATAAAGTTATTCACTTTATAATATCAACAAAAGAAGCTGAAATAATTAAAAGTTCATTAAATTCTTTATACAACATAGTTAAAGCAGACTGAACAAAATTTGCAAAAGAATTACAATAGAAATTAGAAAAGATTTTAAATTTAGTAAAGAATTTAAATTTTAGTCTAAAAGATTTAAAAAATATAGTCATTTCTTTCAGAAATCTGATTGTTGACACTGCAAATCAACATATTTAAAGAGAAAATCTTTCATAAAAATTAAAATGTAATGACATAATGATCTTAATGCATTAAAAAAGTCATTAAGTTTAGCTAAAAGAAACTGAAAATTCAATAAAATTAAAAGTAACTGAGAAGAAGTTATTTTCTTTAAAAATAAATACTTTTATGTTATTTAAACAGTCAAATAAATCTTATAAATTACTTTTCTTCAGAGAACTGCAGAAAAAGATGTGTTTGTAGCATATTATTTCATTAAATTTAGAAAAATAGTTAAAATTTCATCAATTTAACATGAAAACAGTTTTGAAACAACTTTTTAGAAAAAGTTCAAAATGTTTTTAAAGACTATGTTTTCATCATCTTTAGAATTAACAGTCACAGTTTTAAAACCTGATGATTTAAACACAATAACATGAAAATTAATTACTTTTAAAGAAGTTAAGCAAGCTATAAAGTCCTCATCACTCAGAAAAGCATCTAAATCAAATAAAATTTCTTTTTTAATTCTATAATAAGCATTTCAGACTATTTTGAAGCTAATTTTTATTATATTTGCAAAATTACTGAATAATAACTATCATTCAACATGCTGGTGTCAGACAACTGATGTCATTTTAAAAAAAGATAAAAAATCTGATTACTCTGCACTCAAGACATATTGAATCATTATGCTGTTAAATTGTTTAGATAAAATATTTAAATTTTTTTTTTACAAGACTTTCTAAACTGACTGAGGTGTCTGATCTGCTTTATAAAGATTAAATGAATAATAGAAGATAAAGATCTGCTGTGAATGCAGCATTATGTCTTATATATAATATTTAGCTGATAAATCATCATAAAAGAACTTTTTCAGCACTACTTGAGTCTACTTCTGAATGTTAAGAAAGTATTTAATTATGTTTCACTGAATTAGCTGCTAAAAATTATGCAAAATCTTTGTTTATTATAAATTCTGACAAAATGAATTCAATTATTTCTATTAAATTAAACTGTCAGTCTTGTCTTTAATGAAGAAAGAAACTCTGGTCAGAAAGTTAAATCTAAAATATTATAGAGCTCATCAATTTCATTTATACTGTTTTTGATATATATCAGATTTCTGTTTACTTAAGTTAAAAAACAATATATAGATTCACAAATCAAAATACTTATATATTGATCATCTAACTGTGATGATTAAGAACAAATCAGCAGAAGAAAATATTATAGTGCTTAAAAAAGTAGTTAAATCATTATTTCTATGAGCAAAACACAATGCAATTATCTTTAATGACAGTAAAATAGAGCTTATATACTTCAATAAAAATAAAGAAATAACTATTTTAACTGTTACACTTTTAAACAACATCATTATCAAATCTTTTAAAGTTATTTGATGACTAGAAATGTAATTTGATCAAAAATTTACTTTTAAAGATTATATTAAAAAGAAAATAGTCTCTACAACTAGAACTTTACATCTATTATATAGATTGTTCAGTTTAAAATGAGATTTATTAGCTGTCACTAATAAACAGCTCTATATTGTATATATTACATTTATTAATGACTATAAATGTCAAATGTAATTCAATAATCAGAAAGAATTTCTGAATTCTTTTTAGAAACTTTAAAATTCAGTACTCAGAAAGATCTTAAAGATCTTTAAAACATCATTTTTCTCAGCAATAAAAATAGAAGTAGCTATTTGTTCTCTTATAGTAAGATTTCAGAAAATATGCAGACTATATGCACTCAGAATAATCTATATGACTAAAAATCATTCTATAAGACAAAGAACTTTTATTATCTACTCATTGAAATATTAAACTGAATTGAATTTGAATAAAAACAAATTTTTAAACTGAAATGAAATTAACATTTAAATTATAAAGAAATATTCAACTTAATTAATTAGAATTTTACACATTCTATTTGAATTGTTATTAAATATCTTAAAATTGAAAGAATATAGCTCAAAAACTAGTCTGAGAAAATCTAATATGAGAGATTTCAATATGAGAGATTTCAACATGAAAAATTTCACCATGAGAGATTCTAACATGAGAGATTTCAGCATAAAAGATTTCAACATAAAAGATTTCAACATAAAAGATTTTGACATAAAAGAAATATCTTTCAGTTAAAAGTCATGTGACATTCACATCAGCAACAAAGATAAAGACTAAACAATAAAAACTTATTTAAATCTGATTAAAAGAATTCTTTTAAACAACTGAAATTCACAATACACAGTGATTTACATGAATGAATTTAAAATTCAAGACAATGTGAATGTGAGAATAGTCTATATGTGTGAAAGAAATAGTAATGAAAAATTATAAAATCTTAAAAATAGTTTAAAAGTCTTTGATGCTGAGCTATTTACTATATTTGAGGCTCTAAAATGAATGCAAAACTTTAATTTAAGAAAAATTAAAGAAATTTGATTTTTTTCTGACAATTAAGCTGTAATTTAAAGACTTCAGAACACTAAATCAGAATCTGAACAGCATTTAATGATTAAATGTCATTTAACAATGCACATACTTAAATTTTAAGATTTTACAATTCACATTTACTGAATTTCTAGTCACAAAGACATTGTTGACAACAAAAAGACAGATATAACTGCATAAAAGAATGCAGAACAGAAGATTAAAATCTGTTCTGAAAGATTTATCTTAATTAGCTATATAAAATGTCTTATAAAGACTGAAGCACTTATTAGCTAAAAAACTCACTGAAATTTAGTTAAAAAAGAATACATCTACATTAAAATGAAGGCTGAATCACACTGAAATCAGAATAAAAATCTTAAAAACATTAATAGACTTTAGTTTCTCACATTTATTCAGATGAAACTAGATCACAGTTATTTTAAATTCTATTTAAATAAAGTATTTAATTATAATTCTGATAAATGTTATCTGCTATGTCATCAAAGACATACATCAGAACATTTTTTAATTACTTATTATTATTTTAAAAATGAACAACTAATTTTAAGAAGAAAACTAAAAGATCTATTACTAGAAATTAGAATTCTTTTCATCTTAAAAGAAGAAGTTTAAGCTGTTTTATAGTTTCTGAAAGAAACAAGAGTAGGAATCAGAAAGTGATTGTTAGAAGAGAAGATGAAGAAAGAGATTGACTAAATTGAAAGAAAAGTTGAAAAAAAGTTAATTAACAATTAAGAAAACAGTCTGACTGCAAAGAAGTAATTAAAAAGCACATCATCATGTGAATTTCTTATGTTAAGAGTTTTATGTGTTATTTTCTGTTTTCAACTGTCATAGTCTTATAGGCTGCATGCGATGTATAAAGAATAAATAAATAAATAAATAATGCTTGCTTTTGTAAAAAACTGACAAATTAATGAAGAAATGATCACAGATTCAGATCATGAAGTTATTTACTTCACTATATTAATACAAGAAGCTGAAATGATTGAAAATTCATTAAATTCATTATACAACATAGTTAAAGCAGACTGAATGAACTTTGCAAAATAATTATGTTAAAACTCAGAAAAGATTTTGAATTTAGTAAATAATTCAAATTTTAGTCTGAAAGATTTAAAAAATATAGTTATCTCTTTTTAAAATCTGTTTGTGAATGCTGCAAATCAACATATTTTAAAGAGAAAATCTTTTATAAAGACTAAAGTATGATGATATGATGATCTTAATGCATTAAGAAAGTCAATGTGTCTAGTTAAAAGAAACTGAAAATTTAACAGAACTGAAAATAACTGAAAAGAAGTTGTTTTCTTTAAAAATAAATATTTTCATGCTATTTAAACAGTTAAACAAGCTTCATGAACTACTTTTCTTTAGGGTGCAGCAGAAAAAGATGTGTTTACAGCATATTACTTTATTAAATCTCAAAAAATAGTCAAAATTTCATTAATTCAGCATGAAAATAGTCTTAAAATAACTTTTCAGAAAAAATTCAAAATGTTTTTAAAGACTATGTTTTCATCATCTTCAGAATCAATAGTCACAGCTTTAAAATCTAATGATTTAGATACAATAACATGAAAATTAACTACTTTTAAAGAAGTTAAGCAAGCTATAAAATTCTTATTACTCAGAAAAACATTTAAATCAGATAGAATTTCATTTCTAATTCTACAACAAGCATTTCAGACTATTTCAAGACTATTTTTTGCTATATTTGCAAAATTACTGAACAATGACTATCATTTAACATGCTGATGTCAGATAACTGATGTTATCTTTAAAGTGATTATCAGATTAGATTAAAGTCAAAATTTCTGATTTTAGCTCAACTCACACTAGAGCTAAGATTGAGCTAGAATTAAGTCAGATTAAGAAAAAAAGCTTATGCTAAACTAATTTTAATTAGTTTACACATAAGTTTTAATCACTCTGTGCATAAGTTCTTAATAAGCTTACTGTAAATCTTAGAGTTAAAGAGTTGCAAGAGTGATACAATGAAGTGATAGAATCATAGAAGCAACAGTAAAGTTATTTATTTAATTTTATAAAATTTATCTATATAATACACTGATATTCTTCTCTTTACATGTGCAGAATTCTCTTCTTCAGCACATTTACATAAATCTTAAAGATTCTTATATAACAAGCAACAAGTGCCATGTTCTTTGCTTGAATTATAATACATTTTGCATAAATAATCATTAGATTCATGTCTAAAATTTGTTAGATTCTGATCAATAACATATTGAAATGATTAAGCTTACTTTTAAAATAAATAACAAAATATGTCTTAAGAACTTTCTGCAGACACTTTAAAGCACTTAACTGAATATAAAAATCTGTTTTGTTGAATTCTTCAACAATAAAGAAAGAAATAACTCTCTGAAAGATCATTTTAAAGATAAAGAGATCAGTACTTTTCTAATAGTAATGAATTTCTCTTAGTGCTTTTACTACATATGATTGTTAGTAAGTTCTGAGCAATACAATTAAGCAATAAAAATAAGCAATAGAAATGATTTACTTTCTGATTTAACACAACATCATTAAGATTGAGATAACAGATTATTCTATTTCTGCTGTTTATTATCTTCTTCTTCAACATCATCATCATCATCACTCTGTTTATTATTGCTCATCTCATTATCATTTACATCATCATTATTTATCTCATTATTGTTCACATCATCATCACTTGCTTCATCATTGCCTTCTTGTTCAGTGTTTACAGCAACTGCAGCAGATACAGATTATTTCTTAATGACAGTTCATTTCTTAGCAGCAGAATGATTACAAATGATAGATGTCTTTTTGACAGCATAATGATTAAATTCTTTAGAAAGATTAGTGTGAAAGCAATAGAATGAGCAAGTCAAAGTATGCAATCTTTGCAGATTAATTTTAATTCTTTATTTTAAATTTAAGCAACTTCTTCATAAAAACTTCATACTGTCACTGAGTGACCACTTTAATTTTATGTAATTAATTACTTAAAATTATCTCTTACTCATTCAGTAATAGCTCATCATTTCTGAAAGTCTGCACTAATTTTATTTTTTCATATTACATAACTCTTAACACTCAAAAGACAGAGATTAGAAGAAACAGATTTAGTATTATTAAATTAATATTTTAATGATGCATCATTATTAATTTCATTAAGTTGTAATTGACTCAATGAACTGTTCAGTGAGAATGATTGTAATAAATTTATGATAAACACAAGATGTCATAATGTTTAGAAGTACTCAATTTGTGAAGATGATTAAGATTAAACTATTTGTATATGTTGTGTAAGCATTCTTTACAGCAGCTTTATATTATCTAATTGTATTGCTTCACATAAGTGTGAGACTGATCTTGACAGTTGTGTAACAGTGAATCAGATAGAATCTAATATGTATGTAGAATTATTGTTAATCTTTATAAAAGATAAAAGTATATACTTTTATCTCTTCATAAAGACTAGCTTACTAAGCATACTAACTACACAAGATTATGCAAGAAAGTTTCTACTCTTATAAACTGAGAATGAGCTTATAATTGTTTTCTTTTTTATATATTACATTTTTGTGACACTTGCATCTAGCTGGCTCTCTGTTGAAAGAACTTCTCATAGAGAAGAAAAACAGTAAGTAAGATTACTTTAATACTGAAAATTTCTTAAGAAAAAAGATATTAAATCAGTTCTTCAGTGTATTCTATTTACAAATATTAAATTCTTACAGAGCTTTCTTGCATTACAGTATATTTGAAAATTTCATTTATCATTAATAAATTAAATCTTAAGTTATACTTATAAATCATCTTAAAAGAAGTCTTTTAAATCATGAAGTGTTTATTTACATTATATGTAAACTTTATTA
>JAABVA010000782.1_pt1 | contig 37539 bp, 42 predicted proteins | sample 5560331 | NCBI WGS metagenome assembly JAABVA01 (sample SAMN12812661, study PRJNA571458) | rock metagenome | isolation source: Antarctica rocks | place: Antarctica: Victoria Land, Mt New Zealand sud | collected 2016-01-07 | reverse complement strand
CATGATCGACGGCGACGAACAGACGGAAGCGACCAACCCCGTGACACCCGAGGCACTCACCGCCTAAAGTGCTACCACCGGATCAAGTGGTGACCGCCTCACACACCACGAACGTGGACTCGACCAGCTTCGCCGCCGGCCCGCCGCCCTGCCAGGCGCCGTGGGGGTGCTCGGGTGCCTGCTCCGCCGCGGCGTCCTCCTGCCGGGCCGCCACCTCGCCGAGCGCTTGCTCGGCGGTGACGTCCCGTTCCTGCTCGCGAGCCTCCGGTGTGGTTTCCAGCGGTCCCGCCAGGATGTCGGCGTCCTGGCGGACCTGCTCCGGGTCGATGACAGGAGGGGTGAAGAACTGCCCGGGCGGTTGCTGCCCCGCGTGTGGGGGCAGCGGGATGGCGGATGCGTCCCGGATCTCGTCAGGATCGACACCCAGCGCGCGCACCCGCTCATCCTCCTGTGCCCGGGCGGCCCTGTTCGATACCTGGGCGTTCGCCCAGTGCTCGGCGAGGTCGGCGATGTCCCCGTTCTTCGCGAACTCCGGTGTGTGCTGGGGGTCCTGCCCGGTGCGCTGGTGTCGATCCTGCGCGTCCCGCGCCAGGGTGAGCAGTTCGCCCGACTCCGCCAGATCCCGCAGCTCGGTCAAGGCGATGTTGGGAGGAACATCCCCCCCGAGGCCCGTCCGGTCCCATGCCCTCTGATTGGCCTCCGTGCTGTGCCGGGTGACTTCCCGGCCCTCGGCGGTGTCCCGCCACGCCTGGTTGCTCGGTGAAACCTCCCACCAGTCCTGCCCGTACCCGGGCCCCGGCCGCGGTGTGCCCTCAGCGGCTGGGATGTCCTTGCGGCCCGCCTCCTGCCCGCCGGTGTGCCGTTGCGCGTCCTGCTGGGGGCGCAGCCCTCGTTCCCCACTGTCGCGGCGGCGTACTTCCCGCTCCCGCGCCACCAGCTCGCGTTCCTGCTCACGCAGGTCTCGTTCGCGTTTGCGCTCCCGGGCTTGGGCGATCATCAGCGCCGCACTGAGCAACGCCTTCAACTCCCGTATCCCGGCCGCGGTGGCCTCATGCATGTCGCTCATCGCCCGAACTCCTGTCCTTGCTCGCGTGTCGGTTCGTGTCCTCGCCGGTGCCCCGCCGTCCCGCCGCCACCCACCTGATCGTTGCGGCGTGGTTGCCGCCGCTGCGGGTCGTGTGCGGTTGCACCACCGGGTGCCGGCGGTCCGTACATCGGGCCACCGAACATGCCGGCCAGCCGCACGGCCCTGGGAACCTGGGTCTGTCGTGCTGGGCTGGTCTCCGCATCCAGAGCCTCGCGTGCCGCCTCTGGCTGGGTGTGGACCCCGCCGATGCGCCGCACGCCACCTTCGGCGTCGGCGTGGTCCGGTCCGTGCCCGACCGGCACCTGCGCTTCGCCGTCGTCGAGGACCCCCTCGACGTACCCGTCGAGGGAGCCCGGGTCCTCCCCGCGACGCAGCATCCCGCCGCGGGCCGCCAGGTAGCGGCGCTCCCGCAGCGGCAGCTCCTCGACGTCGGTGACCCCACGCGCCACCAACGCATCCAGGGCAGCCGTGCTGCGTTCGGCGCAGGACAAGACGTTCGCTCGGGCCCGGACGTAAGCGCGGTGATGCTCCGGTAGCTGATCGTGGTCGCTCATCGTCCGTAGTCCTTGTCGTCGCGGTCGCGGTCTCGCTCGTGTTCCCCTCGCGTGCGGCTCGACGGGCTCGGACCGAGATTGGTGATGGGCCCCGGATCGAACATGCCAGCCAGCTGCGCGGCGCTGAGCCGCTGGCGGGGACCAGCGGGTTGCGGGCCGCGGGCCTGCTGGCGTTGTGTCGCCCACGCTGGTCCCGGTGACGTGTGAATGACCTCGACGGCGGTCCGGGTGTGTTGGGCGGCTTGGGCCGCCCACCGGGCCTGGGCGATTCGGCCCGCGGCCTCGCGGTTGTCCCGGATGGCTTCGGCGAGCGCCATCACTTGGTGCAGCAGGACGAGGGTGCCGTACACCTCGGCTTGGGCGCCCCCGATGGTGAGCGCGTTCTGCGCGACTTTCCACAGGGCGCCACCATCAGGGGGCCGCGCGATGTGCTGGTCGGGTTCCCGCCACGCCGCACCCGCCAAGGCGTGCGCCGCCCGAGTCAGGGAGAGCTTCACCCGCCGATCGGGCATGTCCTGCGCCATCGCCGCCACCACCCCGGCACCATCGCGGGCTACCGCCGACCACGCCGCATGGTCGGTCAGTGCAATGTCGGCCAGCCGCAGCCGTGCGGCTTCCATCGCCTGATTGGCTTCCTTCATCAACCGCGGGTCGGCCACCGGTGCCCGCCGTGGACTCGGCGTGGTGCGCGCTTCGATGGCCTTCCACGCCGCGACCGCATCAGGGTCAGGGTCCCACCCGGTGCGCAGCGCCGGGAGGGTGAGGTCCCGGGCGAGTTTGCCGCCCCCGAACCACTGCAGCTCCGCTGTGCCGGTCGCCGTACTGGGTCGGGCCGCGAAGTAGCCGATGACCTCCTCCCGGCCACCGTGCGCCCACCGGGGCCGCAGGATCATGCCGTGCTGCGCGGCGTTGGTAATGAACTCCGACTCGCTGCGTGCCGCAGTCGCCGCCGCCCGCACCCCACGGCGCAGCACCTCCCGGCCCGATTCCCGCCCACTCGCGCGTTGCCTTTCGACCTCCGGCCGGGACAGGGCAGGAGTGCCGGCCTTGCCCGGTGCGGTGGTGGTCAGCCCGTACTTGGCCTCCATCTCCCGGCGCACCTCCCCGAGGATCGTCCAGTCCGCGCGGTCGAAGTAATGTTTGCGCCCGTCCCCGCGGATCAAGTTCGCCACCAGATGGATGTGGTCGTTGTCGTTCGCGCTCTTGCCGTGATGCACAGCAATCCAACGGACAGCCGCACCATCCCCGCCCTCGTTGAATCCCAGCCGATCCGCCGCGGTATCGGCCACGTCGCGCCACTCCACATCGGTCAGGTCCCGATCGGTGGCGGGGTTGCTGATCGAGACGTGGTAGACGAAGCTGTCGGTGATCGTCGGCGCGAACATGCGCCTGGGCATGTCCAGCTCCGTGGCCAGCATCGCCCGCCCCAGCTCGGTGTCTCCCCGGTCCCCCACCAGAATATTGGTGTAGGCAGCGACCACCCGCTGATCGGTGTGCTCGTCGCTCTTGCCCGGTCCGAACAGGTACTCGAGCAGTCCCCGCACCCGGTTGCCGCGCGAGGGCGACACCTTCGTGATCACGCCGCATCCCCCGCACGTCGGGTCGCCCCGGGCAACCCGTAGAGCGCATCGGCCTCCCGGCGCACCTCACTCAGCACAGCGAAGACTCGCCGGGGCATGTCCAGCTCGACTGCCCCACCGCCCGCGCCTCCTCGGTGTCGCCCCGGTGCGCGACCAAGATCTCGCTGCGCGCGGCAACCACCCGCGGACAGGTGTGCTCACCGGCCAGACCAGCCCCGAACAGCAAGTCGATGAGCCCCCGCACCCGGGCACCCCGGTAGTACGCGCGGGCGATCACCACGGACTCCCCGGCCCCGCCGCCGCCCGCCACTGCTCGGTTGCCGCCTCCACCGCGGCCATCGCCCGCGCCGCACCGCGGTAGGTGGCCTCCGCGTGCCGCGCGACCTCACCGGTGCCGTGCAGCAGGTGCGCGACCTGGTTCACGTTCTGCCCGACCCGCGCGATCTCCGACCGCAGCATCAACAGCTGATGCGCTACCAGCTGCGCCTCCTCCTCGCGGCGGGCCCGCACCAACCCGACCGACGCGGTGTCCATCCCAGTGAAGTCCTTGGCCTGGATGCTTCTACTGCGCCCCGGCACGCTCAGTCTCACGATCATCTCGTCGCTGGACAGCATCCGGCTCGCCGTCACCTGGACACCCCGCAACTCGGCGATCGGGAACTCCTTGGTGTTCCCGTAGCGCTTCCCTTCTACATGAGCTTGGCGCAGGCTGTCCACCAACGCTGGTGCCGCCTCTGCCCGCTCCCGATACGTCTTCCCCCGCACGCTCATCGCGAACGGTGCGCTGCTGTTTGCGGCCAGCGCCGGCGGCGCCCGGTCCAGCTCACCCATCTGCTCCTCGCAGGCGGTGACCTCCCGCGCCACCGACCGCCGCTCCGCGGCGTTGCGGCCCTTGGCGTCGCTGTGCGCGCGGACCATCGCGCTCAGCCGCTTCACGTCATCCTCGAGTGACACCTGCTCCACGTACCGGGGATCACCGGTGGCGACCGCCTTCGTCGCCGCGGCCGCGTTACCCAACTCGTCACCGCCCAGATCAGCCACGGTCCGCTCGTCGGTGTTGCCGGTCTTGAGCTGCGCAATGAAGCGTGCTTTTTTTTCCACCGTCTGCCACATCACGGTGTCGAACGTGCCCTCGGTGACGTAGTTGAAGATCTGCACACTCGGGTTCTTGTTCCCCTGACGCAGGATGCGTCCCTCCCGCTGCTCCAGATCCGCCGGGCGCCACGGCACATCCATATGATGCAACGCCACCGCCCGGTCCTGGATGTTGGTGCCGGTGCCCATCTTCTCCGTCGACCCCATCAACACCGCCACCTTTCCATTGCGGCAGTCCCGGAACAGCGCCGCCTTGTCCGCCGGCTTCGGGTAGTCGTGGATGAACCGGATCGCCTCCACGGGCATCCCCCCGGGCCACCAGCTCCTCCCCCTGGGAGAGCGGCAGACCTTCGACCTCGACGCCGTCGCGACCGACCGCCGGGCCTACGCCATCCTGACCGTCACCGACGTATGGGGCATCGACACCTTCCACGGCGGCGACGCCGAGCCTGAGCGGGTCACCCGGCCATCCAGTGAGCGCAAATGCTCCTGCGGATACCACGGCCGCATGGGTGGGTTCCCATGTCCGAGCTGCGGTGCCAACTTCTGCCCCAAGTGCCAGGAGTGCTTGTGCACCGCGCGCGACAGCAAGCTCGTGCGATGCAACAACTGCACCGTGTCCTACTCGGCCAACGACATCGTGGATGGCCGCTGCAGCAACTGCCGCTGAACCGGTCATGCAGCGTTCTGCACGGTTATTTCGACGTGCATTCCAGTCGCGGTCACCATGTTGACCAGCGCATCAAGGCTGAACAAGGTGATCCTGCCGCGCACCAGATCGGAGACACGGGGCTGAGTGACACCGAACTTCTCGGCGGCATCCTTCTGAGTCCATCCTTCGCTTTTGATCCGTTCGGCGAGCACCATCATCAGCCCTGACCGCAGCCGCATGTTTTCGGCCTCCTGCGGGGTGTCCTCGATGGCGTCCCACACGCTGTCGAACTGTGCACCGCTCATTTGCGCTCACCTGCCCTGTCCTGGTACTCCGACACGATCTGTTTGTACCGTTTTGCAGCCACGTCGAGGTCCGCCTTCGCCGTCTTCTGTGTTCGCTTGCGGAAGCAATGCAGCACGTAAAGGTGATCCTCCAGCTTCGCCACATAGATCACCCGGAACGCGCCGCCCTCTTCGCGGACCCGAATCTCACGCACCCCGCTGCCGACTGTCGGCATCGGCTTCCAGTCGCTTGGGTCATACCCACGCTGCACCCGATCAAGTTGATAACCACACTCGCGACGAGCATCACCAGGAAATTCCCGCAGGTCATCGAGAGAGTGGCCAACGAACGCAATCGGCTTCACAACTGCAAGTATACAAGCTGTTGTATGTCTGTGATACCTGACCGCGCAGGCGCCGCAGACCTGGTACCGCCACCAGCGCACCGAGCAGGCCGGGCGTGTCGTCGGGCAGCGGGGAAAACCCGAGCGCCGAGGCGGTGGGGTTGATCTGCGGGGAGTTGACGATCTGCCACCGGGAGACGGGGACGACGACTACCCGGGCCTTGCCGATGACGTTGCCGACGGGCACGGTGCCCTGGGCGCTGTCGCTTACGTGGTAGCGCGAGTCGGCGGAGTTGTTGCGGTTGTCGCCCATCATCCAGAGGTGCCCGGCGGGCACGGTGACGGGGGCGAAGCAGCGCCCGGACATCGCTGGGCTGGTGCAGTCCTGCTGGCCGGGGACGAAGGGGAAGTCGTTGACGACGTAGGGCTCGGACAGCGAGGTGCCGTTCACCTGGACGTTGCCCTGGGCGTCGCAGCACTGGACGGTCTGTCCACCGGTGGCGATGACGCGCTTGACGAAGTCGCGCTCGTTGGGTGGCGCCAGGCCCACAACGGCCCCGACCTGCTGCAGCCCGCGCACCAGGATGTTGCTCGACTGGGTGGAGGTGAACTCGCTCGCCCAGGAGTCGGGGCCCTTGAACACCACGACGTCGCCGGGGCGGGGAGCGGTGAGGTGGTAGCTGACCTTGTCGACGACGATGCGGTCGTTGGTGATGCCGCAGCTCGTGCAGCCCAGCAGCGTTGGTTCCATCGACTCCGAGGGGATGACGTACGCCCGGGCGAGGAAGGTTTGGATGACGAAGCTCAGCACCAGCACGACGAGCAGCAGGATCGGCAGCTCCTTGAGCAACGAGCGGCGCGAGGGTTTCCGCTTCGTCCGGTGCGCCGTCGGCGCCTCCGCCGCTGCCGGCTCGTCGAGGTCACCACAGCCGGCTCGGGTGGGCTCCTCGTCCCCGTCGTCCGGCACCAGGTCAGGCTAGCAACGACCGTCTGCGCCACTGCTTGCTGGAGGCCCGGCACTGCGAGCAGGGTGTGCTCACCCGCGGCGGCCCTGCCCGGGTGAGGGGGCCGCCGTGACGATCCTCGACACGCCCGACTGTGAAGGGCCTGCGAGGACCCTGGAAACCCCCCGTGAGTCTTGTTCCGCCCCCGCGACGGGCCGTACCTGGGGCGGCGCTGGCGCACGCCGGCGGCGTCAACCCACGCACCCCGACTCGGGCACGAACCGGCCGGAGGTGTCCGCTCGGCTACAGCCCGTCCACGGCCTGTCCACGGCCCTGTCGGGGTCTCGCTGAACGCTCAGCGGCGTTCAGCCTCAGTACAGGTAGGCGGGGGCAGGTGCGTTACCGGCGTCGAGCCGCTGACTTCTGGCGTTGCTGCGCGTGACGTTCGAGGGTCATGAGGTGGTGCACCAGCTGGTCTAAGGTGGTGCATGCCTGCGCTGCGAGCTGCTGGGTCGTCGGGTCGTCCACGGCCTGGGCGGTGCCGCTGAGCTTGTCGGCGCGCCGGGACAGCGATCGGGCCTCACGCAGCAGTATGGTGATCGTTTTCGCTGAGGCAGGCTCGGCCTGACCCGTGTCGTCGTCGGTCATACCTCAGGGTCTCCTGTCCGCGGCAAGGCCCGGTCGTGGTGTCGAGCGGTGTTTACCACCCTCATGGTCTCGACCACGCAGCCGCGTTGCGGTGGGGGTGTTCTCGCTGCGCGAGCGGTCGGCTTCCTCATCAAGATCCCCATTCTGTGGACGATCGGGATCATCGTGCTCATCATCGGCTTGGTCCTACTGGCGATGGGCTCCATGGGCCGCGCCGTCGGCGGCCGCAAGCACTACTACTAAACGATCCCTGCCCCTGCCAAGCCGGTGGGTCACGGCAACGAGCTGACACCAGCATCCGGCTCGTTCATCATCGACCGGGTCCGTGCCTCGCCGAGCTCGGGCACCCTGCGGTACAAAGTGGCCCGGCTGACCCCGAGAACCTGAGCCACCTCGGTCACCGGGGTCTTCTCCCCGATCATCTTCCGGGCCCGCTTCAACTTCGCCGGGCTCAACGCAGTGGGCCGCCCGCCGCGGCGACCACGCTCCCGAGCCGCCGCCAACCCGGCGAGGGTGCGCTCCTGGATGAGTTCCCGTTCGAAACTGGCCAGGGCCCCGAACACATTGAACACCAACCGACCGCCGGGGGTGGTGGTGTCGATGCTCTCCTGCACCGACTTGAAACCCACTCCCCTGGCCTCCAACGCACCAATGGTCTCGATCAGATGCGGCAACGACCGACCCAGCCGGTCCAACCGCCACACCACCAACGTGTCCCCCACCCGCAGCCCTCAGCGCGTCCTCCTGCAACACCGCGCGGTCTGCTCCGCGGTGGACACCCGCGCATAACCCAAGTGGGCTATCCATTTCACTGCCCGCGTCTGCTGAGCTACCGTCACCAGGAGTACGCCCCGCTGGCGCCGTAATTGAACCATCAGTCAACAACACTTAGCCAAACCTTAAGCAACCCCACGCTTTTGGAGCCAAAGAGGGCGCGACCAACTTGGCCCTGGCCGGGATGCACGAGGACCGGCCGTGGCGCGCTCCGCGCACTCTTGAGTGATTCCCCAGGTCAAGCGTGTGCCTGGCAGTGAAATGGATAGCCCACAACCCAAAAACTCGCCCATGACCACTTACTGTCACACAACCCGCCGACAAGCCGCTTGGTGACACACCTGACACCGGGCCACCCCCAACGCGGAGGTCACTGCTCGAATGTCGGTCATCACATCGGCGGTGGCTGCACCGCTGGACAACAACACCTCACCCACCCGCAACGCCACATCCAGCACCTCGGTGATGGCCGCTTCACCGGTGAACGCCGGCACCGGACCAGTCGGGTAGGAGGAGGGGGCAGCGAACCGCGCCGTGCCCGGATCCTTGCGTCGCGCGGGACCCACGCGTCGCCCGACCAGCCGCTGCTCGGGGGCACGCTGCTCCCAGGGGTCCTGCGCCCGGGGATCCTGCACCGCCGGGGTCGGGGTGCTCTGTCTCCCGTCGCTGACCCAATCCGGTTGCTGAGATCTGCCCACTGCACTACCCACACCTTTCTTCGCCTCGACATCAAAAACCGCTCGGCGAGCCCCCTGCGCCACCGTCGCGCCGTCACACCTGCGGTGTCGCGACCCCACCATCGCCGCACCCGGTTAGGAAGGGTTCTTACGGTTCGCCCTTCTTCTCCCCGCTTCGCCGCGAATGCAGGGGAGTACTCCCGCGCCAGCGACTCTGCTCGCCGAGTCCTGTGATGACGCTGAGACGAGGAATCACTGTGCGCACTTCTCGGGTGTTGGGCACCGCATCGACACGAGGACCAGCGTGGTGAACCACAGCCTCACAGTGGTGCCGCCCCTACGGCGATCTGGTCACCCGGATGACCGGGCTGGCTGCGCCCGTTGGTTGTCGCTGCGTAGGACCATGCAGCGGGAGCCGCAGTACGAACTTTGCGCCGCCCTCGGCGGCGTCGGTGACGGTGACGGTGCCCCCGTGGGCGGTGACGATCTCCGTGACGATAGCCAGACCCAACCCGGATCCACCCGCGGCGCGGGCTCGGCCGGTGTCCAGGCGAACGAACCGTTCGAACACCCGATCACGGTCCGGGGCCGGGATACCCCGTCCGTCATCGGCCACGGCGATGACCGCGTGGCCATGCTCGGCGGCGCAGCTGAGTGTGATTGTGGAGCGGGCGTGCCGGGCCGCGTTGTCGGCGAGGTTGCGCACCGCCCTGGCCAACCGTGTTGCATCCCCACGCACCTGCACCGGGTGCACGTTCACGCGCACCGTGAAGGAATCCAACGACCGCAGCCGCGCAGCCTCACCCCCGATAATGTCGTCGAGGTCGACATCACCGATGCGCAGTGCCACACCCCGCTCATCGGCCGTGGCCAGCAGCAGCAAGTCCTCCACCAAGGCCCGCATCCGCTCCACCTCCGGCAGCAGTGTCTCCTGCAGCAGAGTGTGGTCCCACACCTGCGGGCGGTCTCGAGCCAGTTCCAACGCGGCGGTAACCGTGGCCAGCGGGCTACGCAGCTCGTGGGAGGCGTCCCCCACGAAGCGGCGCTGCGCGGTGTGCGCGGTCTCGATGCGGGCGAGCATGGCGTTCATCGTCTGCGCGAGGCGGAAGATCTCGTCGCGGGCCGTAGGCACCGGTACCCGCTCGGACAGGTCAGCGCTGGTGATCGTGGCCACCCGGGTGCGCATGTGCTCCACCGGGCGCAGGGAACGACCGACCAGAATGTAGGTGGCGGCCCCGGCGACGAGGACCAGCACCGGCAACCCCAACGCCAGCAGGGCGGCCACCGTCACCAAAGTGGCATCGATCGGGTCCTGCCCCGCCCCGACGAGCACGGTGAACGTCCCGTTCGGCCCGCTGACACCCTGGGCGGTGATGCGGTAGTTACCGCCGTCCGCGGTGTTGTCCACGGTACCCAGCGACAGCACGTCCCCGGGACCGGGGCGGACAGTGCTGACCGGTGTGGTGGGTGCCCCCGGGGAGGACAGCAACACCTGCCCGCCGCCGTCGATGACCTGCACGATGGTGGTGCGCGCGTCGGTGGCGAGCAACGCCCGATCCAACTCGGCAGGCGAATCCGCCAGCAGGCGTTGAGCGATCTGCTGGGTCCGGGCCGTGGCCGCGGCGTCCGCCGCGGACTGCAACGAATGCTGCAAGACCCACAGCAACGCCAGAGCGGCAACCCCGAACGCCACCGCGACGACCAGCGCTGACGCGAACGCGGAGCGCACCCGCACACCCCAACGAGCCATCCCCCACCGCACCCCGGGCATCAACCCGCCCCTGTCCGCCCTGCCCCCACCCGCGCGGCGGGGCGCAGGCACCGGCAGTCGGAACCGCTGCGCTTTTCGGCTCACCCGCCAACTCCCAATGCTCACAGCTTCTCGCCTCGATTCAATCATCTTCGCTACTCGCAGCAGGTGAGTGCTGTGCCCGTGTGCACCCTCCGCGGAGGACCCGCTGTGCACCGGATCGCTGCCTCAGCCCAGTGCCCTCCCCTTCACTGTGAGGTAGACGAAGTCGCGCTGGTCGGGGGTGAGGAAGCGGGTCCGGCTGCCCGCCATGGTGGGCAGCACCTTCGTGGGAACCGGTTGGACACCGCCGGCGGGCACCCAGGACGCGAAGAACGCCATCCCGGTGTGGATGTCCAGCTGCATCCCCCGCACCACCCCCGCTTTCCGCATGGTCGTGGCCAGCATGCTCAGGGTCAGCTTGTCCCCCGCGACATAGACCACGTTGCCCGCACGGTCGGTGCCGATACCCGAGCGCCACGTGTACTGCAACTGGTTTCGGGCGGTGCCCCACCGATGATCGGCATTCACCCTCAGACCAGGTACCCGATGCCCACCGTCCACGATCAGCGCAAGGTTTTGCCGTACCGCGCTGATCTGCGGGTTCATGGTGATGTCACGACCCCACTGCCCGACGCTGAGCTGCCCACGGCGGTCGATGACCAGGGACGCCTGACTTGCCTGCAGCGGCTTCCCGACCCGCCCGTTGGCGTAGAAACCACCGGAAATGTCGGTCAACTTAAACCCTGAGTTGAACGTGGCCGCCAACGCGGACACATCCGAGGGTGCGACCTGGGCGATGGTGGGCCAGGCTCCGCCCGGTTGGGTGGTCCCCGCAACAAGGTGGGCGCGGCTGGCGCCCGCGCGGATGAACACCACCCCGGCGACGACGCTGGCGTGGGTGGGATCGGGTTGGAAGTACGAGGTAAACAGCGCCGGCGCCCCGTCGGCGGCGAGACGCCCCGGCACCCACCGTCCCTCACCGGGCAACGCAACAGCACCCGGGCGCGTCGGCAACACCGGAAGCGTCGCCACAGCGGCGGTTGGCACCGTCGCCCTCGGCGGCGGGAGCGACACCGGACTTGGGGGTGTATCAGACGGGGGGTTGCGGGTGTAGTACCAGTTCTCGGCAGCGTTCACACCGAACCCACCCCCGTGATCACGCACCCACCCCGTGGTGCGGGACTGCCACGAGGCATTACCTGGGTACGTCAACGCCCGAGCGTAGGACAGGACCGTTAACCCGATGCACACCGCCAACACGCCGGCGAGCACGCGCACCACCCGCCGCCGCATCCGATGCCGCCGAGGTCGGCGCGGCGGTCGAGGCGCAGGGTCGCGCAACTCCCACGACTGATGCGCAAACACGGTAGACGTCATCACATCCTCCGCAGCAGCTCACCACCACCGGCGGAAATCGCCGATACCACCACACTGCACACCCCTGCTTGAAGAAACACTGAGAGACAACCCACGCCGACCCCCCTCCTTCGGCGCGCCAAGAACCCGCATGGCGTCAACAGCAGTACTTAGGTGCCGCGTCGGGCGAATACGCAGCCGCTGTCAGCATGCGCGGTGCACCCTGAGAGCAGGCGGATCACAAACACGAAAGACATCTCACGAAGTTGAAAGTTCAAGCCGCAAGCGTGAGACGAGGTGGAAACGCCCGATGTTCGTCGTAGAGACAGCCGTTCTGCAGGCAGTGATGGAGTTGATCGAGGATCTTGTTGAACAGATGACGCTGTGCTTGCTGATTCCAGTCCCCGGCGGCGCGGCGAGCGTCGAAGTGGCGTCGCCGGGCCAGGCGAAGCTGTCAGCGACGAGAAGGACCAGATGAAGCCGACGGCGGCCAGGCGCCGGTTTTTGATCTAGCGGTGCAGGACCCCGTTTTCCTGCTGGCCACACCCACACCGATCCCCCCGCCGGAGCCACAAACTCGAACCCCGAACCGGCGATCTTCTTGTTCACATCCATGAGTGATCTCGCCGACACCAACCCAGGCGGCTGGGTCGACCACGACGGTGCTCCCCTCACCCTGAGGTGTGGTCCGTCCCTCTGGCAACCGCTGAGAGGCCGCACACGCCTGCCCAGCCTGACTCACTCCCCTCGACAGTCCTTCAGCGCCAGCACAGCAACACCGTGCCATCCTGGAACTCCTATCCTCAAGGAGGAAGTCATGAACAGTTTGCTCGCATTGGTCTCGTTGTTGCTCTTGTTCTTTGAGCTCGTGCTCATCGCGCGGGTGGCGCTGGACTGGATCGGTGCGCTGGCCGCCCCTTCCGGTAGAGCCGCCCCGCTGAGCGGTGTGCGCACCGCCGTGCACCGGGCCACTGAGCCCGTGCTGGCACCGGTGCGGCGGGTGCTGCCGCCTCTGCGAATGGGTGGGATTTCACTCGATTTGGCGGTGACCGCGGTCCTGCTCGCCATAATCGTGGTTCGCAGCGTGCTGCCCTGACGGCATGCCCTCGAGGGTGCCCGCCCATCGCGCCGTTGCCGATCTTTACTCATTGACCGGGCACTCTCCGGCTGCGGTGGCCCGCAATGGCGGGGCAATCTGCCGAATCCGGGTGGTTATGGCTTTGATGCGCAACCCCCAAAGACGGCCTACGTTCGTGGCGGCATGAGGGTGCGCTAGCGGTGCAGCTAGTCATTCGCGATGAACCACACCTGGTCGAAGTTGGTCGAGTCGGGCCAGGGCGGGCGCGACAGGGCGGGTCACGTGGAGGCCGGTGCGTGCTGGACCCCGCCGCGTGCCAGGGCGATTACCGCAGCCGAGAGGACACCGAGCAGCAGGACGGACCCCACACCGGCGAGGATCCCCGGCCGGATCGCTTCCTCGTACACGATGACACCAATGACGATACTGGCGAGCGGGTCGACCGCCGATACCGCGGGCAGGCTCGCTGAGAGCGGCCCAGCCTGGAAGGCTAATTGGTTGAGGACCAAGCCCGCAGCACCCAGGATGATCAGCACCGGGAGCTGCCAGCTGAGCAGCAGCGTGGCAGGACCGTGCGCGGCCAGGCTTGTCAGCGCCTTAATCAGTGCAGCTGTCGCCGCGTAAATGGTTCCCACAGCAACCCCGAGGAGCGCCGCGGAGCGGGCGGCCCCCGCACCGCGGCGCCCGATGACGACGCAACCCGCCGCTAGTCCGAGGCCGGTGAGTGCGACGAGCAGTGCGGAAACGCGGTCGACCGGTTCCGGCGGCCCGGTCGACGCCTTCGTCCCGGAGAGCAGCAAAAATGCCGTGAGACTGGCTACCAGCACAGCCGCCCAGCCGATCTCCGCCGGTCGCAGCCGTCGGGTGGTGAGCTGACGCAGAATCAGCGCGAACAGCAGACCGGACACGAGCAGGGGCTGCACCACCGCGAGCGGCCCCAGCCGCAGAGCGGTCACCTGCAAGGCCAGCGCCACGACGTCGGCAGCGATACCGGCGAGCCAGAAGGGGTGCCGCACCGTGGCCGCCGCGAGCCGGCGGACCGAGCCCGCCGTGGTGCGGGGCTCGTGCGGGATCCGTCCGGCGCTGACGTGCTTGAGGGTGGACGACGTCGCGAAGGCCGCTGCTGCGGCCACACTGGTCACCACCACCACACCCACGCCCGCCACGAATCGCATTCTCCCCCCCACCGCTGAGACGGCGCTGAGAGTGCCCAGGGTCACTGTGCACCCCTTGATCGGATCTGGCGGAGCCCGACGATCCGCCAGAAAAGTCGTGCTCCGAAGATCGAATCCAGCAGTTGGACCCACCATCCGGCCCGAAATGGTCGATGGGCCCTTTGCTGCAGACACTGTCTGCTACTAGTGCAACCCCGAAATGGCTATGCCTTAACGGGGGCGGCTGTGGACGGTCATCGGCAATGATCAGGCATATGCGCGTGGCGGGGCAGAGCCGTACTCAGCTGTCCTCGGCGCTGATGCGGTAGCCGACCCCGCGGATGGTTTCAATGCTGGTGCGGTGGAAGGGGAGGTCGAGCTTGCGGCGCAGGTACCCGACGTAGACCTCGACCACATTGTCGTCGCCCTCGTAGTGGGCGTCCCATACCCCGCGCAGGATCTCCGTCTTGGACACCACCGTTCCGTGGTGGCGGAGCAGGAACTCGAGCACCCCGTACTCGCGGGGGGTGAGCGCCACCGGGGTGTCGGCGCGGGTGACGCGGCGCCGCGCCGGGTCCAACGAGAGATCGCCCGCGGTGAGGATCACCGGACGTTCAGGGGCACCACGGCGAAGCAACGCCCGCAGCCGGGCGATGAGCACGATGAAGGAGAACGGTTTGGTCAGATAATCGTCGGCACCGAGGTCGAAGGCCTCGACCTGGTCGTACTCACCGTCCTTGGCGGTGAGCATCAGCACCGGTGTCCACACCTCGCGGTTCCGTAGTTGGCGGAGCACGTCGTAGCCGTTGAGGTTGGGCAGCATGATGTCGAGCACGAGGACGCCGAAGGAACCCTCGGTGCCCTGGTGCAGCCCGTCGGGCCCGGTGTGGGCGAGCTCCACGACGAAACCCTCCGCGACCAGGCCGCGACGCACCATTTCCGCCAGCCGCGGTTCGTCCTCCACCACCAGAACCCTCACAGGCAAATACCTTCCACTGATCCGGCGGGGCTGCCAGGGGCCGGGCGGTCGACACCCCCGACCGAGTGTCGATCGACACGACCGGGCGGGCTGGGCGCATATCTGCGCACCCAGCCCGCCCGTGCTCAGCGCGGAGTGTCCCGCACCAAGCCGTGGTCGTTCTTAGTTGCCTGCCGGTGCCCCGGGCACGTCGGGGGTGGTTTGGTCACCCTGCTGGACGTTGTCGTTCGCGCCACCAGGGGCGTCGGCCTGCGATCCACCGGGGGCGTCCGCTTGCTCACCCGCCTCGGGGGCGCCACCAGGGGCATCGGGGCTGGTCTGGTCACCCTGCTGGGTGTTGCCCCCGTTGACCGCGCCCGGCGCGTCCGGGGCATCCCCTGGGGTGGGGGTATCCACCGCCGAGGACGTCGACGCCGCCGGCGGCGGCGCAGTGGTGGTGGCGGCGTTCGCGACACCCGCTCCGATTCCGGCCAAAGCCAACACCCCGAACGCCGAACCGGCGATCTTCTTCTTAACATCCATGAGAGCTGTCCTTCCGCTCAAAACCAACCCGGGTGGTTGGTCTGCCACCACAGTGGGCGCGCGTTGCTGTGATCCCGCTGAATGCTCCTGAGAGAACCCCTACGCATCCTCAGCGGGACCTCAGCAAGCTCGGCGCATCCTCAGGATTCACACCCCGGTTCCGCTGATCGGCAGACCACAAGGGACCGGCGGTCATGACGGACACCGACGAGGACCCCCCACCGCAGCGGGCGGCGCGAAAAGGAGGCGACATGCATCAGGCACCGCAACGGTTAATGGTGGCACCACCTGCAACCGTCACCGATCCCGGCGCCCACCCGGTACCGCCGGGAAAGACCGGTCGCCCCCCTCGGCGACCGCGTCGGCGTCACGGCCTCCTGTACCGCCGATTACGGCGGGCGCTGCTGGTCGTGGTGGTGCTGATGGTCACCGTGGCCGCGATCGCCACACCCTCGGTCGTGAACTCCTTGACCGCTCCGGGCACCCGCAGCACCACCGCCCGGCTGGCGGAATGGGCCCGCAACCACGGGCTGAGCCCGGTGGTCAACGGACTGGAACAACTGACGTATCAACCACCCAAAGTCGGGGGCCCCGTGGCGGCGAACTCCCCACTACTGCATGCCCCACACCCCCCGCAGGTCCCCCTCCCGGGCTCCCTGCCGAGCCCCTTGCCGGCCCCGATCACCCCGGTCGCCTTCCCAGCGCTGCCCGGGGAAGGACAGTGGCAGACGGTCGCGACCGTGCACGGTCAACCCGCGATGGCCCAAACCTTCCTGCGCCCCGACGCCACCCACACCTCCTACACCGCCGGTGCGGTCACCTTCGACCCGCACCTCGTGCGCGCCACCCTGCACCCAGGTAACTCCCAACCCGGGGGAACAGGGTGGGCGGTCGGCCCCACCATCACCCAACCCACGGGGTTGCTGTCCGCGTTCAACTCCGGGTTCAAACTGGCCGACGCCCGCGGCGGGTTCTACGCAAACGGTCGCTACGCCAAACCCCTGGCCGCCGGTGGTGCATCAATGGTGTTCCACACCGACGGCACGATGACCATCGGTCAATGGGGCCGCGACGTGCACATGAGCCCCAACGTCGCCGCGGTCCGCCAGAACCTGACCCTGCTCGTGGACCACAGGGTGGTCATACCAGGTAACAGCACCCACACCCAAAACACCTGGGGCGCCACCATCGGCAACAAAAACTTTGTGTGGCGCTCCGGGATCGGCGTCACCGCGAGCGGACGAATCATCAGCGTGATCGGTCCGCGCCTGTCCGCGCACTCCCTGGCGGTGCTGCTGCAACACGCCGGGGCGGTCCGCGCCATGCAGCTGGACATCAACCCCGAATGGACCTCCTACGTGCTCTACCACCAACCGAGTGACACCCATTCCGGGGCGAGCAACCTCCTGCCCACCATGCAACGCGCAGCCACCCGCTACAACACTGTCTCCGGCCGCGACTTCGTCACCACCCACACCCGATGAACCCACACAGCACCACCACGCAGCAGGCTGCCCGCAGCCCTAGCCGACCGTTCCGTGGTCCCAACGGCAGGCGGTAATGCCAACGCCTGACACCGACCGTGACTCGGCGCGCTCCCTGACACCCAGGGCACACGCTGACAGCCGCGTTTCCTGTCCTACTGGGTTACCCACCGCACACAGAAGAAGCTGACCCCAGCATGAGACGTAAGCGGCAGTTGATGGTCTCGGTCGTGGGTGTGGTACTCGCCGTGATCGCAGTCACCTCCTGTACCAGTTCGCCGACTGTGCAGCCGGATCAGCAAGCGGCGCAGGCCTATCTTGATGCGTTCAGCGCCCGCAATACGGCAGCTGCGGCGGCGGCGACGTCCGATACCGCGGCGGCGGGGGCCGCACTGCAGCGCAGCCTCGACGGCCTCGGCGCGGCGGCGAAACCGAGTTTTGCACTCACCTCGGTGTCTCAGCGCACGGCGAGCACAGCGACGGTCCACTACAGCGCGTCGTGGGCGTTTCCCGGGGCAGCGCATCCCTGGACCTATGACGGGACGCTGGCCCTGATCAAGCCGGTGAAATCCTGGATGGTCCGATGGGACCCTTCCGTCATCTTCCCGAAGCTCACTGCTCGGCAACACCTCGCGGTGCTGCGGACCCAACCCACCCGGGCAGCGCTGCTGGACAGCTCAGGCCAGCCGCTGTCCGCCGAGCAGACACTGATCGACGTGAGTATCAACCCGGCCACCGTCACCGACCTCCCGGCCTTGGCGACGCGCCTGGGGGCGGTCTTGAACATCCCCGCCGCGACCATCACCAGCAGGGTGCAGGCAACCCCGCCCGACCAAGCCGCGGCCGTCACCACCTTGGATCAGGCGACCTATGATCGGGTCAAACCCTTGATCTACAACCTGCCCGGCACCCAGTTCGCGCAACGCAACACGGTAGGCGGGTCAACCGCTACCTTCGCGCAGCCCCTGCTCGGGCAGGTGGGCCAGGCCAGCAAGACGCTCATCGACCAGTCCCACGGTGCCGTGCTCACCGGTGACCTCACCGGCACCTCGGGCCTGCAGCAAGGGTTGAACACACAGTTGGCCGGCACCCCCGGGCTCAGCATTCAGGCAGTGAACGACGCCGATGGCACTACTGGGGCAGTCCTTGCTGTGCTCAGTGCGCCGGCCCCGGGGCCCCCAGTGACCCTCACACTGAACCATGCGGACCAAACGGCGGCCGCGGCCGCGCTGGCGCACATCAGCAAGCCGGCGTCGATCGTGCTCACCCAACCCTCCACCGGCAAGGTGCTCGCCGTCGCTAACTCAGCGTCAGCACCGGGCGACATCGCCCTGACCGGCCAGTATCCGCCCGGGTCGACGTTCAAAATCGTCACCTACAGCGCGGCTTTCACCACCAACCCCGGACTAACCCCGGATACCCTCGCGGACTGCCCCGGCGCCATCACCGTGAACGGGCAGACCATCACCAACGAAAACTCCTTCACCAAGGGGCGCATCCCGCTCAGCGCAGCGTTCGCCTTCTCCTGCAACACCACCGCAGCCCACCTCGGTCTCACCCTGCCCCCCGGTGCCCTGCTCACGACCGCGCGATTGCTGGGTCTGGGCGCGAAATGGGCGCTGCCGGTGGACGCGTTCTCCGGGTCAATGTCCGAACCCACTACTCCCAACGCGGTGGCCGCCGCCTCCTTCGGGCAAGGTAAGACACTGGTCAGTCCACTGCTCATGGCCGAAATCGCCGGGGCCGCCACGACCGGACACCCCGTCGCACCCTCGTTGATCGCCGGCCAGCAAGCCACACCCGACCCCGCGCGGCCACCCACCGTGACGTCATACCTCAACACAATCATGCGTGACGTCGTCACCCAACCCGGCGCCACCGGCCGCGCCCTCTCCGGGCTACCCGGCCCCGTGCAGGGCAAGACCGGCACCGCGGAATACGGCACCGCCAATCCACCCCGGAGCCACTCCTGGATGGCCGGGACCCGCGGCGACCTCGCGTTCTCGGTATTCGTCTACGGCGGGGGCAACTCCAACACGGGTGCGGTCCCCATCGCCAAAACGCTGCTCGCCCACCTGCCCTAACACCGCACTTACATTTCGCAAACATCGACCCGCCACACTCGACCGCAAGCCGAGACCAACCTACCCAGACGATTTTGAGTCTTGAGCCACAAGGGCAGGTTCGAGGTGTGCGGGCCGTTCGGGCCTTCCCTGTGGTTGGTGGCAGGCGTATCCGGAACGTGGCACCGGCGCCAGGCACGAGCTCGAGCGGTCACCGAACCGCCGTGCGCGCTGACCGCTCGAGCACCTGGTGATGGTGTCCCGCTCGACCAGTGGGCGCTTGACGAAGTCACACACCCAGAGGAGCGCTTTCAGGTGGGGCCTGGGGCTGCGCGGTGGCCCGGACTCGGCTGTTTCTGCTCAATTGGGGTGCCTGCACGGTCAGTATTCTGGTCGGCAGGCGAGTGGGATAGTCGAGGTGAGGGTGAACGCGGTGAGATATCGGAGTGCGTCATAGACGAGCCGCGCACCCAGGGTGATCCTTCCAATCCGGCGGGGCGTCCGGTGACCCGGACACATCCTCTGGTGCCCGGGGCGTCGGTGGTCGGGGGCCGGTACCGGTTGCTGACCGAGCATGGTGGGTCGGGGCTGCAGCGGTTCTGGCATGCCCAGGACACCGTGAACGTGCGTGACGTGGCACTGACGGTCATCGACCCCGCCCCGCCCGGGCCGGTGCTGTCGGTTCCGGCCCGGGTGGGCAGCGCCCCGGACCGACGTGGGGTGGAGGATCCGCAAGGGGTGCCGCGGCGCACGCTGTGGCTTCTCCGGATCGACACACCAGCGGTAGCGACCGTGCTGGATGTGGTGCCGCAGGGTTCGGGGGGCCTGGTGGTGGCCCAGTGGACCCCCGGACGCTCCCTCACCGAGGTGGCCGCCACCGCACCGGACCCGGTGGCCGCCGCCCAGGCGGCGGCCACGTTGGCTGCCGGGGCCGACGCCGCGCACCGGGCGGGTGCGGCCCTGGGATTGGATCACCCCGACCGGATCCGGATCACCCCCGCAGGGGAGGCGGTCCTCGCGTTCCCCGGTGTGCCCACCGCGGCGACCCCGCAGTCCGACGTACAGGGTTTGGGGGCCATCCTTTACGCCCTGCTCACCGGGTGCTGGCCGCTGCCGCCACCCCCCGGCACCCCGAGCACCCCGGAGGGGCGCGTCGGGGGCCTGCCCCTGGCGGTGCGGGGACCGACCGGTGCTGTGCGTGCCGCGCACCTGCTGCGCCCGAGGGTGCCCCTCGAGATCTCCGAGGTCATCGACCACGCCCTGCACTCCACCGGTGGGGTGTGCACCGCGGCCGCGGTGCACACCGCCCTACAACGGGTGGGCACCGCCACCGAGGACACCAGCACCATGCCCACCAGGGGGGATGGGCACGCATCCGCCGCCGCCACGGGCCGCGACCCCTCGCGGGCTCGTCGCACTCGCGCCGGGCGTTTCACGGTCACCCCACGCTCAACCAAGCTGGCGTTGTCCTTGCTCGCGGTCATCGTGGTGGGGCTCGTGCTGCTGGGTTATGTGATGACCCAGGCGGTGTCCTTGCTCGGCGGGTCCGGCGCCGTGCAACTCCCGAGCCTGAGCTCACCCAACGCCACCAGCTCGACTCCCTCACCTACCGCCCCGGCCACACCCTCGCCACCACCGCCCGCCACAGGCCCCGTCACCGCCAGCACCGTCACCGTGTTCTCACCCCAGGGCATTCCGGATAACAGTGCTACCGCTGCCCGGGTGATCGATGGTGACCCCGCCACCACCTGGTCCACCGACAGGTACCGCAACCAGTTACCCACGTTCAAACAAGGTGTGGGGCTGCTGCTCACCCTGGCGCACACCCCCACCCTGAGCAGCATCGACATCGACTCCCCCAGCGCCGGCACCATCGTGGAAATCCGGTCGGCCACCACCGCAACACCGACACTGTCCGAGACCACCCTGCTCACCACAGCCACCCTCGACCTCGCACACACCACCATCACCCTGCCCACCAACCAACCCGTGCCCTACCTGCTGGTCTGGATCACCCACCTCGCCGGGCGCCCCGGCGCCTACACCAGCACCATCGGCGAACTCACCTTGCACCCAGGCGGATAACCCCCACAGCAGACCAGGAGCAGCAGGCGAGGGGGCCCTCGGCAAGGATGCTGGGATGACCTCACACACCTCACCTCACCAGCGCGCACCGCTGTCCGTGGGGGCACGGGTGAGCACCCGACATTCCCGTGTCTTCGGGCTGCCCGAACACCTGTGGCCCCGACACAGCGGTGTCATCGTCGAGGACTACAGCGACCTCCTCGCGCACACCACCCCCAGCTACGGGCGTAGCTGGGCCCTGACCCGCCGCTACGCCATTGCCCTGGACGACGGAAGCTTCATCTTCCGCGACCCCATCAACCTCGACCCCGAACCCCACCGTTGAACCAGCCTCATCACCGAACGTCCCATCACGCTCAACTCGCGGCGCCTATCACCTAACGATCCTCGAATCTCCGCACGTCGAGAACCTCGACGGAACCCGTTTCCCGGTCACATTTCTGCACGCCCGGTGCGTTGCCTCCATAGCGCCAGAACCAAACTGGCTTGAAGTGGGCGGTATTCGCCGTCGCGGTGACCACCATCCGTTTCACGGTCTGTGCGCCGGGGCGGCATCGACCGGTGCAGTCCAGCCCCCTTCGGCGTGTTCCACACGACCGTCGAGGTCCCCGCGGATGGGTCCCGCTGAGCGCGCTCGCGTTCGGGGCGCAACAGCTCGCGGCACGCCAGGCGCTGTGCCCCCTTGACGGCGTCGGCGGCGATGACCAGCGTGGCGAGCGGGTCGGCCCAGGGGCAACCCAGCAGGCTGTTGGCGAGTGCCCGACGAGTAACACCGCTGAGATAGATGCGCACAAGGTCTGCTTGGCAGCCCAGCGCTCCCGAAGCTGTCCTCAATGCCGACGTGAAAGACGAGCAAATTCGTGAGCTGACTGGGTCAACCGCGTTGCCGAATCGCCCCCTCCACGATGTTGTATTGGCCACTTCGCCTGATTCCGCGGTTCACGAACATTAGAAATTGCTGGATCAGCGCACCGGATCCGGTCTCGCTCTCTCGTTCCCGAGCGCGGTGCAATCCGAACTCGATCGTGGCCGTCGACGTTTCAACACGCGGGACGGTGCGGTCATCAACCGGGTGGCGGTCGCGCCGACATGGTGATGAAGTCCCGTGTCCAGGTGGGGTCGAAGAAAGTTTTGGGGCCTTGGACGGATCCTGGCACCAGCCGGGTGCCATTGGCTGGTGTCGCCGGGCCGGCGGACGTGGCGGGCGCATAAGTGGCCAGCACCGGCCAGAAAGGATTGATGTCGAGTTCCATGCCACGCACGACACCGGCGCGCACGAGAACCCGGGCCAGCTGCGGCGGGTCGAGTGCCGGCCCGGTCACATACACCAGGGCGCCGTCGGCGGTGACACCCACCGCCGATCGCCACTGATGGTCGATGCCGGGAACAGTGAGCGCGCATGACCGTGCGGCGCAGGTGTCGCCCCACATCTGCCAGTCGGGACTCATGGCTGTGGGGGTGGGCAGGCCACCGGCGACCAGAGGCACCAGGTTCTGGCGCACGCTGACCACGCTCGGCGTCATCCGCACCGTCGTGCCCCACGAGCCGACGGTGACGCTGCCGTCGAAGTAGATGACCAGCGACGCCGCGCCGGTCACCAGGGGGACGACCTCCCGCCCGTCGGTGTAGTACCCGCCGTGGGCGTCGGGCATCTTAAAGCCACCGTTGAAGGCCGCCACCAAGGTCGCGGCCTGCGCCGGCTGGATCGCGGCGGTGTACCGGTAGGGTCCCCCGCCTGGGCTGCCCGATCCCGAGTACAGCCGAGCGGCCAGCAAATGAGTGTCCATCCACGCGATACCCACTGCTCGGCCCCCGCCCGGCGGGACGAGCGAAGTTTCATACAACGCTGAAACCCCGCCGACCTTCCGGCCGGCCGCGCTCCAAGCACCCTCCCCCGGCGGCGCCAACCGATCGAACGATGCCAACGGGACCGGTGCCGGCAACGGGCCGCGGGCAGAGGAGCCACCACCATGGTCGCGCCGCGGCGCTGTGGTCGGCGCCGTGCTCGGCGCGGCTGCGCTGACACCAGATGCCGGCGGCCCCGTACCAGCGGGTGCGCACGCCGTGAGCAGCACCGTGAGGACACCCACAGCCGACCAGCGGGGCACAGTGCTGGCGCCGAGACCACACCCACGCGTTCGCTGCACTCCCCGATCCTTCCTCACCTGGCTACGGAGTCACCGCCCACGGACGGCCATGAACGAACAATTTCCCAAGCGCCAAACTGATGCGTCGAGCCGTCGAGCTGCACGCTAACGTCACCTCCGACGATGCGTGCTACGTCGCCCTCACCGGGGTACAGGAGTGGTCGCTTTGCACAGTCCACGGTCGTCTTACCGACGACTGAATTGCGATGCGCCATGCAGCTGACCACATTCGCACACCGATCCTGCTGACCAGGAGGATGTGGGTCTGCGTGACGCATCTTCGCCGCCGGGCGGTATGTGTCTGCTCAACCCCGACGCCGCCGCACCGAACGGTGACCTCGAACTCGCCCCCACCCCCGCGGGGCGCCGACCGATATCCGTTTCCGAAGCGCATCCCGCTCGGCGACGCGTCCTTGCAGGGTGAGACAACCAAGCTTCAGATGCTCCAAGCCGATGACGGGGTGGTCCAGTAGGTCGGCCTCGTGCTGGGCCGCCTGCAGCAGCTGGTCGGAGACGACGCCGAGTGTCCGCAAGCGCTGGACAAGGCCGGTTGGTCCACGACACATGCCTACCAGCATGACCCCGCTCTCCGCGATCGCGTAAGACTTGGACGCCTCCGTCTGCGTGGCCTGCTGGCTCACGCCGCCCGACCTTCAGAACGGTGCCAGCCGGCACCACCGCGACCGAGGTCGCCCACCGTTCAGGGGTTTCGGGGCGCCATTTCCACGGTGCGGCCCCCGCGGGTGGGCCATGTCGGCCCCGCCGCGACGTGAATGGTCACCATCGGTGGACGCGTCTGAGTGACGTCGACTCAGGGGGATTTCCCAGCACAGTCACAGCACCTGCTCAAGCCTGCGGTGCAGGGTATGTCATGACCGATGGTGGCGAGCGAGTTCCCGAGGAGGTACCACCGTCCCAGGTCGGAGGAGAACCGCGCACCGGGCCCGGCATCGGTCTGGCCCTGAGCCGTCCGGTGCCCCTGACCCCGAGGGGTGGCGGGCGCAGGAAACCGACCCGTACGAAACTTGGCAGCACGACAACCCGGTATCTCCGTCAAGTTTTCCACACCCCGGTGGCAGCAGCCCCTTCGACACGGACACCGACCTGGTGGTGCGCCCACCCGCCAGCAGCAGCACCAGTCCTGCCTCCCCCACGGCGGCAGCAGCAACGGGTGCGACCATCACCGCCGTGACACCCAGTGGTGTGGCGGACAAGGCGGGCATCACCGCAGGCACTGTCATCAGCAAGGTCGACGACCAGCAAATCCCCGACGGTGACTCCCTGATCGCCGCGATCCGTTCACACGCCCCCGGCGACACCGTGACCCTGACCGCGAACAATTCCGGTCGCGCCTCCCACACCGTGCAGGTCACCCTGGACAGCACCGTCATCAAGGCAGGCAACTAAAGCCCTGGAACTGTTCCACTTCCGCCCCCGACGCCCCCTCCTCAGCTCGCCCTCAGCAAGCCGTGGGCACCCTGGGCCCAGCGACCCGAACACCCCCAAGCACGAACCAGAACCCCGTGCACCTCGACCCACAACCGCGCACCGCAACCGCGCCGACCGGGCCGAGCCCACGGCGAGAGGAACCGACATGGCCACTAGCACCGATAGCACCGACCCGGCCCCACCTCCCGCTACTCCCAGTGACCCCTCGGCGCTCCGCGCCTCCGACGCCGACCGGGACTGCATTGCCCAACTCCTCCACCACGCCTGCGGGGCGGGCATGCTGACCATGACTGAAACCGAGGACCGGCTCGGAGCGGTCTACAAAGCCCGGTTCCGCCACGAGCTGCTCCCCCTCACCGCGGACCTACCCCTGGACCGACCGCCCCTCGGGTCGCACACGAGCAGTGCCAGCGACTCTCTTCTCGACCCTGTGCGCCGCTTCCTGGCCTCCACCGCACCCATCAGCGCAGCCGCCCTCGCCGTGCTCCGACGACACCGGATAGCCCTCCTAGTCCTGGTACTCCTCGGACTCATCCTCGCCTCGACCATCATCATGGCCGGCCTCGACATGGTCCTCTCCCCCGAACACCACCCCGACAGAATGCGCGGGCGGTGACCAAGTGGCGGTCTGCCGCAGGGAAGTAGCGAGCACCGCGCGACGGTCACCTCGGCGGGGTCGGCTCAGCGCAGACGGCGGCAGTGCCCACCAGGTCCGTCGCAGCGTTGGCTGGACCCCACTGCGCCTCTGGGGGATTCAGCGGATCTTGAGCTCCCTCGGTGTGGATGGACATGGTGACCTCACCCGCCGCACCATCCGTTAGGAGCGGCTCATGACCGACAGCACCGATCCACACCGCACCGCCGTATCCGATGCCCCAGAAACCTTGCCGCGCTCACACCCTAGATCGCGTCGCATCCTCATAAGCCTCGACGAAGCAGCCACGCTCATATCCGGTGGCCGTGACACTCCTGTCGGGTTGGGCGGCGGATCCTGAACCGCAACGCAGTGCCGCAACCGCCACCCCTGCCGCGCACGGTCAGGGGCCTGCTGATGCCAGTGGGCACCGGTGTGGTTGTGGGGCTGGTGCTGCTGGGACTCACTTCCGGTTTCGGGCTGCTCACCCGGGTCGGCCTGCTGCTCGCCGCGGCAATGGTGACGGCGGCACTGATGGGTGGTCAACGGCGGGGCCGGCGCGGCGAATGTATCCGCCTCACCACCGAGTACGGACTGTCCAGCGAGGAGGCGCACTCGGCGATCCGACTGGTCGAGTCGGGAAAGGTGAGTACCAGTGTGCGCCTGCGCCTCGCCACCCACGACTACGCCCAGCGCCAGCTCGATACCAATCCCACGCCCGGGTGGGTTGTGGCTCGGGGTGTCGCGGTGGTGTTCGGCGGGTATCTCACCTACGCCGTCATCTACCCCTACCCGCCGGGATATCTCGCCCCCACGCTAATTCTGACGGCCGGTGCCGCCTGCTACCACTTCCACACCCGACCCGAGCGGATGCGGGAAGCGCTCCACAAAACCGAGCCCCGCTGAACCCGTGCGAACAAACCCAGGCCACGACCTCGGTAGCGGCACAGGGCTCGGGCCATCGTCTTGCCCCTAAACCATCGACCCCGTTGATCACATGATTCCCCACAGTAACAGTAGTACCTCTAGTATCACCGGATGCGCATTTCGCTCGCTTCGGCGCGTCGCCGCCCCCGGGTCGCTATCGCCACCGGGGTCGCTGCCCTGATGGTGCTGGTCGGGGCTGGTTTCGCCGCCGCGGACATCACCGGTCCGGACGTGGCCAGCTATCAGCATCCGGGCGGGGCGAGCATCGACTGGAGCCAGGTGAAGAACTCGGGGCGTAACTTCGCGTTCGTCAAAGCCACCGAAGGCACCGGTTACGTGAACCCGTACTTCGGTGCTGACTGGGCTGCGATCCAGGCGAATGGGATGGTGCGCGGCGGCTACCACTACGCCAAACCGGACAGCTCGCCGACCTCCGCCGCAGCACAGGCCGGTATTTCGTGGCCACCGCGGGTGTGATGCACACCAGCGGTGACCTCGCTCCGGTATTGGACCTGGAAGAGACCGGCGGGTTGTCCCCGTCGCAGCTGGTCACCTGGGTGCACGCCTGGTTGAGCACGATTACCGGGCTCACCGGGCGCACACCGATCATTTACACCTACCCCTACTTTTGGCGCAGCGCGATGGGCAATGACACCGGTTTCACCGGGTACCCGCTGTGGATCGCCGACTACAACGGTGGCTCCGCCCCCAACACCCCGCTGATCGGCGGCTGGAGCAGCTGGACGTTCTGGCAGTACACCGACCGCAGTGCGATCGCCGGGGTCTCCACCGGGGTCGACGACTCACGATTTTTCGGTAATTCCGCCGCGTTGTCCGCCCTGGCCAACGGGGCGCCCGCCACGCAAACCCGACCACCCCCGACGCAGACCGGGCCGCCCTCGGCGATCCTCGCCCAGTACACAGCGCTCGGCGGAACCGGATCCGTGTTGGGCCAAATCTCCAGTGCCGAGTACGCCGTCCCCGGTGGTCGCGCCCAAAACTTTACCGGTGGGCGCATCTACTGGTCCCCGGCCACCGGGGCCCATGAGGTGCACGGCGCCATCCTCGGGCACTACCTCACCATCGGCGGCCCGTCCTCCGCCCTCGGGCTGCCCACCACTGATGAGTCCCCCAGCGCGGACGGCACCGGCCGGTACAACAACTTCGCTGCCGGTGGCGCCCTGTACTGGTCGCCCACCGTCGGGGCCCACGAGGTGCACGGGGCCATCGACAGCAAATGGGGGGTGCTGGGCTGGGAGATGGGCCCGCAGGGCTACCCGCTCACCGATGAGCAACCCACAGCCGACGGCATCGGGCGGTACAACGACTTCCAGAACGGATCCATCTACTGGACCCCCACCACAGGGGCCCAGTCCATCCAGGGCGCCATCAAGGACAAATGGGCGCAAGACCAGTGGGAAACCGGGTTCCTGGGCTACCCGTTGACCGACGAACGCACCACCCCTGACGGCATCGGCCGGTACAACGACCTGCAAGGCGGGTCCCTGTACTGGACCCCCACCACCGGGGCGCATTCGGGACAGCTGGGCCGCGCAAGGCTGGGAACGGGGCCCACTGGGCTCCCCCACATCCGACGAGTACACGGTGCCCGGCGGGCGGCAAAGCGACTTCCAAGGCGGAACCCTGTTCTGGGATGCAAGCACCGGATTGGTGTCCCCACGATGAGCGCTCCCCCACACGGTCAGGACACAACCATGCGCACTGCGCTTAACCGGGCGGCCGTCAGCGCTGCACTTGTGGTGGCAGCAGCACTACTCACTGCCTGCGGCTCAAACCCCACGGCGGTTGTGACGTCCACCCCCACCACCACACCGACCTCCACAGCCCCGAACTCCCCAGCCCCGACCACAACAGATTCCACCCCGCCCCCAACCGGCTCAACACTCTCCACCGGGGCGGGCAGGACTACCCCAGCGTTGGCGGCCACCAGTGCCGCCCCCGCCTACGGCTGTGCGCCGACCGGTACCGGTGTCCCCACCGGTGCCAGCACCAAACAAGTGATCGATGTCGACGGCGACGGGCAACCCGACACCGGGTGGCTCAGCAGCGACGGCAACACTTTCGGGATCACCACCGCTTCCGGCGCCACCATGAGCGTCCCCCTCGACCTCACCGGCGGCGGCCCCCGCTCGGTCCTGGTGGAGAACCCGGACAGCACGGGCACCATCACCGCCCTGGCCAGCGACGGGCGCACCGTCGAGCTGCTAGTGGTCACCAACTGCGGGCTGTTCCCCGCCACCAACGCCCAGGGCGCCCACTACGAGTTCGACCTCGGCGTGCGGGGCACCGGCACCGGGGTGGGCTGCGCACAGATCACCGGCACCCCCGGACGAAGCCTCGTCGGGCTCAACGTGCACCTCAACCCGGCCGGGCAACCCGACAGCGTGCACCGCACCCAAATAACACTCACCGACACCGCCGCCCGCAACGGCGCCACCGACACCATCCCCACCACCAACAACCCCAGCGCCGCACAATCCGCCAACACCATCAGCTGCGGAAACCTCACCATGACTCACGACGGCATCACCGAACACCGATGACTTCTGTCCAGCCTCGGGAATCGCAATAAGGGGTGGGAATGACGCACCCATGCGCTGACCCGGCGGTGTAGGCAACTCCGGAGATGTCCATGGGGTGGCGAGGCGCCGCGTTGCCTTCGCGAGCAGAATGCTGGCCCAGCGCGCATGCTTCGGTGATGAGAGCCCTTACAGGCGTTCGCAGACAGCCGGCCGCCCTGTTCATCGATGCTCTTCTGCTGTTACCGGGGAATGGTTGTCCACCGCGGCGGCTGTGATCGCTGTCGGTGTTTCCGGCGCGCACCACCGGGCTGTGTGAGCGTGGCAGCAATAGGGCTGACCGCCCTGTTCTTCCTCCTGGCCCTGATCGGCATGTGGGCCACTCTCTACCGCAAGTGAATTCCGTCCCCGGCCTTCCGCGTTTCCAGGGTACAGGGGCGTCTCCGGATGGAATTAATGTTTGGTCCAGTTTTTGCCGTCGTCTTGCCGTTGTAGGGGTGGGCGCTTGCCCGCAGTTTCCTACTGTGGGTGCTGCCTGATCGTTCGGGCGCCGTTTCGCCCCCGACGGAGAGGACCCCCCCTATGGCTGACCCTGCGATTGAACTACGGGAGGTGACCCACCGGTATGCGCGCACACCGGTGTTGCACGGCATCAATCTGACGATCGCGCATGGTGAGGTTTTTGGTTTCCTCGGGCACAACGGTGCCGGTAAGACCACCGCGATCAATATTTTGACCACTCTGATCGTGCCCACCTCGGGCACCGCGGCGGTATGCGGCTACGACGTCGTCGCCCAGCGCAGTGCGGTCACCCGCTGCATCGGCTATTTGCCCACCGAGGTGCGGTTATACGGGCACCTGACCGCTGCGGAAAACTTGGAATTTTTCGGCAAACTCTCCGGCGTCCCCGACGCCCGCGCGGCAGCCCGGGAAACGTTGCACTACTTGGGGTGTGCTGAGCTGGCCGATCAGCGGGTGGGGTCGTTCTCCACCGGGATGCGCCAACGCATCGGAATCGCCCAGGCGGTGCTGCACCGCCCGAGTGTGCTGTTCCTGGATGAACCCACCACCGGCCTGGACCCCAGCGGGGTAAGGCAGCTGCGGGAAACAATTCGACGCCTGAACCAGGATTTGGGCATGACAGTATTTATGAACACCCATCTGCTCAGCGAGGTCGCAAAAGTTTGTACCACCATCGGCGTGTTGAACCACGGCGAACTGATCTACAAGGACTCCATCGAGGAAACGACTCGCCGGTTCCCTGACGAGGCCTCCCTGGAGGACATCTACGTGCGCATGGAGGGTGCCTCGTGATCGTGACCATCGCTGAACAGCAGGTCAGGGTGCTGCGCCGGCAACGGATCTTCCTCGCACTGCTGGGCACACTGATGGTCATGACTGCCCTGGCCGGGGTGATCGGCTGGTCCAGCCATCACACCATCGTCGGTGTGTATGACCAGGCGGTGCAGCTGCTGACCGCTGCGGGCCAACCCACCCCGCCCAGCCCGTTCGCGCTGAAACCGACCCTGTCGCTGCTGTCGAATATGGCCATCTACATTCCGCTGATCGGTGCCCTGCTGGCTATCGTGCTGGGCCATTTGAGCTTGGCCGATGATCAGAGCACCGGGGTGGGTCAGTTGATCTTCACCCGCGCGGTGTCCCGAACGGATTACATTTTGGGCAAAATGCTCGGTGCCGCTGGGGTACTCGCGGCGATCCTGACGATCAGCGTGGTGCTCAGCGCTGTGTCGCTGTTGGTCGTCAACCAAGCTGTTCCCAGTGCGGCAGACATCGGCCGACTCATCGTGTTCTACGGGTTGTCCTGGTTGTACCTGCTGCTGTTCGCGCTTGTTGGAATGCTTACAGTATTGATGACTCGGCGTCGCTCGCTGGCGTTGCTGTCCGCGCTGGGGGTGTGGCTCGTGTTGACTTTCGTCGTCCCACAGTTCACCTCAGGCCTGCGACCGACCGCGTCGCTGAACCCGATCAGCAATCCGGTCAGCCTGTCCCAGCCGTTCTTCGACCTCACCGCTCGCGCCCGGCCGCTGTCGGTGAGCGAGCAGTACAAGACCGCGAGCGCGCAGATTTTGCAAACCGCGGCCCCCGATCCCGCTACCGTGACGGCAGGTCACGTCCTGCCCATCGCGGTGATCACCCTCGTGTTGGGCTTGCTGATTGTTGCTCTCGTCCGCCGTCACGACTACTCCAGAGCTACCGCCAATGAGTAGCGCCCTGCGCCGGGTCCGCGCCCTGGCCCATCACGAGTACCGCGCCGCGGCGCGCAGCAAGGTGTTGGTTTCGCTGCTGGCGATCCTGGTTGTAGTCACCATCGTCTCGGTCTACATCGGCTCGGTGCAGTACCGCAGCCAGCTCGCCGACTACCTGACTTACCGCACCGCGGCGCAGGCCAACGGTTTAACGCGGGTCGCGCCCTCCCCGCTGGCCCTGCTCACGTTGTTGCGCGGCGCCATGGAGTACATCGAGATCATCGGGGCGCTGATCGCGATCACCCTGGGCTACCTGAGCGTCTCCCGCGAGCGGGCGAACCGGACGCTGCCGCTGCTGCGGTCCCGACCGGTCACCGCCGGTGAGCTCACCACGGGAAGTGTTCTCGGTGCGCTCGGCATCATCGCCACCCTGTTGTCGGTGACCGGCGTCGTCGCGGTGCTGTGCCTCGGGCTGATTGGCAACGACTGGGTCAGCGGGGTCCAGATCCCCAAACTATTGCTGGCCTACCTGTTCGCGGCTGTCTACATGGGAGTGTTCTACTGCGTGGGGGCCATGGTCACCGCGCGGTCGGGGGTCGCCGCGACGGGGTTGATGGTCGCGATCGGGATTTGGCTGGTGGTGGTCCTCATCCTGCCGCAGATCGGGGACACTCTCGACGCCGACAACCAGGTGCCGGGCGGGCTGTTCGCTGCGCTGGGTCTGGGTCGCCCGGCGGAGCTGCAGATCCTGACGCACTTCCACCTCTACGAGCAGGTCCGCACCGGGCTGGAGGAAGCATCCCTGGCCAAACACTTCGAACGCTTCGCCTTCGCGATGACCGACGTCACCGAACGGTACCGATCACTGTCGCTAGGGCAGTTGCTGCAGGAGAAACGCAACGACATCGCATGGATGGTCTTCTACACCGCTGCCCTCGGAACTGGGCTGTGGCGCAGCTTCACCCGTCAACTCACCAACCCCATCGGAGGACAATAATGACAGCACCAAGCCGCACACACCGACACCGGACGATGGCCGTGGCCATCGCCACCGCGTTGGCGGCCCTGGCCCTCGCCGGGTGCAGCAGCGGCGCGGCCAGCACCCCGACCGGTCCGGGCACTGCCACGGCCACGGCGCCTGCGGGCCCACCAGTGTTGCCGGTCACCAGCAACCCGATCACGAACACCTCCACCGTGCAGGCACTGAAGATCGTCTCCGTAATGGTGGAGAACAACGTCGACCCCGCCACCAAGGCCATCGCACCGGATCACCTGGAGATCGCGCTGCAGAACACCGGATCGACAGCGTTGACGGGCTTCGAGATCTATTACACGATCACCGACGCTACGACCAAGGCAGCGGAGAACTACTACACCAAGCTGCCGACGTCGTTCACCATCGCCCCCGGCGCCACCCGGGTGGCGAACTTCGACGGAACCGGGCAACCCGATCACTTCCCGGTGAACAAGTTCAGCTTGTACTACCAATCGAAGAACCCGCTGGACGTCAACGTCGAGGTCAGCGCCGCGAACACCGCCGTGCAGAAAGCGTCCGCGCACAAGGCCCCCGGGGGCCCGGAAGGCGTCAACTGAGCGCAAGCCGGACCCGGGGGGTGCCCCCCGACCCGGCAAGCCGGACCCGGGGGGTGCCCCCCGACCCGGCACCCCCGCCCGCCACAGTCCCTACTCTGGGGTCGGTGAACTCCCCCACCACCGGCCCAGCTGTGCTCATCATCGAGAACGACGAGGGCATCGGCGGAGGGTTGCTACGGGCGCTGGGCGGTCAGGGCTACCGCCCGCTCTGGTGTCAGACGGTCGCCCAAGCACGTATACAGGCGCTGCTCGACATCGACGTGGTCCTGCTCGATCTGGGACTGCCCGACGGGGACGGCCTCAACCTTTGTCGCCAACTCCGACGTCAACGCGCCGAGCTGCCGATAATCATCCTCACCGCCCGCAGCGCCGAAACCGACATCGTCGTCGGCTTAGATGCCGGCGCCATCGACTACCTGGTGAAACCCTTCCGGCTCGCCGAGCTCCTCGCCCGGCTGCGGGCGCACACCCGGAGGCACCCGGATGTACCCGCGGAACCCGACGTGCTCACGGTAGGTGACCTCACCGTCGACGTCGCGGCCCGGCGGCTGCACCGCGCCGGGGTCGAGGTGCAGCCCAGAGCGAAAGAATTCGACCTGCTCACGGTACTGATGCGCCACGCCGGCAAAGTCGTCACCCGGGCAATGGCCATGTCCCAGGTATGGGACGAAAACTGGTACGGATCCACGAAGACCCTCGACGTGCACATCGCCGCGTTGCGCCAACGCCTGGGAGAGTCCGGCCCCGACAACAGCCGGATCACCACCCTGCGGGGCGTCGGTTACCGACTGGAACTTCCCCCCGAAGACGGCCAAGACCGATGAGGCGACGCCTGCTGACGGCCATGCTGTTAATCGCTACTGTCGCCGTCGCCGGATTCGGTGTGCCACTGGCGTGGTCGGTGCACGCCCTGTACCGGGACGAGGCGCTGCTGATGTTGTCCGAACAGGCATCCAGAGCAGCAGTGACCGTGCCAGTTTCCTTCGCCGAGGGCCACGACCTGCCCGAGCTGCCGCCGCAGACCACTGACGTGCAGGTCGCGCTGTATGGCGCCGACGGAACCCGTTTGGTGGGGCGCGGCCCGTCTCGCGCCGACGCCCCCGTCCTCGCCACGCTGCGCGACGGCGCACCCCAGCGCCACCCCAGCGACTACATCGTCACCGTCCCGATCAACAACGAAGCCACCATTGTCGGAGCGATCCGAACCAGCAGCCCCCCCGGCGCCGTCACCGGTCGAACCCTGCAAACTTGGGCCATGATGGCCGCGCTAGCCCTGGCGGTGCTGGCCGCCGCCGGTGTGCTGGCCGCCCGACGCAGCCGCCACCTCACCCGGCCCCTGGATCAGCTGCGCGGTGATGCCGACGTCCTCGGCGGGGGCGGGGAACTCCCCGCCCGGCCCGTCACCGGGGTGGCGGAGATCGACGCCGTGCACGCCGCCCTCACCCAAGCGGCGACCCGCCTCAACGACTCACTGGCCAGGGAGCGGTCTTTCAGCGCCGACGTCGCCCACCAACTGCGGACCCCACTGGCCTCACTGCGCCTACGGCTGGAAACAGAGGACCTCACATCCCACGCACAAACCCCGCTCGTGCGGGACACCCTCATCGACGTCGACCGGCTTAAACAAACCATCGACGACCTCATGCTCCTCGCCCGAGACACCGAACAGCCCCGCAACCCACACCCCTTAACGACAGTGATCCAGGAAGCAGCGACGCGATGGAAGCCGCAGCTAAAGACACTCAGACGGCAGCTGATCGTGACCACGGACCCCGACCTACCGCAGGTGAGCGCGAGCCCATCCGCCATCCGGCAAATCCTCGACGTCCTCATCGACAACGCCCTCAACCACAGCCAGGGGAACGTAACCCTCTCCAGTACCCGCGTCGGACCCGGGGCCGTGATAGCAGTGACCGACAACGGCACCGTCACCGTCGACCCTGAGCAGATCTTTATCCGACGCCGCAGGGGGGCAGCCGGATCCGGTATCGGCCTAGCCCTCGCCCGACGCCTCGCCGAAGCCGAGGGCATGCGGCTCGTGCTCACCGACCCCGGCCCCGGTGTCGTGTTCCACCTCATCGTCAGCACACAACCACCGCCACCACCACCACCAACAGAACAGGGTTACCACCACAACAGCCGACACCGCAACGACAGCAAGCAGACCGCTGCACCCCACCCTGAGTTGCACAAGGTGCAATGACACACCCGCCCTCGCTGCGACACAGCACCCCGGTGCGGTGCGCGCCCTCATCGTTGTCGGTGCTCCACTCGGCGTCCTGTACCTGCCGGTGGCCACGACGATCACACTTGGCGTATACGCGGCGATCATAGGGCCGCTGGTGGGCGTCGGGATTTGCACGCACACCCGAGGTCGCGAGGTGGGTGGCCCACCCTTGCCGTATCTGCTCTTCGCAGGTGCTGTCGCCGCCCTGGGCGTCCTCGCCGTGTGCGGTTTCCTCGCGCTGTTCGGTGCCGCCGCCCTGCTCGGTCTGGGGCTGTTGACGGTGTGTTCCCCTGCGGCGCTGCGGGTCCTGCTGGCCCGTCCACCCCAGCACGCACGCTCAGGCCCGCATACCGTGGCCGCCCCCGGCCCAGCACCAGTGCAGCCTTCCCCTCCGTCCTGTCACACCCTCAGCGACGCCGAGCTGTGCTGGCAATGGAGCACCAGCTTCGCCGCCCTGCAACACACCCAGTCCCTCGCCGAGAGGTTGTACCTCATTGAAACCCGCTCCGCGCTGCTCGACGAGCTGGCCGCCCGCGACCCCGACGGACTCACCCGCTGGTTGAACAGCGGCGCCCGCGCCGCCAGCGACCCCGCACGATATTTCACCGGCGCCCACCAACAGCCACCCCACCAACAGCCACCCCACCGACCGCCGGCGACGCAATGACCCGCAGCGATGACCCAGCACGCCACGACCCGCCTCTGCCCGGGACGCCCCGACCCCGCGCATGGCAGCTGACCTGATTGATTGCCCCGGCCGCCAGCACCGCTCCGCCGGGCACCCGGTGCCCTCCGCCGCGACGCGACACACCATGCCCTTCATCGAAGTTCTGCGCATCCCGCTCTGTTTCGTCTTCCCCTTCCGCACCGACCCACCCCGAGCCCGGCCCCGCCAGGCTCCCGCCCAAGTTCACCTGCGCGTCGCCCGCTCCGCACGCCACCAACCCCGCGTGTCCTGACCACCCATAACCGAGGAAAGGAATCACCCGATGACGAGATCATCACCGGAATCCGTTCAGGGATCCTCCCCCCCATCGGCACCCTCGACCGGGGCGCGGAGCAGTGAGCGGCGGGGGCTGCACGGGCACCGGGTCGGTGCCCCGAACATGATCCGGGCCGGTATCGCCGAAGCGGTCGGCACCTTCTTCCTGATCTTCACCGGTACCGCCACCGCTGCTGCGGCGACCCTGGGCAAATCCACCGGCGGCACACCCCCGAACTCGTTGGCCATCGCGTTGGCCTTCGGACTGGTCCTCACCGCCCTGGTCGGGGCGTTGGGTCAGGTGTCCGGTGCCCACCTCAACGGCGCGGTCACCCTGGGGTTGGCGGTCACCGGGAAATTCCCGTGGAGCTACGTCCCGGCCTACCTCGGATTCCAACTACTCGGGGCGCTGGCCGGGGCCGGGGCCACCTGGGTCAGCTTCGGCAACGACGCCCGCAACGTCGCGCACCTCGGGGCCACCACCCCCTCGAAAGGAGTCGGCGACGCCCGGGTGTTCATCGTGGAGGCGTTGATCACGTTCCTGCTGGTGTTCGTCATCATCGCCGTGGCCACCGACGACCGGGTCCCCGCCGCCGTCGCCGCACCCGCGATCGGCTTCGCCCTCGTCGCCGCCGTCCTCATCGGGGGTGGGGTCACCGGTGGGGCGGTCAACCCCGACCGGGCGTTGGGCCCGGCCACCATGTCCACCACCTTCACCTCCCTGTGGGTCTATGTCCTGGCGACCATCGTCGGTGGGGTCGCCGCCGCGCTCCTACACAAATACGTGGTCGCCTCCGCCATCGCCCCCACCACGAATTCCGGCGAGGACCAAGGTGGCGGCAGTGCTGGGGACCGCAGCCTGGGCACCGCCGACGACACCTGAGCCACCGCCGCCGCACCCGGCCCACCGGGGGTGGTTCACCAACACAAGGGAGGTCCTGAGGACCCGGGCAGTCACCGCAGCACCCCACCTGTGATTTTCCGCACCGACGCCAGCACTGCGGGTGTCACTGCGGGTGTCACTGCGGGTGTCACTGCGGGTGTCACTGCGGCTTCGTGCGTACAGCGACCATCCAGGAGGACCCCATGACCGTTCAGGTCGAAGCTTCGACATCGGTACTCGTTTCAGCAATCGGTGAACAGCATCTTCACCTACCTGCCGAAGATCTTCGTGTTCCTGACCGGGCATCTGGGGCATCGGAATGTTCAAAGGACACCATCCCCGGGGTCGCCATGGTGCCAGCCAACCCCAGACACCGCTCCACCCCGCGATCTGTTCTCAAGTGGGTCGCGGTGGTGACTAGGAGGGGCTCGTCGCTGCCCGGCGACGGCGGTCCCGGAGTTTCTTGGTGACCACCACGATGATGATGAGCACCAGCAGTCCCAACCCGAACAGGGTGGCGTTGTGGGCGACCCGTTGATACTGGCTGCCCGCGGCGTAACCGAGCAGGACGAACCCGGTGGCCCACAGGATGCCCCCGGCAGCGTTGTAGGCCAAAAACTTTAGGTAAGGGATGCGGGCCATCCCGGAGAACCCGGGCACCAACACCCGCAGAGCGGTGGTGAACCGGCCGATGAACACCGCCCTACCACCATTACGAGCCACCAGGTCCTTGGTGCGGTCGATGTGTTTCTGCTTCAGCAGCCGGTTCGGGATCTTCTGTAACAACCGCTCGCCGTA
>JAABVA010000781.1_pt1 | contig 37542 bp, 35 predicted proteins | sample 5560331 | NCBI WGS metagenome assembly JAABVA01 (sample SAMN12812661, study PRJNA571458) | rock metagenome | isolation source: Antarctica rocks | place: Antarctica: Victoria Land, Mt New Zealand sud | collected 2016-01-07 | reverse complement strand
GCCAACATTACGTTAGGTCCGATGCTGACCATAAGTAGGAAGGTAGAGGCAAGTGTGTTCATGTATGTCCTCTCCTTGTTAGCTGTGTAGTTGGACTGATTGGTATGCTCCTTCGTCGATTGCAGCCCGAATCTGCTTCGGCGACTTGCCATTGCGATGTTCCCGCAACGCGAAAAGCGCTTCTTTCATGCAAATATCGCAATAAGAAGCGTGTTCCGTTCGAAAGCAATCAAGCAAGCTCCTATGGCCCATCCGGTCGCAATGGCAAGAGCACGGCTGCTGCGCCAGAACTTCGGGAATGCCCTTGGCTGCCTCGTACGCTGCGGCAACGCTCGGGTTAGAGAATTGACCTGGCTCAAGGGTCCTTGGCAACGGCTGTGCAGCCGCAGCGGAAGGGAAGTAAGGCAATGCAGCGGGTGAAGTTAGCTGCCCAGAGTGCTGCCCTGAGTTCCGAGACATTGAGAAGATGACAATTCCATTCAACAGAAGTGTCGCTAGCCCGACCGCTATCAGAAATCGCGGGTTCACGCTGTTCGTCTTTTGCTTAGCCATAAACGCTCCTTTCTGCTAGGTGCATGTGATAGATCAATGTTGAGGGCTCATATCCAAGAGATATGCTGCGTCTCCACGATCACCGGCACGCTCGCCGGTCAGATTGTCATGGAAGGCTTCTTGAATATCACCCTCCCCGGATGGCTACGTCGACTCATCACTCGTCTGATTGCTATCGTGCCCGCTGTCATAGTGACGGCGATCTACGGTACAACGGGGACTGGCAAGCTGCTTCTTCTCAGCCAAGCCATCCTCAGTATGCAGCTCAGCTTCGCGGTGTTTCCACTTGTGGCATTTACAAGCGACAAGCTGAAGATGGGGCAATTCGTAAACGGACCTACCCTGCGCCTGTTGAGCTACTGTGTGGCGTTCATCATCGCAGGACTCAATCTATGGCTCCTCATTGAGATCTTTCGAGGGAAGACGTAACCCTCACAGACCGTCAGCAACAGGCAAAGGTGGGCCCTTTTCGCGCGCGCCTCCCCTCGATCACGAAGATAGGGCCAGCCACGAAAGCAGCTACTTGATCCAGCTAGTACAACCCAAGAAGGATGGCAGCATGAGAATGGAGAAGTGATCAGCGCCAGATACGCACAAGTCGCAGATGAGGGCTCCACGCAATCGCACACACCCGCTTAGAGGAGTTACCCTGAGGTTATGGAGCCGTCAACACAAGCAGCCAACGTTTGTACCCCCGCTCCGCAGAGCGAACATAGCTCAGCCGTTCGGACCATTCAGCTTCTTTCAATTGCCTGGATGGGTATCGAACTTGCCGTCGCACTAGCAGTGGGGATCCGCGCTCGTAGCATATCCCTAACTGCGTTTGGGATAGACAGCGGAGTGGAACTGCTCTCCGCTTTTGTCGTGCTCCGCCGGTTCCGATTAGGTCCAGGCACGGAGAAGACGGCGGCACGGATTAATGCTGTCCTGCTGTATGCGCTTGGCGGGTACATTCTCGGCACGTCTGCAATCTCGCTATTCAGCAAACATCTACAACCCGAAAGTTCGGTTGTAGGCATCTTTCTCCTGATAGTGGCGGCAATCGTCATGCCTCTGCTCGGAGCAGCGAACAAACGTCTCGCAATCACAACGAAAAGCGGGGCGTTAAAAGCAGACGCGGCGCAGAGCAATCTCTGTGCGTACATGGCTTGGATTGCACTTGCAGGTCTCGTTCTCAATGCTTTATTCCATGTGCCGCGGGCTGACTCCGTAGCCGCTCTGTTCCTGTTGCCGTTGATTCTTCGTGAGGCGAACGAGGCTCGTAAAGGCGAGGTTTGCGAGTGCTGACCTAGCAGCAAGAGAGTCCGGGCTGACCGCACATCACCGTGTCACCATATCAACCAGAAGGATCGCAAGAAAGCCCAAGAAGAAGGTAGCCGTTGTGAAGCTCGTGTCTTCCCGTTCGTGGGCTTCGCGTAAGAGCTCCTCCGTTACGAGATAGAGCAACGCAGCTTCTCCAAACCCAAGGGAGGCAGTGACCGCCCACGCGGGAGCTACCCGAAGAAGTCCCACCCCGATACCGGTGCCCGCGATTAAGCTGGTCGAGACGGCAGCAGTGATCCCGAAAGATCTCGCGGCCGAGATCCCTCGCTCACGTAATTCCCCGACCAGGGCCAGACCCAGGGCTACAAGCTCAAGGGTGAGTGCGAACGTGAGAAGACGGCCCTGTCTTGTTCCCCCAGAGAAGCCAATGCCGATGACAAAGCCGTCCAGAAGCAGATCGATGGCGATAGCGCAGAGGTAAACGCGGGGCAATCTGCTCTTCCCCCGCTTCGCACCTCCGCTGTCTTCCCCTTTCGCCAGAAGGAGCAAGGTGAGAACCGCTGCGGCAAAGCCGACTGCGGTAGGAATCGGTGAATGCCGTTCCATCAGGTCCGGTGTGATTTCCAGAGCGACCGCAGCAAAGACAACACCGCCAGCCAGGTGTTGCACGATGCTTTGGAGGCGACCACTCCCTTTGAGGAGAATGGCCGCCATGGCCGCAAGCAGCGCTGCGGCGACAGGAAGAAGAGAGTAGAGCAAAGCTGTTTTCATGGTTTTGCCATCGCTTCCCGCCGTTCTTCGATCCATTTGTAGAGGGTGGGGAGGACCAGCAGAGTCAGGAGCGTGGATGTGACAAGGCCACCAATGACAACAGTCGCAAGAGGCCGTTGGACCTCAGCTCCCGCGCCTGTCGAGATCGCCATAGGTATGAAGCCCAGACTTGCGACGAGCGCCGTCATTAGCACCGGTCTCAGGCGGGTTTCAGCTCCTTGTTCGACAGCGTCTGCGACGGATAGCCCTTCGCTTCGCAGCTCACGAACGTACGTAAGAAGAACGATGCCGTTGAGGACAGCGATACCGAACAGCGCAATAAAGCCGACCCCAGCCGAAATGCTGAATGGCAGTCCGCGTAGCAAGAGAGCGGCGATTCCACCAGTGGCCGCTAGCGGAATGTTCAAGAAGATCAGAGCGGCCGGAAGGGTCGCCTGGAAATTGAAATAGAGTAGTAGGAAGATCAATAAGAGAGCAGCAGGGACGACGATAGCCAGTCGCCGGCTCGCACTCTTCAGTTGCTCAAACTGCCCGCCCCACTCCAGTTCATAGCCGTCTGGGATCTTCACTTTTGCGGCGACGACTTTCTGAGCGTCCGCAACAAAGCCGGCGAGATCGCGCCCACGTACGTTGACTTCGACGCTAATTCGGCGTTGCCCCCCTTCGCGGCTAATCTGAGACGGACCCTCCTCTTCTTGAATGTCCGCGAGTTGCGCCAGCGGAATGAAATGGCCTTCGTTGTCCCCAACGCGAAGGTTGCTGATCGCCTCAGCAGAACCACGCTGTTGTTGGGGGAAGCGAACTTGAAGAGCAAACCTACGATTCCCTTCTACGATTTCACCGACCGGCTTTCCTCCGATCGTCTGTATGGTGTCGAGGACCGCCGCTGCATCGAGACCATGCCGAGCAAGCGCGTCACGCCGGATGCGGATGCGGAGATACGGCAAACCTGCAACCCGTTCCGCGCGCACGTCTGCTGCCCCTCTAACCTTCGTGACCGCCGCTGCGATCTGGTCTGCTTTCTGGCGAAGCGTTTCGAGGTCCTCTCCATAGAGCTTGATCGCAATGTCACTGCGAGAACCGCCTTCCAGAAGTTCCTGCATTCGCATCTGGATTGGTTGTGAGAAGCTATATGCCGCGCCCGGAGCCTCTTCTTCCAGTCGTTTCTTGATGACCGCGATAAGATCCGCTTTGCTGCGGCCCTTCGTCCATTGATCCGCAGGTCTGAGAACGACATAGACATCACTTTGATCAATAGCCATTGGATCGGTTGCAACCTCCGGGCTGCCTGTCCTGCTGAAGACTCGTGAGACCTCCGGGAACTCTCGCAGCACGGTTTCGATGATCTGATTTCCGTGCAGCGACTCGCTTATCGAAATGCCTGGAACGCGGTACATCTGTACCAGGATTGAACCTTCATCGAGCGACGGGATGAATACCGCTCCCAGAAAAGGGATCGCAACGAGAGAGGCCATGAACAGAGCCAAGGCAATGCCTCCCGTAATCGCGGGACGTGCCAAGGCGTGTTGCAGCAGCGGTCGATAGACGCCATCGATCTTCCGCATCAGTAGCGTTTGCTTCTCTGCGGTTGTTTTCCGAAGGATGTACCAACTCAGGACTGGCATGAGTGTCAGGGCGATGATGAGCGAAGCGAACAGGGCGAAAAGCACCGTTGCCGCCATCGGTTTGAACATCTTGCCTTCCACCCCGCTCAACGTGAGGATGGGCACGTAGACCAGGAAGATAATCGCCACGCCGAAGAAGATAGGTGTAGCGACTTCCGCTCCGGCCCGTCGAATGGTCTCTTCGACGAGTTCATCCGGCTTTCTTGCGTGCAAACGCCGGAGGATATTTTCGATGATGACCACCGAACCGTCGACGATGAGGCCGAAGTCGATCGCGCCCAGACTCATCAGATTGCCAGAGATCTTCGCTTGCACCATGCCCGTGATCGCAACCAGCATTGAAAGCGGGATCGCTACAGCAACTACCAAGCCCCCTCGGAAGCTGCCGAGGAGCAACAGAAGCACGACCATCACTAAGATGCCGCCTTCAATGAGGTTCCGGGTGACAGTGTGAATCGTTCGATTGACCAGCTCCTTCCGATCGGAAAGCATCTCGATCCTGACACCGGTTGGAAGCGTCTTCTCAATCTCCGCCAATGCGCTTTTTACACGGTCGGCTACCACCCGCGAGTTCTCGCCCAGCAGCATCAGGGTCACGCCGATTACGATTTCCCCCTTGCCGTCCTGCGTGGCGAAACCGCGGCGAACCATAGGGGCGAAGTGAACCGTGGCGATGTTCCGAATCAGGATCGGAGTGCCGGTCGGAGAGCTGGAGACCACGATGTTTTCTATGTCCGCAAGACTTCCGATCAGTCCCTCACCGCGGATGAGGGACTGCTGTTCGGAGCGTTCCACGTAGGCTCCACCTGCATTGGCGTTATTCTTCGGCAACACGTCAAGTACGCGCGAAAGCGGGATGTGATAGCCGGTGAGCTTGTCGCTGTCGACTTCGACCTCATACGTTTTCACCTCCCCACCCTGGCTGTTGATTTCGACAATGCCGGGCACCAGCCGCATCTTCGGCGCAATGGTCCAGTCCAGAATGGTGCGCAGCTGCATCGGGCTCTTGCCCGAGCCGGTCACTTTGAACTGATAGATCTCCCCTAACCCCGTCGAGATCGGCCCCATCTCTGGAACCCCCACACTCGCGGGGATGGCTTCTCGCGCCTGCGTGAGCCGTTCGCTGACCAGGTTACGGCAGAAATATGGGTCCATGCTGTCCTCGAAATAGACAGCGACGTAGGAGAGTCCGTATTTGGACGTGGACTGAATATGGGTGATCCCCGGCAAACCGGCCATGGCCGTCTCTACTGGGAAGGAGAGTAGTTGCTCCACTTCCAATGGAGAGAGACTCGGGGCTCGCGTAAGGATCAAGACCTGATTCGGGGTGATGTCCGGCTGAACATCGATGGGGAGACTCTGAAGAGAGAAGAACCCGGTTAATGCAACGAACAAAGCGCCGAGCAGGACGAGAACACGGTAACGAAGAGCGAATCCGACTATCTTCCCCATTACTCCTCCCCCAGTTCGCCGCCGGCGAGGATCGATTTCAGGTGAAAGGCTCCCTGCGTCACAACCTGTTCCCCAGCGGAAAGACCACTGATGATTTCCGTCTGACCATTGATGGTGACGCCCTTCTCAACTTGCCGAGACTCGAACTTCGTCGGTCCACGCTGCACAAAGACAACGTTCTTGCCCTCAACATCCTGGAGAGCCGTCGAAGGCACCGCGAGAGCTTGCTTGCTGAACTTGGTCGGCAATTCGATGTTGGCGAACATATCCGTCTTTAGGCGCATGTCTTTGTTCGCCACCTCGCAGCGCACCTTGGCGGTGCGCGTCTGAGGATCGAGAACATCGCTGATGTACGCTACTCTGCCCGCAAAACTCTCATCCGGGTAGGTGTCCACGCGGATCGATGCATTCTGCCCCAGCCGAATGCGGCCGAGATCCTTTTCGTACACTTCCGCTTGTACCCAGACCTTCGAGAGATCGGCGACCGTGAACATCTCTTTGCCCGGCTCCACGATGTCGCCGGGAGAAGCCGCAGCTTTCGTCACGACCCCAGCAAACGGAGCTTTGAGCACGGTAGAGGCACCGTTGCTGCTGACCCCATAGCGACGGAGGCGCTGCTCGAGGCCGCTCAGGACAGCTTGTTGCGACTGAATACTCGCTCTTACACCCTGCTCTTCGGCTTTGCTGAACTCGTAGTCTTTTTCGGCTCCCGCTCCGATATCGGCGAGCCGCCGACTCCGGTCCGATTGCCGGGTGGCGGGAGTGAGCTGTGCGTTCAGACGCGCCAGATCGGCCCGCGCCGACTGTTCCTGAGCGCCCAGGTCCACAGCCTCCAGGTTGTCAAAAACAGCAAGGGCCTGACCCGCGTGAACACGGTCCCCGACTTTAGCTTTAACCTCCAGTACCCTTCCCCGTGCAAGAGGCGCGACCTCACCTACGTGATTGTCGATGGGCTGCACCGTGCCTGTTGCCCGGAAATACTCGTTGAGTTCCATGACAGCGGCTGGAGCAACAACAAGGCCCACGTGCTTCTGAGCAGGGAGCAGCATCTCAAGCTCCTTCTGCTTCGCGGGTTCCTGAGACTCCGAGGAGGGGGTTTCCTTTTCGCCGTCCGGTGCCGCTTTCCGCTTGCATCCTTCGACCAGCACCAGACCACACACGAAAACTACGAGAAGTATTTTCATGGAAGATTGCCTCCTATGGCGCGTTCCACTTCGGCCCAGCCGCGCGAGGCGTCTGCTTGAGCGTCGATATAGGCAAGCTGGTTATCCACGAGCCGCCGTTGTTCGTTCAGGACATCCAGCAGCCGGAGTTGCCCCAGCTTGTAGGCCTCCCGGATGACGGTCAGGTTGGCGGTCGAAGGCTCCACCACGCCAGTACGGAGCAGATCGAGCGAAGCGTGCGCAGCCGTCCAGCGCTGGTATGCCCCTTCCACTTCGAGAGGAATCGACCGCTCCAGATACTCCCGTTCCAAATGAGCCGCAGATGCCCGAGCTGTCGCCGACTGGACATCGCCGGCTCCGCTGCGGCTTGTTCGCAGCGGAATGGAAACACCGAACGTCAGCAGGTCGACCCGCTCGCTGATCGGAGCGAGAGCGCCGGTGAAGGTCTGCCCGAAGAGGCCGTCGAATTCGCTGTATTGCCGCGAGTACCCAGCCGAAAGAGTTACATCGGGCTTGGCATTCGCTTTAGCAAGGGCTATGGCAGCACGGTTCTGGTCCGCTCGGAGATGGGCCAACCGCAGGTCGGCTCGCGTCTCCATTGCCCGGGTTCTAAGAGCTTCAAGCGAATCGATGCCGGGGATCTCCGGTGCGACCTGCGGGAGCGGCTGGTCAGCCCTGAGTCCAACGAGCTTTCGCAGGTTAGCCTCAGCTACTGCCAATCGCCCTTGAGAACTGGTTTTGAGAACGAGGCTGCGATTGATTTCCACGCGCAGCAAGCTGGCCTCAAGCGGCGCAACATCCCCCTCGCGCACCCGAGCTTCCGTTAACCGCAGGGCATCCTGATTGACCGAGGCGAGATCGTCCAGCAGCTTCAGCTTCTGCTGCTCAGCTTGCCGTTCGGCCACCCCACTGCGTATCTCATAGGCCAGTTCCGCGGATCGCTCCTGCAACTCGGCTTCAGCCTGCCCGATCCCGAAGTTCGCAACGTCGATCCGCTTGGCCCGTTTAGCGAAGGTCTCGATCGGGTGGGCATAGTTCGCGCCATATTGTTCCTGCCCGAGCGTCCCTAAGGGCTTTCCGGTGATCCCGCTGGCATTGATTGTTGGCGCGGGGCGAACGCCGGCCTGCCGCACCGCCCCTTGCGCTTCCCCGATTCGCTCACGAATCGACAGCACATCCTTGTTTTGAGCAAGTCCCATGCTAACCAGATCGTCCACGGTGGACGGACTGGTCTGCTGCGCACCCAGCCACGCCGGTGCGATCAGCAGTCCGCACAGGAAAGACTGAAGTCTTCCTGGCATACATTTCTCCTAGTTCCCGAAGTTCGACTACAGACGCGGGTCAACTAGGAGAGCTGGGGAGGGTGTTCTATATCGAGCGATCGGCTGATTGGGTGCAGCACAGGAGCTTGGTCCGAGAAGACCGTTAAGATCGCGATAGGCAACAAGGAAGCTGGAGCACTAACGACCGGGTGTGCGCAGCAGCAGATGCAGTTGTCGGTCGCCCCACTCGCCGGTAGATGTTTTGCGGCCGCACTCGGCACTGAGCAGTCGGAACCAGGTAAATCGCAGGTAAGCACTTCCACGCCCACGAAGAGGACGAGAAACATTGCCACGAAGCGAACCGCCTTTGCCCAGGATGTCACGCCCTCAGTTTAGCTCAACGGAACCCAACCGATGGGCTGGTGCTCTTACCATTGCATAAGCCGTAGTCGCGATCGTTGAGGCTTCAGCCACGGGCGAGGTTTGCAGACTTAAGCGATTTGGCAGAATGAGGGGTTTGCTCGGATGAATCATGCTCGAAAGGTAACTCTGGCGGTGACGCTGGCCGTGCTGGTGTTGTCTTTGGTTGGAGGCTTCATGACTCGGGGCGTCATGAAGAGCCTGCCCTTTTTACATGGGCAACAAGCCGGTTGGAATTCGGTGATCGTTCCGCATGGAATCGTGGATCAGCGGCCTTGGTGATAGCGGGCCATTTCACCGGGAACGCGCCGCCTGGAACACGAAGACCACAGGCGCTCCCCCAATCTAGCTCCGCCCTTGCACTTGCTTTGTGTATTTTCGTCATTACATACATATACCCGTCGCCGGAGTGGTGGGAATCTGGGAGACGCGGCAGTACCGGCGTCTTCCAAGGGGCGGTGCGAAGAGTGGAACCGCTCCACCGTTCCATGCTTTGCACGGCACCGGCACTTCCACGGCTGGCGGAGGATTACTAACGCTAAGAGGGGTCCCGGTGACAGCGTTGTTGGGTTTGCCCCCGATAGTGGATAGAGGAGAGATTCACCATCAGAAATACTGATAATGCCGAAGACCTGCATGCAAGCCTTCGCAAGGCCGTGATCTTTGTCGGTTTGCTGAACCTTGCCTATTTCGGCTTGGAGTTCACGGTCGCCCGCATGATCGGCTCTGTCTCGCTCTTTGCGGACAGCGTTGATTTCCTGGAAGACGCTTCGCTGAATATCCTGATCGCTATCGCGCTCGGCTGGACGGCTGGCAATCGCGCACGGCTGGGAATGGCCCTTGCCGGCATCTTGCTCATCCCTGGACTCGCCACCGTTTGGACGGCTTGGGAGAAGGTTCACAATCCGTTGCCGCCTGCGCCTCTCCCCTTTTCCGTAACGGCGGCCGGAGCTCTGGCCGTCAACCTGTCCAGCGCGTTGTTGCTGGTGCGATTTCGCAAGCATAGTGGCAGTCTCACACGAGCTGCGTTCCTGTCGTCCCGCAATGATGTCCTCGCAAATGTCGCGATGATTGCGACCGCCCTCGTGACGGTTTATACGCGCACGGGCTGGCCCGATCTGGTCATAGGGCTTGGCATTGCGGCTTTGAACGGCGATGCCGCGCGCGAGGTGTGGACCGCTGCCCGCAAAGAAGCGAGGCTGCCGAGGGCTGGAGAACAGCGTTAAGCGTCGAGAGATCGCGTCTCAAATCGCCCGAACCGGAGCGCCAGTGTGGGTAGGACCAGCAGATTGAGCGCCGTCGAAGTAACCAGGCCGCCAAGGATGACGATCGCCAGCGGGCCTTCGATCTCCTGTCCAGCGGCACCGCTGCCAATGGCCAACGGCAACAAGCCCAAGGCTGTGACGAGTGCCGTCATCAGGATCGGCGCCAGCCGTTCCGACGCTCCCTGAGCGGCTGTTTCATAGCCCCACCCCTTGCCTTCAACTTCGACGAGGTGTTCATAGTGCGAAATGAGCATGATGGAGTTGCGCAGCGTGATGCCAAAGAGGGTGACAAATCCGATCATGGCTCCCAAGGAGAGCTGGCCGCCTCCAGCAAAGACCGCGAGCACGCCTCCAACGAGCGCAAAGGGAATGTTCGCCAGCACCAGAATCAGGTTGCGCCAGTTCATCAGCACGACCGAGAGCAGCAAGACGATCCCGAGTGCAGCCAGCAGAGAATAAACCAGGAGATCGCGACGGGAGCGTGCTTGTGCTGCGGCGGTGCCGGTGAACTGTATGTAGTCTCCCGGCGCGAGGTGAACCTTTGCCGCAACCTCAGCTTGGGCCTTGCTCTCGAAGACGGCCGTGTTGTTTCCGGCGACGTTCAGGGTGATGGTTTGGACCCGTCGCGCTCCGTCATGAAGGATGTTGTACCGCCCTGCTTTCTGGTACACGCTTGCGAGCGTTCCCAGCGGCACGTAGATCCCATCGGGATTTCTGAGCGGTAGAGCGGCAATCGAGTTCACGTCTGTCCGGCGGCCGGGTGGAAGGATCACCGCGACTCCAAACACCCGATTCCCTTCGTAAATATCCCCGACCTGCTGACCCTCATATGCGGTTTGTACATCCTGCAACACGCTGACGGGGTCGAAGCCCCAATGCAGCAGCTCCGGCGTCTTCAACGCAACGGCGATCTCGGGAGTTCCAGGAGGCGATTGCATCTGAACGTCGGTTGCTCCCGGCACCCCGTTGAGCACGCGGGCGACCCCTTGGGCTTCGCGGTCGAGCTGGTCGAGATCGTTGCCGTAGATGTTGACCACGGTCGATGCGGTATAGCCGGAGATGGTCTCTTCGATCCGCTCTGTCAGAAAGGTTAAGACGGAAAAGCTCAGTCCGGAGAATTGAGAGAGTGTATTGCGTATGGTCCCGACCGCCGCTTCCTCTTCTTCGCCCCCCATCGGCTTCAGGTCCACATCGATCTCGCTATAGTTCGGCCCCCAGGTATCTTCCGATTGCTCCGCGCGCCCAACCCGCTGGGAAACCGCACGGATGAAGGGGAATTTGTTGAGAGCTGCCGTCACCTCGCGGCCCACGCGCAGGGAGTCCTCAAGCGAAGAACCCGGAACCGAGATCATGTGCACGATGTAATGCCCTTCACGAAGCTCCGGCAGAAAGCTGGAGGTAAAGAAAGGCAGCGCCGCTACGCCCAGGACTGTGACCACGGCCACGCAGCCGATCACGAGCCGGGGCGCACGTTCCACTCGCGCCAGCATTCTGCCGTACCGCTTCTGGAGCCAGAGGACGACGGGAGGTTCTGTGGAGCGAATCTTGCGATGGCCCAGCAGGAGCAGAGAAAGCGCCGGGGTGACAGTAAGCGCCACGACCAGGGAAGCCAGCACGGAGAGGATATAGGCAATTCCAAGCGGTGCGAAGAGACGCCCGGCAACACCTGAAAGGGTGAGAATCGGGATGAAGACCAGAATGATGGCAAAGGTCGCGTACACCACGGCGCTGCGGACTTCGATCGAGGCATCGAAAATGACGGAGAACGCGGAGCGAGGATGCCCTAGAGCTGCGTTCTCCCGAAGACGGCGAAGGATGTTTTCGACATCGATCACCGCATCATCCACAACTTCACCGATCGCGATGGCCAAGCCGCCGAGCGTTAGCGTGTTCAAGGTAAAGCCCATGCGGTCCATGATCGTCACTGCCACGAGCAGCGACAGAGGGATTGCTGAGCAGGAGATCGCCGCGACCCGCAGATCGAACAGGAACAGAAAGAGAACAACGATCACAAAGGCAGACCCGAGCAGCAGAGAGTTCCGCACGTTGTGAACCGCGACATCGATGAAGTTCGCCGGCTTGAAGAGGTCGCTCCGCATTACGATACCCTGCTGTTGCAGAGCGGGATTTAGTTCGGCGAGCGCCTTGTCCACCTGCACGGTGACGTCGGCGGTGTTGGAGCCGTACTGCCCGGAGATAACCAGGATCACGCCGGTCTTTCCTTCTACCGAAGCAGCCCCGAAGGGCGGAGCGGGACCTTCTACCACATCGGCCACCTGCCCTAGGGTTGCATTCGCACCATTCTGGCGAACCAGGACCGTCGCGGCAATCTGTGCCGGTGTGGTGAACTGCCCTTGCGATTGCACAATCAGCCGTTGGTTGGAGTTTTCTACGAACCCCGCGCCTACGACCCCTGTCGCCTTCCCCGCTGCCGCAACGACATCATTAAGCGAAAGGCCGTACTGAACAAGGCTCTCAGGGCGCGGCTGGATTTGAATCTGCTTTACCTGGCCACCGAACACGCTGACACTAGCGACTCCTGGAACCGCCAGCAGGCGGGGGCGCAAGGTCCAGTCCGCAGCCGTTCGCAGGTCCATGAGGGATTTGCTTGCAGACGTGAGCCCAACGACCAGCACAGTTCCGGTGGAGACCGTAAGCGGTTCCATGATGGGTGCTGAAACGTCATGCGGAAGCTGGCCAGCGAGCGTTGCAAGGCGCTCATTGACGAGCTGCCGGTTCAGGTAAATATCGCTTCCGCTGCGAAAGATCACGGTCGTGATTGAAAGCCCTTGGATCGAGTTCGACCGCAGCGAGTCGATCCCGGTAACACCGTTGATGACGTTTTCAAGGGGCTGGGTCACCAGGAGCTCTACCTGCTCCGGCGAGAGACCAGGCGCCTCCGTTTGTATGGTGACGATGGGCGGCGCAAATTCTGGGAAAACGTCGTACTTTGCGTGCGAGAGAGCGTAAAGCCCATACCCCAACATGGCCAGGGCGAGTGAAAGCACGGCACCGCGAAAGCGGAGTGAGAAGCGAACGATAGCACTCAACATGATCTTTTGTCCTCAGTCCTTGTCCGCTTGAATCTGGGAACGGAACTCTTCAGACAAAAGGGTCTGGGCACCTGAAACCACAACCCGGCTTCCCGGAGCGAATCCCTCCGTAACAAACCAGCCGTGTGCTTCCGGGCGGTCGGTCTGGAGAGGAATGCGCTTGAATTTTCCGGCCGATTCCTCGACGTAGCCCCAGGCAGTGCCTTGGGACCAAACGACCGCGCTGGAGGGAACCACCACTCCGGCCTGCTCTTGTCCCGATGGCAGAAAGACGCTCACGTTGACTCCGGGTACAAGGCCAAGGTGCGGTGCCACCCGATAAAGGAGGCTTGGAATTTGGAGGCGCGGATCGAGCTGGGGCAGCACAGACACGAAATCAGCCGTCGCATGACTGCCATCCGGATACTGCACCGTCGCTTGTTTCGGCGCGGGAAATCGGCTGGAGGTAGTCCCGGTAACCTGGAGAAGGAACGCTCGCTGCATCAACAAAGCGTCGAGCTGGGGCGAGTTGCCTTCGATCCAACCCGCCACGGCTGCCCCCCAGCGGAGCACCGTGGTTCCCTTCAAGACCGTGATGGCCTGCTGCGCGTTCTGTACCAGCGCGGCATCGCTCTCGGCCGCGGCTCGGGCAGCTTCCACGGCTTTATCCGAGGCGTTCTTGTCCTCTCGGTTTAGCAGGCGCAGCCGTTCGTATTCCGCCGAGGATGCGCGAGCGTTTGCCCGTGACCTTATGAGATCCGTTGCAGGTGTGTTGTAGCTCGCCTTGAGATCGAGCAGAGGTTGGAGCTGGACCACGACTCCCGTGGCCTGATCCTCCGTGCGCTGTTTCGTCCCTGTCAGGACAGAGGTCACAATGCCATTGGCTTTCTGAGTGGCGGTGTCGAAGGAAAGGACTGTCTGGCCCTCCTCTGAGGAGACCCGCGAGGGTGCTTTTACCGGAGCCTCGCGCTGTGCCTCTGCTGCCTGCTCCCCACGACCGGCGAGAGATCCCCAGATGAGGCCACCGGCAACGAGCACGACCGCCAGGGCAAGAAAGACAAAACGAAGAACTCTTTTCATCATTGACTCCTCTACGGCCGTGGCGCATTGTGCGGAAAAGCTGGGCTGATTTCATTCCCGAGAGGCCGTTGGAGCGCATCTTCCACCAGACCGAGCGAGAGCTGCGCCTGGTGCAAGGCATCCAGGCGGGCACGTTCGGAGACCGATGTCAGGAGCTGGGCAGCGACCACGGTCAGTCGCTCCGTCTCGCCGGCTTCGAGCAGCGTGACGGCTGATCGCTCTTGCTCTTTCAGTTCACTGACCGCAGTCGTAGCCCGTTCCAGGACCGCAAAGGCTGCCGCGTATTGCGCCTGTGAGTGATCTACGTCAGCCAGTACCGTACTCTGAGCGGCAAGCAGTTGTGCACCAGCGAGTTTGCGCTGTGCTTCCGCCTCGGCTATTGGACCTTCATTGTGGGTGCGGAGGGGAAGCACACTCGAAACCACCAGCGACAAGAAATTTGTGCCTTCTTCGTAGCTGTAACCGGGACCGACATTGACATCCGGGTACTGCTTGGCGATCTCAAGCTGCAGCCCCGACTGAGCTGCCCCGTATTTTTCGAGCGCACCCAGCACGTCCAGCCGATTTTCCAGAGCCAGCTTCCGCACGGTGAGCGACGGAAGCAGGCTAGGAGCGGGTGGGCTGGAGGCATCTTCCAAGGTCAACGTCTTGCCTGCCAAGGCGGAGTCCGGAACGCCGATAGCGGCAGCGAGAGCAGCATGTGTCGTCTGGACCTGACCTTCGGCCGTGCTTAGGGTCTGACGTAAAGAAGTCAAATCGATCCGCGCCGTCGTGAGATCCGGCAGCGGCACCTCCCCGGCCTGAAAGCGGGCTTCGGTAAGCCGCACATATTCCTTTCGCAGCGCCGTCTCTCTTCGCAGAAGATCGGCCGCTTGCACTGCGAACAGATAGTCCACAAGCGTCACGCGTACCCGGCTTCGCACCACCCACGCCGTCTGCCCGAGCTGGAGACGGCTCGCTGCGCTCAGATGGGAGGCGTTCGCAATCCGATAACCCCGCTTTCCGGCAGTCTCGATCGGGAGCGAGAAATCGAACGCGGCGATAGGCTGGGAACCGTTTGGCCCCTGATACCCCGGACCCACACTCACCGAAGGGTTCGGTTTCATGGCAGCGGTCGTAATCGCAGCGTCGGAAGCTGAGGCGTTCGCGCGCGCGACATCAAGGTCTGGATTGAAGTAGTACGCCGCAAGCGTAAGCGATTCTAAGTTCCATGCCTGTAAAGCCCAGGAAGGCGCCTTGAAACCCGCGTGCTGCGTCATCCAAGCTTCGAGGTTTGGATCGTCGAGACTGTGGCTGTATAGGGTCACTGCGGTTACAGCGGGAGAGATTGGCGCGGCGCGATATTTATGCGGGGCACAGCCGGTGAAGAGCACTGCACACAGCAGTGCCCCGATCGGATGGGGTTTCATGAGAACTCCGAGAAGCCAGGTTCAAGGCGAACGCAGGCAGGCCAGCTGCCGCGCGAGGAACCGGAGCCAAGAGTTCTTATTAGATTCGGAGAGAGACGATTGCTCGGGGTGGAGAAAACAAGAGCCGTTCGATCTCAAACGCCCGTTTTCGACCCATCAAGCAAAGCAGGAGATCCAGAAATCTGATGGGAACGGTTTCCGGGTTGGAGAGATGTTTCTCCAGCAAACGCATCCCTAACGCGACGACTCCGATGCAGAGCACGAGCAGGGAGCCCAGCATAAACAGGGGAAGCTCCGGATCGACACCGAAAGGCTGCGTGTCGTGGATATCGAAAGCTTCGTAGATCAGCGCGCCAAGCATCACCAGTAAGAGACTGGTGACAACAAGGGCGAAGATGCGATTCCGAGACACTGTTTTCAAGTGTACAGGGGGCAGGTTCTAAAGAGAGAGAAGCTGTACTCTCTGAAACGACCGTTTCAGCTTTCTTCTTCCATGTCGTAGAAGAGAGGAACAGCTTCAGCTCGACGCTGGTGCTCCGTGAAGTCGAGCGCAACCTGCTCATGCCCTTGTGGATGTTGCTCACGCCAGAGTTCCAGAAGCAAAGGTGACATTCGCTTATCGGCAACCTGCAATCTTCCTACCTTTGCGTGGTGCGCCGCGCACAGCGTAATCATGAGGTGCAGCTTCGAGACGCCAGGCACCCGGTGATGCACCGAAGGAGGCTGGCCCACGCATAAGCGTTCAACCTCCGGCAGCTCCGCACACACACGGCAACGGTAGCCATCTCGCTCCAGAACCCGTTCGCGGAGACCACCAAAGTACGCCGCGTCTTGTCGGTTCAGCGAGTAGCACGTCCAGCACAGGCCATTCGCGATGATCTTCGCGTTTCCGCAGCGGCAGTGCATCGCACCTTGCACCGGCTTTCTCACTTCCCTTCCCTCTGCACATACAGATAAACCGTGTTCCGGGAGACCTTGAACTCCCGCGCAATCAGCGTCACCGATTCGTCAGCTTTCACGCGCCGAACGACCTCAGCGACTTGCGCAGCTGTCAGACTTCGCTTTCGGCCTTTGTAAATCCCGCGCTTCTTTGCCAGCAGGATCCCCTCTCGTTGACGCTCACGAATCAGCTCGCGCTCAAACTGCGCGAAAGCCCCCATCACGCTCAGCAGCAGATTCGCCATTGGCGACTCTGTTCCGGTGAAGGTAAGACTTTCCTTGACGAAGCGGACGTGAACGCCGCGACCGGTCAAATCAAGCACCAGCTTTCGCAGGTCGTCCAGGTTGCGGGCGAGCCGATCCATCGAGTGGCAGACCAGCGTGTCGCCTTCCCGCACAAAGCTCAGCAGCAGCTCCAGTTGTGGACGCTTCAGATCCCGCCCCGAGGCTCTATCGGTGAACGTCTTATCCAGCTCTTCGCCGTCGAGCTGGCGCAGCTCACTTTGGTCATGTCGTTCCGCCCAAGCAGATCCGGGCCTTCTTAAATCTCCTAAGCGAGACCGCAACCACCCAAACCCGGAAGAACGGCGAGTTCACGATTCCAGGACTTGGCAAGCTCGTGAAGGCCCAGCGTGCGGCCCGGATAGGGCGCAACCCGGCCACGGGTGAACGATCAAGATCAAGGCCAAAACGACCGTGAAGTTACGGCCTGCCAAGTGCGCGAAGGACGCAGTAGTACCGCTTCCAATCCTGGCCTCACTGTTGATCTTCATCTTCGGGGCGAAGACGCCCACCACGCCACGAACCACCTCGGCGTCGGGCTAGCGTTTGGCAATCGGAGCTACCCAGAGCGCCGCTTTGAGAACCGGATGACACTCTCGATGAGAACGAGAGCCAGCCCGAGGAACAGAATGGTGCCGCTAGTCATACGCCCTTGCAAATAGTGGCGAGCGCCCCAGACAAGCGCAATCCAGAGCACAATGAGCACGGCGAAGCTGCCATCGTCGACAAAGAGTCCGATGACTTCCCGGACAACGCTTCTGACCCAGTTCATGCGGTTTCCCCCACCGGTTTGGTCCGTGAGGTGGCCATGCGCCGGCTCAGTGGAACCATGGCGAGCGCAATGAGCAAGTAGCCAAAGACCAGGCCCACAATCGATAGGTCCGCCCCCGGCCAGCCAAGAGCCAGACCTTCTCCCACCCAGAACGTACCGAATGCGGAGAGCAGTACTCCGACGGCGAACTTGAGGATGTTCTCGGGCACTGTGGCAAGCGGACGGTGCAACGCAAGCCCCAGCCCGACCACCACGACCAGAGCGGCGGCGGCACCCAGAATCGCAGGTGCCAACATGCCCGTTCCTCCCGCCCCAATCGCGATCACTATAAAGATGACTTCGGTGCCCTCAAGCATGGTGATGTTGAACGCTGCCGCGAACGCAACCTTGTCCCAACGAGCAGTTTGCAAACCGGATACTCTAAAGGCCGCGGCGTTCTTTTCGAAGGCTGCGGTCTCGTCGTGGAGCGGAATCAACCCCGCAGCTCTCAGGATGGCCTTTCACAACCATCGCAGCCCGAACAGCACCAGCAAGACGCCTACAGCAAGTTGGATCGTGTGGAGCGGGAGACGCACAAGCGCTTTACCTGCGATAAGGACGATGACTGCCAGCACACCGACTGCGGAGCCTGTTCCGATCAAAGCCCAGCGCCAACCGCGAACACTTCCGACCGCAAGGACCACCGTCAGAGCTTCGACGCACTCTACAAGAGAGGCCAGAAACGCCGCGGTAATCGAAGTTCCGAGATGCGCCCAGTTCATTGTTCTCCGTCTCCGCTAAGCTCGCCGTAACTTCTGATGCCTATATGATTCGACGGCCAGCTATTTCTGATCTTTCGCACGTTATACGCCGCTGCCATACCCGCTCCTGCTCCGCAGGCGACCTCTTCCAGACAGCTTCGGACAGGCTGCCTCCGCTCTTTGCCCGTAGCGCCTTCAATTGAATAGAGCACGCCTGCCGTAAGCACGTCCGCCAACGTCAGAACGACGATGCGCCAAAGCCCGGGCCCGTCACCGCGATTAGAATGACCATGCACCATAGCTCCGCTCCATTGCATTCTCCTGCCTTGCCCGTACTCAAAGTTAGATGACAAGGCCCGTATGGCTGATAGCCCTCATTACGTACAGTCGTGGAGATCGTCTAGTCAGTCGTCGGACTTGCAAGGAGCACATGGAACGTTCCTGCAATAGCCGTGGGATGTTTCGGCGGGTTTGGAACCCGAACTGTCGGTACGGGCGGAGGTCCGAGTTTAGCGGTCGAGAGATAGACAACATGGCTCTTCGTATCGAGAGTCATTGTCCGCGCCCCTTCTTCCGTACGTAAATTCTGCACTACAGCGTAGCCATCACCCTGCTCGCCTACGACCGTCAGCGTTCCGTCGCCACCGGAAGAGAACGCCAGCTTCGTCACTGGATCGAAGCCTGCGGCGTCCGGACCGTCTCCAATTGGCAACGTACTGATGAGCTTTCCCGTGCTTGCATCGACAACGGCCATCAGTCTGTTGTCGCAGGCTGCGAAGAGCCTGTTTTTTTGCCGATCTAAGGCAAGGCCGGAGGGAGATTTGCAAGGCTTGAGCGGCCACCGAGCTTTCATCGTCATCGATTTAGCTTCAATGTGGACGATCTCGCTTGTGTCATCGATGTTGACGTAAATATTCCCACCCTCGTCACTGACCGGGAATTCAGGAACGCCGCCGAGGGGAATCACCTTTTCGATCCGACCGGAAGAGGCTTGAATGACGGTCATCGATTTGCTGGGCTTGTGACCCACGAACAGGCGCCCCGAAGTGTGGTCGTATGCCATGCTGTTTGGGTTAGCTAAGGTCTTGATCCGCTTCTTGATCTTCAGCGTGGCGGGGTCGAATGAGATGACCTCATTCTTCTGTCCGTCGCTGAGAAAGCCGGTTTGCAACTCCTTCACGATGACGATGGCATGAATGAAGCCGAAACCCGTCAGCTTGCCGACCTCTTGTTGGGTATCGAGATCCAAGACGACGACTTCGCCAGAGTGAGAAACGTAGAGCCGTCTGGATTCCGCATCGGCCTTGAGATAGTCCCATGCGCCATTGCCTCCAAGAGGAATCGTGCGAGTAATTCGGTACTCCTGTGCACTCGCTGCAGAACAAAACATCGCCGTAGCAAAGCCGACACTCAAAAGCTTTCTCATTCCGTCTCCATCATCAGCATGTGGACCATCCGACCGCAATCGGACTCATACCCCCATGGTAGCGTCGGCAGCTGAATGCGCGCTTTCGCCGAGTAGTTATTCTGGTTGCGGTGCTCAACCTAGCCTACGTTGGTGTGGAGTTCACGGTCGCCAGGACGATTCGGATCTGCACCCTTGAACAATCAGCCAGCAAGTTCTTCCAAGGATGTCTGCGCCACCGCCGTCATATCAGAGCCACGCTGAGCCAAATGGTGACCTGCCGCGACGGAGAGGAGGCACAGCACAACGGACAACAGGACATTTGCAATGGCCTTTCCCCATGCGTCCGTTCTCAACAAATCGAAGGTCTGAAGGCTAAATGAGGAAAAGGTCGTAAAGCCCCCGCAAAGCCCGACCATCACGAACAGCCTCACATTTGCTGAAATGGCAAAGCGGCAACCTGAAAGAGTAGCCGTTCCGAAAAAGCCGATCAGAAAGCAGCCGAGCACATTGATCAGCAACGTACCCCACGGAAAACGAGTGCTCGTGCTCAGCGTCACGCGTGTGATGGAATACCTAAGCAACCCGCCTATAGCACTTCCTGCTGTGATCCACAAATACGTGACCATTCCTGCCCCAAATCTACCTCGATGAACCGAGGCACACTAAATTGGCAGGAGTCATCAGCCCCGACGGCGGTTAAGGGAGACTCCATCCCCTCACGCGATTCATCTTACGTCATACCAAACACGAGAAGGCCCCAGAGCGAGTGGAGGGAGAACGAATAAATTTGCACCCTGGATTGACCAGACCGCCGGGACCCACCAGCCGTGCGGTTGCCGATCGCCAAAGGCAACCAACTAGGGGCCGGTGACAAGCGCTCTAATCAAGAGCTTGAGGTTCTTAAGGCTCCCTTAACCCGTTATCCCTCTAGGATAGACCATATCGTAGCGCTCAGCGATGAGGAGGAGGCTCTATTGGTTAAGGTTCAAGAGTGGCTGTTCGTTGGAATCGCGCCACTCGTTCTTTCTTCGGTGTTGCTCGCCCAGACTCAGCCTCCGAGCGCTACTCCCACCGTCACCTTGTCTCAATCGAGTCAGCCCCTACAGATCACATTGAACGATGCTCTGCAGCGGGCGACAATTGCGAGTCCGGCGTTCGAGCGCGCCGCCTTAAATGTGAAGATAGCGCGTGAGGATCGTGTTCAGACTATGGCCGCGCTTCTGCCAACCGGCTCCGCAACCTCACAATACATCTTCACGCAGGGTGACGGGCACGGTGTCAATCGTTTCATTCTGAACAACGCTGTACATGAGTACATCGCCGAAGGAAGCGCCCACGAGGTACTCTCGGCAACCCTGCTGGCGCAGTACCGACGCAGTATTGCCACCGAGACGTTAACGCGCGACCAGCTGGCCATTACGCAACGAGGTTTGGTAGTCACTGTGGTACAAAGCTACGCGAGCGTGGTTGCCTCCAATAACAAGTACAAGACACTCCAGCAGGTCCGTGATGCAGCAGCCGATTTTCTGAACACGACCCAGGAGCTCGAAAAGGGCGGCGAGGTGGCGCATGCGGATGTGGTAAAAGCCCGTATTCAGTTCAGCGACAGCCAAGTGGCGCTGAGGGATGCGCAGCTCTTCCGCGAACGTGACCGTGTGTCTTTGGCCTTGCTCTTGTTCTCTGATGTGAATCAGAATTTCGACTTGTTAGACGAGCCCGGACAGACTTTGCCGCTTCCTACGTTTGCTGAGGAGCAAGCCGCTGCCCGGCAACACAATCCAACGCTCAATGCTGCTCGCGACATAGAGAAGGCCGCATCGCTCGACATTACTACAGCGCGAACCGGCTACTTGCCAACGCTCACCTTTGACTACCTTTATGGAATTGACGCGACTCACTTCGCGACGAGGACGGGGAATCTCCCCAATCTCGGTTACTCCGCCTCGGGGCAGCTTAACTGGCAACTGTGGAACTGGGGGGCGACCCACAGTCAGGTGAAGGCGGCGGAGTACCGCAAGCAGCAAGCTTCCTTCGATCTCGCGTTTGCTGAGCGGAGACTGACCGCCGATCTACAACAGTTCTTCAACGAAGCGACTGCCGCCAAATCCGAGATGGCCTTACAGAAGTCAGCTGCGCAGGATGCAGAGGAGAGCTTGAAGCTCACCACACTTAGGTACAAGGCCGGCGAAGCGACAGCATTAGAGGTCGTCAGCGCCCAGACGACGTTGAGCGTGGAGCATAACGCGTACGAAGACACTCAGGTTCGCTATGCGATAGCGATAGCGAACCTCGCAACTCTTACAGGACACCTATAGGTTATGGCCCGATCTCCGTTTGCATGTGCATCTCACGTTTCCGCCGCCATCCTGTGCGCAAGTCTCGTCGCATGCACCGCGAAGGCGCCTCCTCCGGCCGATCCGGTTGTTGCGGTTGAGATCACTGCAGCTCGTGTGCAGCCTATCTCACAGATGGTTGTGGCAGATGGGGCGCTCTTTCCTATTCGTCAAGCGTCGCTATCCCCAAAGGTTACAGCCCCGGTTCGCACTTTCTATGTCAACCGCGGTGACAAAGTGCGGCAGGGCCAGTTGCTTGCGGTGCTTGAGAACCGCGATCTCGCAGCAGCACTGGTCTCAGCTGAAGGAAGCTACGACCAGGCGAAAGCGAACTATGCGACCACCACGTCTTCTAGCCTTCCGGAAGAGTTGCAGAAGTCCAAGCTGGATCTGCAGACAGCCAAGGCCGGCGTGGACGCGCAGCAGAAGCTCTACGAAAGCGAGAAGAACCTATTTGCTCAGGGAGCTATCGCACGGAAGCAGCTGGATGCTACCGAGGTCGCTCTTACTACCGCCCGTGGCCTCTACGAACAGGCCCAGAAGCGTGAGCAGAACCTCCAAGCCTCTGGAGCAGCACATCAGCGTCAAGCTGCCAAGGGACAACTGGAGTCGTCGCACGGACAGTACCTCGCCGCGACGGCACAGTTGCAGTACACGGAGATGCGAAGCCCGATCAACGGCGCCGTCGCAGACAGAGCAGTGTACCCGGGAGATATAGCCCCTGCCGGGACCCCGTTGTTCATCGTTATGGATACCACCAAAGTGGTGGCACGGCTTCACGTCCCGCAGCCGCTGGCCGTGCAGCTGAAGTTGGGCGACCAAGGCTTCATCCAAGAGCCCGGGTTAGATCAGAAGATTCCTTGTACCGTCACGGTTCTAAGTCCCGCGCTCGATCCGAGCAGCACGACCGTCGAAGTCTGGGTGGAGGCGGTCAACGTACAGAACCACCTTCAACCGGGGACCACAGTGCAGGTCTCCCTGACGGCGAGGACGGTTCCCGACGCGCTCGTAGTTCCGGCATCCTCGCTGCTCAGCGAGTCGTCCGGCACGGCATCGGTAATGGTTGTCAGAGCCGACAGCCGTGCTTATTCTCAGCCGGTCAGGATCGGCATTCGCCAGCACCAGCTAGTTCAGATCCTGAGCGGCCTTAAGCCGGGAGACGTCGTCATCACATCGGGCGCGTATGGACTTCCCGATAAAACTCAGGTGAAAGTTACGCCCACAAACAGCAGCGGCTCAGAACCGTCAGGATCATAGACATGTCGACTCCAGCCCTCAACACAGAAACGCAAGCCGAATCTTCAGTAGCGGCTTCCGAAGGCAAGGGCGACGCAGCAACGGTGGCCAAAGAGCCGACCTACTGGTTTGCGCGCTTTGCCAAAGCGCTTATCGCACTCACGGTTGTTATAGCGGCAGCCGGTGCATACTTCGCCTTCAGTATTCCGATCGCGGTCTTTCCAACGACAAACTTCCCTCGGGTACTTATCGCCATCGATAACGGCGTGATGCCAACAGATCAAATGCTAGTCACGATCACCAGACCTGTTGAAGAGGCGATCAACACGGTACCGGGTTTGCAGGTAGTGCGCTCCATTACGAGCAGAGGGTCAGCCGAGGTAGACCTGTTCTTCGACTGGAGCGTCGATATGTTCAAGACGCTCCAGCTTACTGATTCTGCTCTTGCGCGCGTTCAATCTTCTCTGCCGCCAAGCGTCATGTTGCAGTCCAATCGGCTCCGCTTCTCGAGCTTCCCTATTATCGGCTTTGGGATCTCCTCCGACACGATGCCAGCCACACGACTATGGGAGATTGCCACCTATCAGCTCAAGCCGAGGTTGAATCGCGTCCTCGGCGTCTCCTCGGTTACGGTTCAAGGCGGTGAGATTCCAGAGTTTGATATCACTCCCAATCCCGTGCAACTACTTAGAAGTTCGATCACTGTGCCAGATATTCTGAATGCTGTTCGCCGTACCAACCTCATCGATTCCCCAGGCCTGATCTCGCAAGAGCACAAGCTAGTTTTGACCCTGGTAGATGGCCAGGTCCATGACCCCAGCGAGATTGGCAACATCGTCGTAAAGAATTCGCCCGCGGGGATTCCCGTTCATATCAGCGATATCGCCACGGTTGCTGCCGCTGTCAAACCGGTCTACACCGCCGTGACCGCCGACGGAAAGCCCGGCATTCTCCTGAACGTGCTGCGCCAGCCTGGCACCAACACAGTGGCGGTTGCGGATGCTGTCCATCAGGAACTAGCACAATTGCAGCAGGGTCTACCGCCCGGCATCCACTTCACTGAGTTCTATGATCAATCGGAACTTGTGAAGGAAGCGATCAAGAGTGTGCGAGACGCGATTCTCATCGGCATTCTGCTCGCGTCCATAGTGATGGTGCTCTTTCTGAGGGACTGGGGCAGTTCGCTGGTCGCGGGATTGGTGATTCCAGTCACGATCGCGATTACATGCGTGGTCCTCAAGCTGCTCGGCGAGAGCTTCAATCTGATGACCTTAGGGGGCCTCGCCGCCGCCGTCGGCCTGGTCATTGATGATGCGATTGTGATGGTTGAAAACATAGTCATACACCGGGACTCAGGGCAAAGCAAACTGCAGGCGGTTCAAAGCGCCCTGCAAGAAATGACGATCCCGCTGATCGGGTCAACCGTGACTCCAGTCGTTGTGTTTGTACCGCTGATCGCGATAACTGGAGTCATCGGTACATTCTTTCGTGCTCTCGCAATTACTATGGGCTCTTCGCTCATTGCATCGCTCATTCTCGCATTGACGTGGACGCCGACTTTGAGTCAGTTCTTTGTACGCCGTAAAGATAAGGTGCAACCCGAGCACCAGGAATCATCAGCCGAACTCTCTGAACATGACAAGATGGAGCGCCTAATGCAGGCTGAGGAATCCTCTATCGGCGGCGTCATGCGAAAGATTATCCAGTACTACGAGCGCCTCTTACGTGCAGTTCTCGATCGTCCGTGGTGGCTTCTTGGATTTGCGGTGCTGCTGATGGCCGCTTCCTACTTCAGCTACGGCACCTTGGGGTCTGATCTCCTTCCGGCGATGGACGAAGGCGGCTTCATCCTAGATTACTTGATGCCCGCCGGCAGTTCCCTTGCGGAAACAAACCGCGTACTCGCCCATGTGGACCAGATTGTTAAGGCTATTCCCGGAGTATCCAGCACTGCGAGGCGTACGGGGCTTCAACTCGGGCTTGCCGCAGTAACAGAGGCGAACCGTGGAGATCTCTCCGTCCGCCTGAAGACGAAGCGAAGTCGCGGGATCGACGAGATCATGGCGGAGGTCGAGGACAAAGTGACAGCGCAAGAGCCGGCCCTGCAGATCGATTTCAGCCAGGTTCTCCAAGACATGATCGGCGATCTCACGAATGCGCCCCAGCCGGTGGTGATAAAGCTTTTCAATGAAGATCCCGCCCTGCTTCGTCATTGGGCACCTCTGGTCGGCGAGGCTATCGGAAAGGTCCCTGGGGTGGTGGGCGTGCTGAACGGAATAGAAAATACCATCAGCAACCCGGCAACCACTTACCAGATACATCCTGAAGTTACTGCGCGAAGCGGCTTTACGGCCGAAGAGGTGGAGACTGACGCGAACGCTTTGCTTGAAGGTGAGCCCGCTCCAACACCTCTGATCGTGAACAGCCGAGCCTACGGTATTCGGGTTCGTTTTCCTGAGAAGAATAGGGCTACGCTCGATGACATGAACAACACCCTCCTAGTGAGTTCTGCAGGCACAACTGCAACCCTTGGCTCGCTCACGACGATGACCAACCTTCCGGGGCAGACTGAGATCCTGCAGGAAAACCTCCAACGTGAGGTAGAGGTCTCGGCGCGGCTACAAGGGACCAGCTTGGGAACGGCCATTACTGGCGTCAAGCAGGCGGTAGGGTCGATGAATCTTCCTTCAAGTATCCGAGTCGAGTATGGTGGCACCTATGCAACACAGCAGAAATCATTCCGGGATCTAATCTTCGTCCTTTTGGTCGGGTTGTGTCTTGTCTTTCTAGTGCTCCTCTTTGAGTTCAGGACATTCTCTGCTCCGGTTGCAATTCTCTCCTCCGCAGTCTTGTCGACCTCCGGTGTCTTTTTAGCCTTGATGATCACTCGCACTACTTTCAATGTCGCTTCCTTCATGGGGCTCATCATGGTCATCGGCATCGTGTCCAAGAACGGCATTCTCTTGCTGGACTCGGACGTCAAATTCAGAGAAGCCGGTTTTTCTCCACGAGATGCAATGATTCAGGCTGGCCGAAGACGACTGCGGCCCATCATGATGACTGCTGTTGCGGCCATTGCCGGCATGCTGCCATTGGCGCTCGCTCTCGGTGCAGGTTCGCAAATGCTACAGCCGCTTGCAATCGCAGTCATCGGAGGGATTGTGATCTCGATGGTACTGTCGCTCGTGATCACACCGGCGGTTCATTTTTACATGGGCGGAAGGGACAAGACGACCGAGCATGGATAGGTCGGGGTTGAGTTGTACAAAAAGACCCGGAGTATGAGAGCGCTTCAACGGCCCTGACTAACGGTTGCGGGATGATGACCAGCGGTTTAGGCCCTCATCACCCCGCAACCCGACGTTATTATTCCGCGTGGGGGAGATCGCCACCATCGGGTCCGACCTGAACCTCTCCTTTGTGTGTACCCTTCAAAGTAGATGCTTCATAAGCTACCAACCTGTCGTGCTTTGTAAGCGACTCGACTTTGCTGATCTTCGCTCCCCCGGCCTTCGCCGCGAGTGCCGCCTGCACCTTTCGCGGAAGTTGATTGAAGGCAATCTCCTCCTCAACCTCCATCAAGGTTCCACCTTCCGCTATCTGAACATCCTTGCTGTGGCCGTTTATCAGCATCTCGGCTTCGTAAACTCTCTTTCCGTTTTCCCTTTCCGTCGAGAATCCTTTGACCGTCGCTCCTTGCGACTGCTCCTGAATAGTCTTCTGAACGGCGGGTGGAAGCGATGCCTGATCGATCTTCTTTTCCTGAGCACCCGCGCTCAGGGTCGAGGCTACGATGAATGCTACGGGTAAATACATGTGATGAGTCATGGGTGTTCTCCTGTCGCGATGAGACGCTGGACCAACAATCGCAGCAAGCTAGTTAAGAGCGGGTTAAGAGTATCCGCCTGCCCAATCGGTCCATGCCGCCACGGTGCCGTGTCGCACTCGTTAAGGAACGCTTAAGGTATTGAGGCGCATACAGAAGAGGAACGCCCGAGGGTGCAACTTGAGAGTGTTGGTCATCGAAGACGAGCAACGTTTGGCGCAAAATATTGCCCGCAGCCTACGCGAAGCGTGTGGATACGCCGTGGACATCTCGCTCGACGGCGAGAAAGGTCTGTATATGGCGGCCGTGAACTCCTACGATGCCCTGTGCCTCGATCTAATGTTGCCGGGAATGTCCGGGCCTGAGGTCCTAAAGCAACTGCGAGAGAAAGGTGTTAAGACGCCAGTCCTAGTCCTTACTGCTCGCGACGAGACCACGTCCATTGTCTCGCTACTGAATCAAGGAGCGGACGACTACCTGGCCAAACCGTTCGAATTGGAGGAACTAAAGGCACGTCTCCAGGCGCTCATTCGGCGCAGCCAGGGCCATGCGGATTCGATTCTGATCGTTAGAGATCTGGAGCTGGATGTTGCCCGCGCTGTGGTCCGGCGCGGGGGGATAGCTCTTACTCTTTCCCCAATGGAGTACCGCGTACTTGAGTATCTGATGCACCGGGCAGGCGTAGTGGTGGCTAAGGAGGAGTTGCTCGAACACCTCTATGACTTCAATTGGGAGAAATTCAGTAACGTTATAGAGGTCTACATCTCCGGACTTCGCAAGAAGATCGACTCGGAAGCTCCATCAAAGCTCATTCACACTATTCGAGGTCGCGGCTATGTTGTGCGGGCTGGAGACTCGAGTTGAGATCGTCATCCATTCGCGCGCGATTACTTCTTGGGGTGACGGCTGTCCAGCTCATGGTGGTTGCTACTGCAATATACCTTGTGGTAGCGCATGAACGGAGTCAGTCATACATCACGTTCGATGCGAACCTCGGGGAGAAGGCAGCGGTCCTTCACTCCCTTGTTGAAGCTCCAGAAGAGGATGCTGACACATTTCTGTTTCACAAAGAGTTTATGACCGTACACCCCGATGCCCTCTATTACATTGTGGATTCCAAGGGACGCAAGATCGCAGGGTCACCCGGCTGGGGAGGACCACAAGCACTGCCAAGCAGCTCACGCAGCATCATCGAGATTACGCTCGGACGCGTTAGATTTCGTGGTATTGCTTTACAGCGTTTTCCGCTTGTGGAGCGCGAGTTCAGGGGGGCCTCCTCGCCGACACTAACTCTACTTTATGCGGCTCCCATCGCTCCGGTCGAAGCGCATATCCACAGCGTAGAGATGCAATCAATTGGTGCCGGTCTTGCACTTCTCATCGTACTAACCATTGTTAGCGGCTGGGCTGTCACCCAGGGCTTGAGTCCTTTGCGACAATTAGCTTCTAGTGCCGCCAGTATCGACGTCGGGCGATGGACCCTTGCTGAGGTTGAGAGTAGTAGACGGGTATCGGAGCTTGCTCCTGTGGCCACTGCCTTAATTAGCCTGGTCGGGCGTCTCCGTGAAGCCTTCGAACGGGAGCGCCAGTTCTTTGGTGATGCTGCGCACGAGATGAAGTCTTCGATCGCAATCGTCAGATCTACGCTCCAGCTAGCATTACAGGCAAAGCGAACAGCATTAGAGTATAGGAGAGGCTTAGAGGAGGCACTTGAGGATACTGGCCGACTGCAAGACCTCGTGACAAGCATGCTTGATCTTGCTCGCATCGAGAGATCTCCCTCTAATGAGGTGTATGCGGAGGAATCGACGACGGAGGCCAACTCTCAAGCGCATCGCGTGATCCGTAGGTTCAACCCTTTAGCAGAGCAGAAGGGCGTAAGGATTGCTTTGGAGACGGCACCAGAGGAAGCGTGGGTCCGCATGTCTGACAACGACCTCCTGACGGTGCTTTCTAATCTCGTTGAGAATGCAATTCATTACAGCAGTGCAGGACAGCAAATCACGATCAGAGTTCGCTCCGGCGCAGGCATCTGTACAGTAAGCGTCATCGACGAGGGCTGCGGGATAAGCGAGGCGGCCCTTCCACATGTTTTTGATCGCTTCTATCGAAGCGACGATTCTCGATCGCGCGCAACGGGTGGAACCGGCCTAGGCCTGTCGATAACCAGAGCCTTGGTGAGACGGGCCGACGGCTCCATTTCGGTCGTGAGCGACTATGGCCATGGGAGTGTGTTTTCGATCGTCCTTCCTCGTACATAACGCCGCCGAACGAAGGGGATTGCAACATAACCCTTAGCTCCTTGACGTCCTCGCGAGTCTCGCGATGGTTGCGACCGCGCTCGTGACGGTGTACATCCGCACGGGATAGCTCGATCTAGTCGCTGGTCTGAGGATCACGCCTCTAAATGCGCTCCTAGGACAGAGTTTGAGGGGAAAAGGGCGCTTTGAATGGCCTTCCCGCAGATGTCGGGAAAATTTCAAGACAAACACTGGCAGCACGGGATGCAAGTGCTGCGGCTTCAACGCGCCGGAATCGTTAGCGTACGTGATGTTCCGTTTCTTGAGGTGCTCCATGTTGGACGAACACGGTGATGTTCTTGAAGAAGGCCGGGTTCCGATGACACGCAAGGTCCTGACTGCGCATTTCTCGGATGTGCCGGCGAGGATTGAGATGGAGGCAGGTGCCTATTCGGCCTGGATCAGCGAACACCTGAGCGCCATGGGACATGAAGTCATCGTGGCGAACGCACGCGAATTGAGGGCCATCTCTGGCAGCAACAACAAGAACGACCGCGCAGACGCAGAGAAGTTGGCCCGTTTCGCACGCGTGGATCCGAAGATCCTCCGTCCTATTCAGCACCGCTCGCTTGCCGCACAACAGCATCTCACCGTCATCCGCGCACGAGCCGCAGCGGTCCGCGCCCGTTCTCTGGTTGTCAACGCGGTGCGAGGTCTGGTCAAGCCCTTCGGCTGCCGGCGCCGTTGCTCATATTAGAGAGGTTGTGTCGGCACTCGCGAAGAGCGGCACTGGAATGGCGACAATGCCGGTGTCGTCAAAGCTCAGGATCGTCTGTTCGTGTCCGTCCGGGTGTTGCTCTCGCCACAGTTCTAAGAGGAGTGCCGACATATGACGGCGCACCACGCGTGTGCGGCTGACGATGGCGTGGCAGGCCGGACAGAGCGAGATCATCAGGTGCAGCCGTGAGACACCCGGCACTCGATGATGGACCACGATCGAGCGCTTCCCGCGTCCAGAAGCTCCGCAGGCCCGGCAGCAATAGCCGTCTCGCCTAAGCACCTGTTCCCGCAGACCGCCGAAGTATTCCTCATCTTGCCGTTTGAGCGTGTAGCAGGTGGCGCACATGCCCAAGGCGAGAACCTTCCCTCGGCCGCAACGGCAGTGCAGCGATCGCTGAATGCCTGCTCTGATCTTCTTCACTTCCCTCTCCCCTTCCCCTTGAGAAAGAGCATCTCGCTCCCTCGCACAACTCCAGGCCGGACCGGTTCGGCAAACCCAAGCTCTAGCAGCCGCGCCAAGGGAGCCGCAAAGCCGCCCGACTTCGCATTGCTGTACCCGGCCTGCCCGGCCAGTTCAACAACCGGCTCTAACGGCAGCGAAAATCCGTCTGTGCCGATCCGTAGGGACATCACTTCCCTGCTCTCACTTTGTCCATGTATCTATATACGGTAGTCCGGTCGATGCCGAACTCGCGGGCAAGCTGAGCCTTGACTCCACCGGCCGCAAGCCGCGCCCGGAGTTCAGCCGCCCGTGCCGCCGGCAGCGCCGGCTGACCGCCACGGTAGACTTTGTTCTTCTTGGCGATCGCAATGCCCTCTCGCTGGCGTTCCCGGATCAGCGCTCGCTCGAACTCCGAGAAGGCGCCCATGACGCTCAAAAGGAGATTGGCCATCGGGGAGTCCGCCCCGGTGAACGTCAAGCTCTCCTTTACAAATTGAACCTGAACGCCCCGGCTGGTGAGCCCGAGCACGATTCTGCGAAGATCGTCGAGGTTGCGGGCCAGTCGGTCCATCGAATGACAGATGACCGTATCGCCTTCCCGCACGAAGGCCAGCATCGCATCGAGCTGCGGCCGCTTCGTATCCTTACCGGAAGCCTTGTCGAGGAAGGTTCGGTCGAGATCCACCCCGTCGAGCTGACGCTGTTCGTTCTGATCTAGCGTACTGACCCGTATGTAGCCGACGCGCTGGCCGGATGGAGACTTCTTCGACCGAGGTGTTGCGTCTGGGTCTAAGAGCTTCGCCATAATGTGTAGCATAGAGCAAAACCGCACTCTGTTGCGACACTTTCAGGCAGGACCTGCAACGTAGCATCCGGGTATACCTCAACTATGCGATGTGCTCGTCTTTAGTAATGCTGTCCTTTAGAGCTACTTGATTACGCAATCTGCAGGTACCAGGAACCTACGTTATCCAACTTCTAGGTGGAACAGATCGCACATTTTGCGCATAGCCGGAAAGTTGGGGATGAGCGCAGTTGGCAGGAACTCGCCGACCATCACAAAGCAACCGCAAAGCTGGCTGTTGAGTTCGCTATCGAAGAACTTAAGGAGCTAGCAAGCGCCGCCGCGTTATGGCACGACGTAGGTAAGTATCAGGTAGCCTTCCAGAAGTACATCGGGGCTGACCCAGAAGCTTCTAACGAAGCCACTCATCCCTCGGTTCCACACTCAGCCGCAGGGGCAGCACTGGCGCTAGAGCGGTTTACGGCCGACGATCTACGTGGTCTTCTGCTTGCCTTGGTGATCGAAGCGCATCACGGTGCTCTCAAGGCAGGTCGCCAAATTGAAGAGGTCGTTCATAGGCGCGGTAGTCCGCTGCTCGCAGCGGCCCGCGCGAACGGTTTACCCCAATCCGTAGAGCACCTGACCCCTGCCGCCCTGTCGAGTGCTTCACCTCTCACGGTCCGTATGCTCTTCTCGGCGCTTGTCGATGCAGATTTGCTGGATACGGAGGCCTGGGACCGAGAACAGCCGCGAAAAAGCGAAGCGGAGGCATTGCCGGTGCTGGCACAGCGTCTCAGCACTGCCTGTGAATCTCGGATGGCCGACTCCCAGACGAGCGCACTGAACCGCATGCGCCACGAGGTTTACAACGCTTGCGGAGACGCGGCCAAGTTCGGGGCGGGAACGTTCACCTTAACCGTGCCGACCGGAGGCGGAAAGACCCTCAGTGGTATGCACTTCGCACTCCAACATGCTGTCACGCATGGTAAAAAACGCGTGATCGTCGTTGCCCCTTACACCTCCATCCTGGAGCAAACAGCAAAGGTTTACCGGGAGGTTCTTGGCGGCCATAACGTAGTCGAGCATCATTCCAACCTCGGCCCGGAGGAGGACACAGACCGTAATCGTCAAGCTTCCGAGAACTGGGACGCTCCCGTGATCGTCACCACCAGCGTGCAATTTTTGGAAAGCCTCTATGCCGCTCACAAAAGACCCTGTAGGAAACTGCACCGCATCGCCAACAGTGTTGTGTTGCTGGATGAGGTGCAGACGTTCCCTGTGGGACTGCTCGAGGCGATCCATCGAGCGTTGAAGGAGCTGACAGAGCGGTTTGGCACGACCGTAGTCCACGGAACTGCGACTCAGCCCCTGCTCTTTGCCGGCGATGACCTCTCGAAGCGCCTGAAGCTGACCAGGCGTGAGATCATTTCAAGCCCGGAACGGCACTTCGATGCGGTCCGTGACCGCTTCCTATTGCATCGGGTCGGCGACTTTAGCCAGCCGCTCACCGTGGAGGATCTCGCCACGCAGGTTGCCACCCATGAGACTGTCCTGGTCATCGTGCACAGTCGCCGGGAGGCACAAGCCCTTGCGGAGCGTTTAGGCCAAGGGTGTGTGCATCTTTCAGCGCAGATGTGTGCGGAGCACCGCAGTGCCGTTCTGACGGACGTGCGAGAAAGATTGGCGAAGAAGCTACCCTGCCAGCTCGTAGGGACGCAACTAATTGAAGCGGGAGTGGATATTGACTTTCCGGTTGTCTATCGTGCTCTGGCAGGCCTTGAGACGCTGGCTCAGGCGGCCGGCAGATGCAACCGCGAGATGAAGATGGCAGAGCCAGGCAAGTTCTTCGTCTTCCGCCTCTGGCAGGAGAACGCTGCCGGAACGTGGAAGCCGTCGGAGCCGCCAGAGGGATCGCTGCGGGAGAGCATGCACCGCGCTCTGGCTCATTATTTCCGCGACGGGGATCCCGACCTGTTCGATCCCCAACTCTTTCCAGGCTACATGCGCGACGTGCTGCGAGGTCTGAACACCGACGCACAGCAGGTGATGACGCCCGAGCACGAGTGGGACTTTCCCACGTCTGCGGCGCGCTTCCGAATGATCGAAGACATCAGCATCAACGTGGTCGCGCCATATGGAAGTGCGCCGGAGGCAATCGAGGCACTCCGCGCCTCGGGGCCGACGCGACAAGGCTTCCGGGCACTACAGCGCTTCACCGTAGGACTGCGCGCCGCGCAGTTCGAACGCTTACGTAAAGTCCTGGATAGCACCCATCTCGGAGCCAACCGGCATAGGAGGTGCGAGAGTGGGTCGTTCAAACATCACAAAGACTTGGCAGTGCGGCGTGATGCCAGAACGAAGCGAATTATTACTTTCGCTTCATTAGTTTAGCAGCGGTGATGATCCTCATCATCACCGCTGATACCGCCTAGCTCTTTACCCTGATGATTTACATCGATTGTGGTGGCTAAACTGGATAGTTGGGGCTACTTTCCGCATATCCAGTTCTACTCTTCCGAACGTTTGTCGCGGAGTCAAATGCAATCCAGAGATTTTCTTTTGCGAATGTACGGCGATCTTGCATGCTTCTCGCGTCCGGAGTTCTCTACCGAGCGCGTCTCCTACGACCTGATTACCCCTTCAGCGGCACGCGGCGTACTGGAATCCATACTGTGGAAGCCGGCAATCCGCTGGGAGATCTCGCGTATTGCGCTGCTTGCGCCGGTCCGCTGGACTAGCTTCCGGCGCAATGAGGTCAACACGCGCGCGTCTACCCAAAACGCCTTGCGTGCGGCCAACGGCGGCGGGGCCATGCCGGAGTTCTACGCTGACGAGGATCGCGCGCAGCGCAACACACTCGCGCTGCGGCAGGTGGACTACGGGGTTGTGGCGCGCATGCACATGACGCCGCGCGCCGGAGAACGAGACAACGTCCGCAAGTTTGAGGAATGTTTTGAGCGCCGGCTGCATAAAGGGCAGCAACATCATCAGCCCTACCTTGGCTGCCGCGAGTTCCCCGCCTACGTAGAGCGGTGGGACGGCAGTGGAGCCTTGACGGACGAGAGCCGCGACCTCGGCTGGATGCTGCACGACATCCGCTTCGGACAGGTACGCGGCAAGGAGATCCACAACGAGGCACGCTTCTTCCCGGCACGTCTCCATGCCGGCATCGTGGAAGTCCCGGCGTGGGAGAACGCGGCTGGCGGGCTGCCGGCATGATCCTGCAATCACTGCGCGAACTGGCTCTGCGCGAAGGCCTCGTCGACGATCCCGCCTTTGAAGCGAAGCCGGTCCGTTGGGTCATCGAACTCGCTCCAGACGGTACCTTCCTCAATGTGGTCGACACCAATCAAACGTCGCTCGCGGAGGGAACGAAGAAGCCACGCGCCGAAGCCAAACTGATGGTCATTCCACGCAGAGGCGTGCGGGCCTCCGGCATTCGCGCAAACTTCCTTGTCGATAACGCTAAGTACGTTCTTGGTGAGGTGGCCCCTGGTGGCGAGCAGGATACCAAGAATGCAGAACGCAACCGGGCTTATTTGACCCGCCTGCAAGAGGCTGCAGCAGAAGTCTCCGTTCCTGAACTCGGGTCTGTCCTGTGTTTTCTGGAGGATGCTGCGCAGCGTTCAAAATGCGTAACGGCGCTCGTTGAGAGGGGTTTCGCAAATAACGACTTGTTCACCTTCTCTATAGAAGGCGAGTACCTGCACGACTCGGAAGCTCTGCGGGCCTACTGGACCGAGCTTCAAACTGGTCTGGAATCCACTGAAGCTGAAACGGCACAGTGCCCCCTCTGCGGCGAAGGCCGAAACCCGGCCAAGCTTCACAATCAGATTCAAATCCGCGGTGCTTCCACAAGCGGCGTCCCACTCGTAAGCTTCAACGCGAACGCCTTCGAAAAGTATGGCTGGTGCGGAAATGACAATGCTCCGGTTTGTACGGCGTGTATGACGGCCTACGTTGAAGCGCTTCGTAGACTGACGAAACAGCGGTACTACCTGCCTCGGGAAAATAGAACGGTCTCGGCACTCAGCACCGTGCTTACCGAGGACACGACAGCCATGTACTGGTCGGAGCGGCCTTCTCAATTGGTCAGCGGCCTTCCAAATCTGCGCGACGATCCAAAGAAGATTGCTGACTTGCTCGTGAGCCCGCATACCGGATCCTCCGCTCCTCCCGGCGGCCATCTCAGCCGCTTCTACTGCCTGATCCTCACCGGCGCACAGGGTCGCGCAATCGTACGCAACATCCACACCGCTACCGTAGCGGAGGTCGAGCACAATCTTCGGCGATACTTCAACACCATCGACGTCGATCGCTTCGATCGGGCGGCTCCAATTCCTCTCTTCCTTCTTCTGAAAGCCATGGTCCTGAATGGCGAGTTGAAACGTCTCCCCGCGGAACTGGGTTCGGAGTTGTGGCTAGCGGCCCTTTTCGCTCGTCCGCTCTCACGCTTGTTCCTGCAGGCAGTAATTACGCGCATCCGCGTAGAGGCGCAGGATCTGCGTCAGGGCAAACGCAAGGTCACGCCTGCACGAGCCGCTTTGCTCCAGCTCTACTTCGCCAGTCATAACCTCTTTGCAACAACTGGCCTTCGTCATCCCTTCAACCAACAGGAGACAACACCCATGGGACTCAACGAGGAGTCGACCGACCGCGCCTACGTGCTCGGGCGCGTACTTGCCGTCGCCGAACGCATGCAGTTGCTGGCGCAGCCGCAAGGGCTCAACAGGACCATCGTCGACCGCTTCTATGGCATGGCGTCAACCCGCCCTAAGCTGGTTTTCAGCTTGATCCTGGAAGGCTACGGCTATCACCGCAGAAAAGCGCTGAGAGACATTCCTCCCGCAGCCGCAAGGATGGACAAGCTCTTTGGAGCTTTACTGCTCAAGCTGGACGTCCACTCACTCGATGCCGCGATGCCGCTGGAGGAGCAGGCGCGCTTCGGCCTGGGCTACTACCACCAGCGACAAGGTTTCTTTGTTGGAACGAAGAGCGCCGACATCTTGCCGCCGGCCACTGAAGAACTCAACCAGCCAATCACACTCAATGGAGAAACCCACGCATGAGCCGTCCTGCCTTCAACACAGAAGCCGTTCTCGACAAACGCTATGAACTCGTGCTGCTCTTCGATGTTAAGCACGGCAACCCCAATGGCGACCCAGACGCAGACAACGCACCACGCACGGATCCGGAAACCGGCACCGGCCTCGTCACCGATGTCTGCATCAAGCGCAAGATCCGGAACTATGTCGGGCTAACCCGTGGCTTCGCCTCTCCGTTCAACATTTTCGTCAAAGAGCGGGGCATCCTTGCGAACGAACAGCGCTCCGCCTACACCGCGCTGAAGATCGAGGCTGATGGCAAGTCGGTCGATAAGGCCCGCGCCTGGATGTGCGAGAACTACTTCGACGTCCGCACCTTCGGGGCCGTCATGACAACCGGGAAAGCTGAGGCGGAAGGCGATGTCGCCCTCAACGCAGGCAAGAAGGCGAAAGGACAAACAAAACTCTGGAACTGCGCCCAAGTGCGCGGACCTGTGCAATTTGGCTTCGCCTCTTCGGTCGATCCCGTGACAACCATTACTCACACAATCACCCGTGTCGCACTGACCAACCCCGGAGACGCCGGCGGCCAGGCAGTGACGGACGAAGATGGTGGCGAAAAGGCCGCCTCAGGCCAGTTCGGCCGTAAGCACGGCGTAGCCTACGGCCTCTACCGTATGCACGCTTTCATCTCACCCTTTCTCGCCGAACAAACCCTCTTCAAACAAAGCGACCTGGGCACGCTGCTGAACGCGCTTGAACACCTCTTCGATCAAGACCGTTCGGCCAGCCACGGCGAGATGGAGTTGCGAGGTCTTTACCTCTTCGAGCACAAGGACAAACTTGGCAATGCCCCGGCGCACCGCGTCTTCGACACCATCCAACTGCCTCACGTCCCCAGCGCACGTTCGTTCACCGAGTATGAGGCTGCCATCATCATGAAGCCTGAAGATGGCTCAGAACCTCTGCCCGGAGTCACCTGCTGGCGGATCGTCTAGCCATGCAATCCACTGAGCAGGACGACGGCGATCTCCTGCCCATCTCCGGCTTGCAGCACCTCGCCTTCTGTCCGAGGCAGTGGGGTCTCATTCACCTGGAGCAGCTCTGGGCGGAGAATCGCCTGACCGCCGAAGGCAAGCAGTTGCATGAACGTGCTGATCTGCCCGGCCAAAGCCGACGAGAGCAGGTCCGCAGCGTTCGTGGTATGTGGCTGCGATCGCAAAAGTTGCAGCTCTTCGGCCGCGCCGACGTCGTCGAGTTTTCCCCGGTGCCCTACCCGGTCGAGTACAAGCGAGGCAGGCGCAAGCCGAACGACTGCGACGCTGTGCAGCTTTGCGCGCAGGCCCTTTGCCTGGAAGAGATGCTCGCAACTCCTATTACCATAGGGGCGTTCTTCTACGGCGACCCGCGACGGCGGCTGG
>JAABVA010000780.1_pt1 | contig 37574 bp, 32 predicted proteins | sample 5560331 | NCBI WGS metagenome assembly JAABVA01 (sample SAMN12812661, study PRJNA571458) | rock metagenome | isolation source: Antarctica rocks | place: Antarctica: Victoria Land, Mt New Zealand sud | collected 2016-01-07 | reverse complement strand
ATCAGGCGCGCGCCGTCGAGGGAATGAAAGCCGGTGTCGGCAACTGAGGGCGCGTAGCCGATGTCGTGAAGCCAGGCAGCGCAAACCAGCAGATCGCCGTCGCCGTCGAGTGTGGGCGCGACCGTGCCTGCCTGCTCCACCACTGCCTGAACGTGCCGCCAGCGACGCGGCAACGGGCCGGCGAGGTGCTGCTCGGCCAGATCGCGTGCCCAGGACGGTGACAGCATCCGACGAGCCTACGGACCGCAGCGTGCTGGCTCCAGAGCGCACGGTGAGACGGCCGGGGACGACTTGGACGGCAGAGGACGTCCTGAGTCGTCCTGCCACGTGGTCGAGCCGTCCCCGGCGACTGCGGAGATTACTGACTGGACGGATATGGACCGCTACAGACAGAGGAGACCGGATGAAGAACCTGCCGATTGACACCTCGGGGATGACGTTGCTGTGCGCTGCGGCGCCGGTGGCGGTGGTGGATTTCGAGTCCAAGCGGCCGAAGGCGGACGACAACGGGGTGCCGCTGTTCATGGTGCAGCTGGTGGTGCTGCACAGCGGCGGCGCGGAAATCATGCCTGTCCGGCTATCCGGTTCATCGCCGAGCCGGCTGACACAGGGCATGCCTGTAACCGTTGCTGGGCTGGTGGCGACGCAGTGGGCAATGGGCGACCGGTGCGGGATGTCGTTCCATGCTGACCGAATCGAGACAGCAGCTTCCGCCCCGGCGTCGCCGTCGGCTGCGAGCGACGGGTCCGCCCGCTGAGCCATGTCGAGGCAGAGGTGACAAGACAGCTTGGGGAGTTCCGCAAAGGACCGTCGCGTACTCGCTCTCAATGAGGACGCGAACCGCCCCCATCCCGCGGTGCACGCGCCAACTGCCCGGTCGCTGTGGTCCGCGAGCGGGGCCGACACGTCCGCCATCATCGTGCTCTCCCAGTCGAGGCTCGCCGCAGGCATGGTGGTTCCGCAGATGCCTTGAGCAGCTTGGCAGTCGGTTCGTCGTCAACTTTCAGGTCAAGGCCTCGCCGTCTCGTCGACGTGGGTTCGGCCCGAGGGGTCAGCAGCGCAACCCCCCGGCGCGAGGGGATCGTCTTCGCCGAGGCCACGCCTTCCCTCTCCTCGTCAATGCCGATTTCTACGGCCGTCAGCCCGCAGGTGGCCCCCGCCGCAGTAACGGTCGTGCCGTCTGCCCGCTGTGAAACGGGTTCGGTGTCAGCCTGGGCCGTCGAGCCGCAGACCCTGTCAGCTATCGAGGTCCGTCTCCCACATCCGAAAGAGCCTCTCGTGGTTCTCTACGGCATCGCTTACACCTGCAGATGACTTCCCGGAGGAGGTCCTGCGGGTCACGGCCGAGTAGCCACGCGCCGTACTCGGCGATGGAGCGGGCGAGATAGGCGAAATGGGCGAGGTAGATCAACTCCCGCCTGACTCCTCCAGCCGATTCACCCGGGAAGCATGGTCGCGGAGCTGCGATCCTCGTCGAAGAGGGCTTTCACGAGCGTGAACGCGTCTCGGACGGGCCGGAGCACCTTGTCGACCTCGTCCACAACTTGCCTATCGGCGGCCTCATCCGCGGCGGAGCACGCGGCTCGGCGCCTCGACCGCGACGGGCGGCAGCTCGGCGGCGACTGTAGCCGGTTCGACTGCCTGGCCGGCCCGCTGCTCGGCCCGGTGTCGCCAGCCCAGCTCGCGGCCGGCGCTGACGGCCCGCTCGAGCGGCTGGGTGTGCGCGGCTTCCCATGCATCCCGAGGTGTGTGTCGCAGCTCGGAGGCTGCCACGGTGGCCCGGACGCCGGTCAGCTGTGCCTGCAGGCGCTCGAGGGCGCCGGTCCGCCGGTCGATCCGGTCGGCGAGGACCTGCCGCTGCGGGTCGCGTCGCCGCAGCTGGGCATGGCGCTCCCGCATGCTCTCGAGGCGCAGGCCGGCGTCGAGGACCTGCGCGTGCAGCCGGACGACCTCGGCGTTCAGTGCCGGCAGCCGGGCGGTGTCCGACGCCGGGCGCTGGCGCAGCAGCCGGGCCGTTTCCTGCAGTTGCGCCCCGAGCTGTTCGGCGTCGGCGCCCCAGGCTGCGCTGTCGAGCGCGAACCGCTTGGCCCGCGAGGTGCCGAGGGTCTTGGCTGCCTGCTCGTACGCGCCGCGGGCCTGCTGGTCCGGTAGGTCCAGCTCCGGGTCGCCCGGTGCCTGTCCCTCGACTAGGTACAGCCGATTAGCCGCACGACCGCGGCTTAGCGCGACGTAGCCGTCCTCACGCCCAAGGCCGGTGCCAAGGACATGCCCGGTGGTCACGGTGCTGCCTTGCGCTTTGTAGACGGTGGCGGCGTAGGCGTGCTCGACGTGGCCGGCGGCGAGGTAAGCCCGGTCGAGGGTGACGGTCGTCCCGCGGTCGAGGTCGACGACCAGGCGGCCGTCGTCGAGGGCGGCCACGGTGCCGGTGTCGCCGTTGTCGAGGCGCTTGGCTGCGCTGTTGCGCAGCAGCATGACCCGGTCGCCGGCCGAGAACGTGCGACCGGCCGCGGTCAGCTCCTCGTCGCCGAGCCGGCCGGCTTCGCGCATGACGCCGCGGGCCAGGTGGTTGAGCTCGGTCCTGTCGACGTTGCGGACCGCGGCCATCAGCGTGCGGTCGATGCCGTGCTCCTGCACGTCGCCCCACCAGGCGGCGACCATCGCAGCACGGGCGGACAGGGCGGTGTCCGAGACGGTGACCCGCTCGTGCGCGGTGTAGGCGCGCAGCGCTTCGGTGGGTGTGCCCGCGGCAACGTCGGCGAGGGCGGTGCGTTCCCACTCGGCGTGCTGCCGGCGGTTGACGGTCAGCGTGGCGGCACCGAGCCGGTCCTGCAGGGCCCGCAGTCCGCCGCCGGCGTCGACGGCGGCGAGCTGTCGGGTGTCGCCGACGACGAGGACCTTGGCCTGTGCCCGTTCGGCGTGCTGCAGCAGCGCGGCCAGGTCCCGCGTGCCGATCATCGACGACTCGTCGAGGACCAGCACCGTCCAGGGGCTGATCCCGCCGGTCTCCGGCCGCTCCAGGTCCAGCAGCAGCCGGGCGATGGTCGCCGCCTGCAGGCCGCCGTCGTCGGCGAGCACGCGGGCAGCCTTCGCGGACGTGGCCGCGCCGACCACGCGGTAGCCGGCCGCCTCGTACGCCTGCCGCACGCTGCCGAGGACGGCGCTGGTCTTGCCGGTGCCGGCGGAGGCGTGCAGCACGTCGACGCCGGCGCCTGACATGGTCAGGACCCGCACCGCCGCGGCCTGCTCGTCGGACAGGACGAACGGCTGCCTGCCGATGACCTCCTCGACCAGGTCGCCGTCGAGCTGGGCGCACCCCGCGCCCTGCCGGCGGACCGCTGCGTCGACGAGGGCGGCCTCCAGCGCCAGCTGCTCCGGGGTCGTCCACTTCTGCTCGACGGCGTAGGCAAAGACGCGGCCACCGCGGCCGCGGCGCACGTCCCGGGTCGTCAGCCCCCCCTCACCCTCGGCGAGCGCGACGACCCGGGTGCTGGACAGGATCGCGTCGGCACGGGCTGTCAGTGTTGCGATGCTGTCCCCCTGCCGGCAGTCCTCCGCCAGGGCGCGCAGCAGGTCGCTGCGGGTGAAGCTGGCTGCCTGCGTAGTGAGCCGCTCCAGCACACTCGCGGTGTAGATCGCGCTGTCCCGTTCTGCAGCCGGCCCGGCGGAAGCCGGCGGCCGGTCGAGCGTCGCCGCGACCACGTCCGGTGTCAGCCCGACCGTGGCACCCTCGGTCCGCCAGTAGCTGACCCGCTCTTTGATCGGCAGCTGCGTCCGCTTCGCCAGCCGCGTCTTGCGGCTAGCGACCTGATCTCCGATCTTTCCGGCCATCTCGCCGGCCTCGACCTGCTCGGCCGTTACGTCGTCGCTGCGCTTGGAGAAGTGGCGGCGCTGCGCGTCGGTGATGCCTACAACCTCAGCGCTGCCGTTCACCACCGGGCGCCAGGCCATGCCCAGCCGCTCGGTGAGCCGGCTGCGCAACTCCGCCTTGAACAGGTAGCTCGCGGTCTTCGCCGCAGTCGTGACCCGGTCCAGTTGCACCCCGGTCCACCGGCCGTCCTCCGATCCCCGCGCCGTGTTCATGACGATCACGTGGCTGTGCAGGTGCGGGTCGCCGCATCGGCACTGGTCAGTCGGGCGGGCCTCGTCGTGGATGAAGGAGACGGCGACCAGGCCGTCTGTGGCGACCTCGTAGCCGCTCTGCCCGGAGGATGATCCTCGCCGGGCAGGCGATGCGAGGTCGTCGATGTAGCCCAGTGCGGCTCTGGTCGCCTCGTGGAACTCGGTGACGATCTGTGACCGGGTGGCCGGGTCGGCGGTGGCGTACACCAGGCTCAGGCTCAGGCTCTTCGGTGCGGTCATGGTCACGTCGACCGCGGCCAGGCGAGTGTCGACTCGCTGCTCGGCCATCCTGACCGCCGTCGCCCAGTCGTCGGCGCCGTACAGGCCGGCGCAGTCGATGCCCGCGGCGCGGGCCAGCTTCGCCACCTTGGCAGCGGGAGCCGTGCCGAACCTGTCGGCGGCGCGCGCTACCGTCGCCCAGTCTTCGCTGGCCGTGCGGGACACGAACAGGTCGGCTGCGCTCAGGGCGCGCTTTTCGAGCTGGTGGCGCACCGCGGCCGCGAACGGCTCGGCAGCGACCCGGCCACCATCAGGGGTCCACAGCTCGGGCTTGGCCCGCGCCTCGCCGTCGATGTAGCCCTCCAGGACCGCCCTGGCGAAGTCCTGCGGGTCAGCCACGGTGTCGGTCAGGCCGAGCGCGTCGGCGCCGCGGCCGAGCCACCGCCCGGGTCCGTTCGCGGTGTGGCCGTCGTAGTAGCGGCCGAGCGCTTCCTTGCCGCCGTCGAGGCTGCGGGGCGACTCGTCGAGGGCGGCGCGGCTCAGGTAGTAGTTCACGGCGGCGACGTTCCCGCCGTAGATTCGCGAGGTGCTGATCATGGAGCAGCGCCAGGCTGTTGATCTTCGTGGCGGAGCCGCGCCACCGCAGGTGCCAACGTACCGACATGATGTGGATCACTGAGGCGCTGACGGCGGATGAGTTGGTAGTGCCTTGCGTGGCAGGCGGAGCCTGCCCTGCGGTCGGCTGTCGGGCGGTAGGCGGGGACGGGGTCAAGGCGGGTGGCAGGGCTGGGCTTGCGGGTCATGTGACTCTGCCGAAGCCTGTGAGGTCGGGCCAGTTGTAGGGCTCAATGCGGATGACGGCTCCGGTGTGGGGGTCGTCGATCATGAGGCCGTTTTCGATGACGATGCCGACGTGCGAAGCGGTTCCGAGCTGCGTGGACGGTCCCATGAATACGAGGTCGCCTGGCCGCGGGTCGGTGACCGGCGTGGCGGTCGCTTGCTGGGCCTCGGAGGTCCGGGGCAGGGCGATCCCGGCGGCGGCGTAAGCGGCTTGCACGAGCCCGGAGCAGTCGTACAGCGGCCCGCTGCCGCCCCACAGGTAGGGCTGGCCAAGCCTGGCAGTCGCGAAGGCGATGGCGACCCCGCCGGCCCCACCGGATGCGGTGGCAGTTGGCGGGGTGGGCGCGGCGTATTTGACCATCAGGGTACGGATGCTGCGGACGTAGCCCTGTGTCTCGGCGTACGGCGGCACCCCGTTGTAGCGCAGGACGGCCCCGCTGCCGGCGTTGTAGCCGGCGAGCATGTTGTCCCGGCGGGCGCCGGGGACGCCGGCCAGGTCGGCGGCGAGCGAGCAGTCGTAGTGACCCTGCGTCGCGATGGCGTCAAGGGGGTCGAGCGGGCTGGCGGTGCCGTCGTGGTTGGCGTCGATGCCCTGGCCGGCCCAGGTGGCCGGCATGAATTGGGCTAGGCCGAGTGCGCCGGCTGGGCTGACAGCGGTCGGCTTCCACCCGGACTCCTGCTGGATCTGGGCGGCGATGAGCGGCGGGCTGACAGCTGGGCAGGTGGCGCCGGCGGCTTCAACCGCTGCCTGCCATTGCGCCGGGACGGAGCCGGCGGCGAGCTTGTCTCCGGGACCGCCGGCGACCGCGGAGGTGCTAGCTGGTGGTTGGGCAGCGACGTCCGCCAGGGCCACGGCGAACGGGGACGCGACGGCGATCGAGACGCCGACCCCAAAGGCGAGCAGCACGCTCTTCACGGGGAGCCCGCGCGCTGACGGCTCCCTGGGAGCGCCGGATCGTTAGTCGGTGGAGGAAGGCGGCTCGTCCACGCGGCCTGGACGGCGCGCCCGGACGTAGTCGTCGAGGTCTTCAACGACGAAGAGCAGCCGCTTACCCACCCGCGCGGCCGTGACGTGGTTAGCGCCCGTTTCGCTACGTAAGAACCGTGGGCTGATCCGCAGGTAGGCGGCGGCTTCCTCCAGCGTGAGGTAGCGCGAGTCCGCCATAACGGTGAGGTTAGCGGTGATCGTCCGGCTGCGCAGTTGAACACCCACATGCCTGCCTTCCGTGTTGTGAGACACCGCTGGTCGGCGTCTGCCGTCTCTTGCCGAGCAAAGGTATGCCATAGAAGTCGTCTGCCGTCTCCTGCCGGTGTAGCGTCCCTCGCTGAGAGGCAGGCGTGACCCACGGGCGGACAGCAAGGGCCGTCGCACGCCGGGCGCTCAGGAGGAGCAAGTCATGGCTCACGTAGTGCTGGCAGGCAGCGGCAACATCGGCACCGTCATCGGCGGCGTCTCGCCCGGTTGGGGACCGTTCGGGGCCCTCGGCACGACCGCCACGACGGTGATCGACCTGACAATGGCCGTGGTCCTGGTCATCTGCTTCGGCGTCGCGATCGTCGGCGCCGCAAAGCAGCGGGTCGGCTCGACCGGGCGCAACAGCATGCACAGCGAGGAAGGCAAGGGCCTGCTGATCAGCGGCCTGGCCGGCGCGTTCATCGTCGGGTCGCTCGCGACGGTGTTCACGATCATCTACGGCGCTTCGATCTAGGACCTGCCGTGCTGACCCTGGCGCCGGTTACTGACCCGGCGGCCGTCGTCCTGCTACCGGACGCCGGCTGGATCGAGCTGCTCGCCCTCGCCCTGCTGGCCGCCCTTGGGTGGGTGGTCGTCGAGCGGCACCGGCACCGGGTCGAGGCCGGGACCGGGAGCGCTGGGAGATCGGTTACTGGCACGTCCTGGCGACTGCGACCTGCCCGCTGTGCGGCTCCCGGATGGAGCCCCGAGCACAGCCCCACCCCCATGCACGAAGCACACCGAGGAGACCTCAGATGATCGGTCTTGACGACATCCCACATACCCGAGTCGAGGGCGCCGACGAGGCGCCTCCTGGCCGACCCTCACGCCGCCCGCTGGCGATCGGTGCCGGCGCTGCTGTCCTGGCCGGCGTCGCGATGCTCGCGGCGTACACCGCCGGACAGGGGCACCGGGGCGGGTCCGCGGTGCGTCCCGTCGGGATCGTGCCGACCGCGGCCACGCCAAGCGGACCAGCAGCAGCCCGGCCCGGTGGCCTGCAGCTGGTGGCCGGTGTCCCGGTCGGCTACGCCCACACCGACGCGGGCGCGATCAGCGCAGCGACGAACTACGCCGTGGTCTACGGCGGGTCGGCCATGTTCGTGCCGGCGCAGCGCCGCGCCATCGTCGACGCCACGACCGACCCAGCCACGCGGGCCGCGCAGCAGGCTCAGCAGAGCGCGCTCTACAGCGCCACCGCCGACAAGTTCGGCCTGGACCAGCAGGGCCGGCCCACCGCTCCCGGCGTCGAGTTCGTCGCCCGTGAGCTGCCGGTCGGCGCCCGGCTGGTCGCCTACACCCCGGACACTGCCGTCGTCGCGGTCTGGGAGAACGGCCTGGTCGGCCTGGCCGGTACCGGCACGACCCGGCCGGTGCAGGAGGGGTGGGGCACTACGACCGTGACGCTGCGCTGGGCGGCCGGGGACTGGAAGTGGACCGCAGGGAGCTTCACACCCGGGCCGACGCCGATCACCGGCGTGCAGACCCCGTCGGACCCGCAGGCCATCGCGGACGCCGTCGACCAGTTCGGGGGGCTGTCCTATGCCCGGCTCTAGCGCCTGCTCGCTGCTGCCGGGGATGCTCGGCAGCGGCTGCCGGGCGGCGGGCGGCGCCAGCGCCGCGGTGAGCTTCGCCGCCGACCCGCTCGGGGCGATCGCCGCGGCCTGCGCGAAGGCCACCGTGTGGATCTGGGGCCAGCTCGCGACGGCGATCAACGCAACAACGCAGGTCGACCTGACCAACCCCGGCTTCCTCAACACCTACGCCCTCGTGTTCGCCGTCTCCAGCGTCCTGGTCGTGTTGCTGTGGCTGGTCGCGGTGGCCAAGCGAGTCGTGCGCGGCGTCGGCGCCGGGCAGGCAGTCGGCGAAAGCGTCGGCTTCCTCGCGCTGGCGGTTGCAGCGTCGGCGATGGCACCGGCGGTGCTGGTGCTGCTCATGGGCCTGGTCGACGCCGCGACCGCGGGGCTGGCCGGCGACCTCGGCCCCGACGCGACCCGGTTCCTGACCGGCGCCGGTAACGCGCTGACCGCGTCCGGCTCAACCAACGGCGGGCCGGTGGTGCTGATCGTCGGCGCGGTCATTGGCCTGCTCGTCGGGGTTCTGCTGTGGGTTGAGCTGCTGCTCGCCGCTGCCGCGATCTACGTCGCCGCGGTGTTCGGGCCGCTGGTGTTCGCCGGCCTGGTCGACCGGGCGATGTGGGGCCACGTCCGGAAGTGGATCGGGCTGGTCGTGTCCCTGTCGCTGGTCAAGCCGGTCGTGGTTGTCGTGCTCGGCCTGGCCGCCGGTCTGGCCGGCTCCGGCAACGCAGCCGACAACTTCTCCAGCGTGCTGACCGCGATCGCGCTGCTGCTGCTGTCGACCATCGCGAGCTACGCGGTGTACCGGCTGGTGCCGCTGGCCGGTGACGAGCTCGGCCAGCTCCACGGCGCGCGCAAGGCGGTGCAGAGCTCCGGGCCGGCAGCAGCCGTCCCCGGGCCGGCCACGCTCGCCAGTCAGGGGATCGCCGCGCACATGCGCAACCGCGGGTCCGGAGGCCGTTCCGGGCCTGCTCCGGCAGCGCCGCCGTCCGCGCCACCGCCGGCCCCACGCACACAGCCCCCGCGGCCCACGCCACCCCCCGCCCGGCCCACGCCGGCACCAGCCACCGCTTCCGGAGGAACCACACCATGACCACAACCGTCGACGCTCCCCGTCGGGCCTTCACCTTCGGCGCCGCCCGGCACACCGGCCTGATCGGCAAGCGCGACACCGGAGAGCTGCTCGTCCTCGGCGCAGGCGGACTGCTCGCCATCGCCATGCCGCTGCTGCTGCCGTTTCTGGCCCTGAAGGTGCTGGGACTGCTGGTGCCGCTCGCCCTGGCCGTCGCCGTCGTGTTCGTCCCCTACCGGCCGCGTGGCAGCCGCGCACCGCGCCGCACGTTCTACCGCTGGGCGGAACCGTCCCGGACCTACCGCCGGACCCTGCGGGCCGGAGGGGGCCGCTGGCGATCGTCGGCCCGCGAGGCTGGCGTCAACCTCGACGGCTCAGAGCCCGAGATCGGGCTGCCGCCCGGTATCAGCCGGCACACCTGGCTGACAGCGACCGTGGCCATCGGCGGCCACGAGCGCGAGGCGGCGGTGCTGTTGCACCAGGACCGGCGCTGCCTGACCGCGGCGCTCGAGGTCGAGCCGTCCGGCCTCGGCCGTCTGGACCTGGCGGACCAGGTCGCGCTGCTCGACGTGTTCGGCCGGTCGGTGCTCAACGCGCTAGGCAACGGCCCGGGCTACGGCAAGCGGCTGCAGATGCTCGCCAGGCAGCTGCACTCGGACCCGCAGGCGCACGCCCGGGACGTCGCCGCACGCGGCGACGAGCAGGCTGCTGGCTGGCTCCGGGAGTCCTACGACGAGCTGCAGGGCCAGCTGTCGACCTCCGCGGAGCAGCACCGCTACTGGGCGGTGCTGAGCCTGGACTACACCCCCGACCTGGTGATGGAGGCGGAGACGTTCGGCGGCGGAGACCGGGGCCTGGCCCACGTCGTCGGCCGCGAGCTGGAGGCCCTCGCGCTGCGCCTGGCCGACGCCCGGCTGCCCGTCGTCGGCCCGGTAGGTGTTGCCGCGCTCGCGTCGCTGATCCGCAACGCCTACAGCCCCGACCATCCCCTCGACGCCCTGGCGGGTATGCGGCGCAACCGGGCATGGCCGCAGGAGGTCGACGCCCGCGCCCAAGACGAGGTCGTGTGCCGGATGGCCGAGGGCGGCGAGTGGCACCACGCCACGGCTGCGGTCGTCGCCTGGCCGCAGACCCCGGTCGGCGTCGGCTTCCTCTCGCCGCTGCTGGTCGCCATGCCGGACGTGATCCGCACGGTGTCCGTGGTGTTCACGCTGGAGGCCAACGACCGGGCGCTGCGCCGGGTGATGGCCGAGACCACCGACGACCAGGCCGACAGCTCCCGTTCCCGCAAGCTGGGCCGCGTCGAGGACCCGCGGGAGACCCGGCAGTCGGCGCAGACCACGACCCGCGGGGACGAGCTGGCCGCGGGTGCGGCCGGCGCCGGCTTGGTCGGCTACATCACCGTCTCCGCCCGCTCGTCGGATGAGCTGCGCCGGCTGCGCCGCGACGTGGAGGCTAAGGCCGGCTCGTGCTTCCTGGTCATCGAGTGGTGCGACCGTGAGCAGGCCCGGGCGTTCGCGACCACGCTGCCGCTGGCTGCCGGGACAGCCGCGTGAGCGCTGTAGCGGGCCTGCTCGCTGGTGCGGCCCGTGGCCCTCGTGAGCTGCTGCGCGGCCGGACGGAGACGGCCCGGCGACCGGTGTACGTCGCGGCGAGCACTGCGCAGGCGGTCTACCTGCCGGCGGCTGCGCCGGGGCTCGGCACGTCCGGGGTCATCATCGGCCGGGAGCTGTGGTCCGGGAAGGCGTGGATCTACGACCCCTTCACCCTCTACGGCGACGCGCTGCCCGGCCCCAACATGCTCGTGCAGGGCGAGACGGGAGCCGGCAAGAGCGCCCTGGTCGAGTCGTACGCGATGCGTCAGGTCCGGTTCGGCCGGCAGGTCGCGGTGTTCTCCGTCAAGCGCCAGCACGACGCGGCCGCCGAGGATGAGTGGGCACCGCCGACCCGTGCGGTCGGCGGGGTTGTTGTGTCGTTCCGGCCCGGTGGCGGTGGTTCGAGGATCAACCCGCTGGACCCGGCTATCCCCGCGCACCTGCAGCTGTGGCTGATCCGGGCCATGGTTGAGGCGGCAGCGGTGCCGCTGACAGAACGCGGCCAGTACGCCCTGCAAATCGCCCGCAAGGCCGCGGTGACCAGCTCCGGGCGGGGCAAGCGGGTCGCGACTCTGCCGGACGTGGCGAAGGCGCTGCTGAACCCGGCGCCGGGAGCAGCTGGCTACGCATTCCCGGACTACAGCCCGGAGGAGGCGGTGCGCCAGCTCGTCGAGGTCGGTCGTGATGTTGCGCTGGCGCTGAATCGGCTCTGTGACCCGGTCGGGGACCTGGCGGGGATGGTCGACGGCCCTACCCGCATTGCGCTGGTCGGCTCGGATCGTGGCGGCCTGGAGGCGCTGCTCGCGGCCCCGATGGTCGACCTCGACCTGTCGCTGGTCAACGCGAACGGCCCGGCGCTACCGGTGCTGATGGCAGTCCTCGGTGTGTGGCTGAACAACGTGTGGCTGCGCCCGGACGGGCGTAAAAGGTTGCTGGTCGTCGAGGAGGCGTGGCACCTTGTGTCCTCCCCGTTCATGGCCGGCCTGTTCGAGGAGCTGCTGAAGTTCGCCCGCGGGCTGGGCTTGTCGATGGTGGCCGTGATCCATCATCTGAGCGACATCGACGACAGCCCGGAGAGCGCCGCGCTGCTGAAGATGGCCTCGACCCGGGTCATCTACCAGCAGAAGGCGGGTGAGGCGCAGGAGACCGGCCGCCGGCTGGGGCTGCCCGCATGGGCGGTGGAGACGATCCCGACCCTGCAGCGGGGCTGCGCCGTCTGGGACGTGAACGGCGCGGTCCAGGTCGTGCAGCACGTGACGACGACCGCCGAGCGTGCGGTGTGCTTCTCCGACTCGGCGATGCAGGCATGAGCGCCGAGCAGGCCCGCGCCGGCACACCTGGCGCGGCATCCTGGTGGCCGCTGGCCGTCATCGCGGCCGTCATGGTCGTCGCCGGGTTCGTCTGGCTCACCGCGGGGCTGGCGGGGCTACTGCTGGGTGCTGGCTGGCCCGCGGGCGGCCTCGGGCAGACGGGTCTGGTGCTGCGGCACTTGCCGGCGAACCTGGCCGACCCACGGCGCGCCTGGCCGGCGGCAGTGCAGGCAGGGCTACCGGGGCCGCTGGGCTTCTACGCCGTCGCCGCCGTGCTGCTCGCCCTGGTGGTCGCCCTGGTCGCCGGCGTCGTCGCCGTCGTCGTGCACCGGTCCCGCCGTAGCGTTCGGGGCCTCGGCCGGGCTCGTTGGGCGTCTCGGACAGACCTGCTTCCGCTGGCGGTCGCTGAGGACCCGGCGACCCGGCCGGGGCGCATTGCCCTCGGCCGCGCCGATGCCGGCGGCCGGCAGCTCGCCGCTGAGCCTCGGCACTCCGTGTGCGTGCTCGGCCCCACCGGCAGCGGCAAGACCGTCTCCGTGGTCATCCCGACGCTCGAGGGTTGGACCGGGCCGGCGGTCGTCACGTCGGTCAAGCCAGACGTGCTCGATGCCACGGAGGCCCACCGCGGCGAGGTCGGATCGATCTACGTGTACGACCCGACCCGCAGCACCGGCCGGCCGTGCGCCACCTGGTCACCACTGGCGTCCTGCACAACGTGGACCGGGGCGTCGCAGATGGCCGGCTGGCTGACCGCGGCCGCAGGCGCGAGCAACGGCGGCGACGGCTCACACGAGCGGTTCTGGACGCCGCTGGCGCGCAAGCTGCTGGCCCCGCTGCTGTTCGCTGCCGGCGCCACCGGCCTCGGCATGAGCGACGTGGTCAGGTGGATTGACACCCAGGAGGATACCGAGGTCACAGACCTCCTCGACGAGCTGGGCGTCGCCGAGGCGGCCAACGCGTTCATCGCGTCCCGCAAGCGGCCCGGCGACACGCTGGGCTCGGTGTACGCCACCGCGGAGGCGGTGCTCGACTGCTACACCGACCCGGACGTGGCCGCCTCCGCGGAGAGTTGCGAGATTGTCCCTGCCGCCCTGCTCGACGGCGACGGCACCTTGTACCTGGTAGCCCCCACGCATGCGCAGGACCGGCTACGGCCGCTGTTCGAGGCCCTCGTCATGTCCGTGGTCCGCGAGGCGCAAAACCGCGCGCAGACCGGCCGGCCATGCGACCCCGGGCTGCTGCTCATGCTCGACGAGGCGGGCAACGTCGCCCCGCTGCGAGACCTGCCCTCGATCGCCTCGACCGGACGGGGCCAAGGCATCCAGGTCGTCTCGGTCTGGCAGGACCTCGCGCAGCTCACCGACCGGTACGGCCGGCTGGCATCGACGGTAGTCAACAACCACCGGGGAAAGCTGGCCCTGTCGGGCATCACCGATCTAGGCACTCTGGACTACCTGTCGAAGCTGCTGGGCGACGCCGACGTCGATCGGGTGTCTGTGACCGACCAGGCCGGCGGCGGAAAGTCCACCTCGCGCAGCCAACAGCGCGAGCGCCTGGCTCCCGCCGACGTGCTGCGCCAGCTTCCGCTGGGCTCCGGCGTGCTGGTGTACGGGAGCCTGCCGCCCGCCCGCGTCCGGTTCCGCCTTGGCAATGGCCCAGCGAGAGCACAGCGCTGCGGCATGACCGGTCGACTGGAGGACGTATGGACAAGCTGCTCTTGACGCCGGAGGACGCTGCGCGTGCGCTGAGCATCGGTCGCAGCAAGGTCTACGAGTTGCTCCGCGGGGGACAGCTCGATTCCGTTCTCATCGGTGCAAGCCGTCGGATCCCCACCGACGCACTGGTCGCCTTCGTCGCGGCTCAGCGACGCCCAGCCGGCTAGACATCGGGAGTTCGCATGAGCAAGCGCCGCAACGGCGAAGGCGGTATCTACCGCCGGGGTGACGGCGTCTGGTGTGCAAGCGTCGACTTTGGCTACGCCTGAGGGCGGCGGCGCCGCAAGTTGGTCTACGGCAAGACGCGCCGGCAAGTCGCCGAGAAGCTGGCGGCGATGAATTAGGCGAGGTCTGCGTGGCGCCCAGTGGTGGAGGATTCCCGGCACCTCGGCGTCGTACCGCGACTGCTCGGCGGCCTCACCCGGCTACGCGCCTTGCCCGCACCCGGCTGACCCACTCGTCCCGCTCCGACAGCCCCAGGCCCCACCGCCCCTTGGAAGCGGCGCACCGGCCGACCCCGGCAGAACTGTCACACCCTCATGCTGAAATCAGACAACCGAACTTCCGACGGACTCCAACAAGATCAACCATCAAGATCATGAAACCTCGAGGTTAGGGCCTTGCTCGAGATGAAAAGCCCGGGAGTATTCAAGGTCTGGCCGCCGCGGGCGCAACGCTTCTTACGGCAGCCGTACCTCGAAGTCAACGGTATTACTGGCGGAACTTCAAGTCAAGGTTGCGGTCATTCGGGATGTGGCTGCCAGGTACTGCTGTGGGCAGGGTGTCGTAAAGTGTGGCGGGTATGCCTGCCGCTGGCAGGCCCGGTGCGAGGCCACCGGGTACCATTCGTCGACCGAGTAACATCCGTCGGGCATTCCACGACACGTGTTCGCCGTAGAGTGCCGCAGTTGCTAGATCGCTGCTGGGAGGCGCCTTGTCTGTGGACTCGTCGATGTTCGCTTGCGCCATGACACCGAGATAGCCGGCCATTCGATTGAGGTCGGACTCGCTGCCACTGCTCGAGTAGTTGCCTCCTGTGATCGGAACGGGCACCCAAATCATGCCCATCTGCATCGCGAAGACGACGAGATCCATTAAGCAGTGCAGTTTATCACCGCTTCGACCCGAACTCACGGTGAAACCACCCGCTAACTTGTTTAACCACACGCGACGGACCCAAACGTCTCCGGCGCAAGCCTCGATGAACTCCTTGAAGCGGGCAGCCCCGCCGCCTACGTACGTCGGTGATCCGAAAATGATGGCGTCTGAGGCGTGTAAGCGCGCCCAATGCGAATCGATGTCTTCGGTCGAAATTGCGACAGCGTCAACGCCGGGGACGCCCGCGGCTCCTGCCTTGACAGCTTCGGCCAGCCTTCTCGTCGCTCCTCGGTAACCGCTGTAATAAACGATTGTTACGGTCGCGTGGTCATTCTCGTTCGTCACGCTGGCAGTCACGCCAGAGGATGCGTGGCACTCGCCCCAGCAACTTCGCGCTCGAGTTCCTGCAGTTCGCCCAAACCGAGCAACGCATTCAACTGTTCCAGTGTGATCATCTGCTTGACCCAATCGCCGCTGTAGCCGTTCTTTCGCAGATCAGCGAAGAGCGTGGTGATGACGCCCACGGACAGCCGCAAGGCTGAGGTTGGGTAGATGACAATCTTGTACCCGAGATCACCGAGCGTGTCCAGCGGCAGGATTGGGGTTTTTCCCGACTCGGACATGTTCGCTACGAGCGGACCGGGAACGGCCTGCGCGATGGCGGCAAGCTCCTCCTCGCTGTGAGGGGCGTCCACGAAGATCGCGTCGGCACCTGCATCGAGGTAGCGGTTACTCCGCTCGATCGCCTCGCGCACGCCGAGCGGAGCTCGTGAATCAGTTCGGGCAATAATCATCGTCTCACGGTCAGCGCGGCTCTTGACGGCTGCCTTGACCTTACGGACCATGTCAGAAGCGTCAATAACTAACTTGCCTTCCATGTGGCCGCATCGCTTAGGCCACACCTGGTCTTCTATTTGAACCGCGGCCGCACCGGCTTGCTCGAGCCGTCGAACCGTCAGTGCGACGTTCGCTACGTCGCCGTAACCGGTGTCAGCATCGACGATGACCGGAATCTGGTCAATAGCCGTGATGGCGGTAACGGCGTCAGCGATTTCTGCCATGGCTATAAGCCCTACATCCGGAACCCCGTGCCGCCACGCGGCAGTGGCATAACCGCTGAGGTAGAAGGACTCAAAACCCGCCGCGACGGCGCATCTGGCTTCCAGGGGGGTACCCCCGCCTACGATTCCAACAGCCCCTGCAGTGGTAGTGAGAAGCGCTCGTAAAGCCGCTCCCGGGGACAGCGACACGGAGGAGGACGTCACCGCGGGCCCTGCCGGGAAGGGTCGGCGGGTGCCTGGCCTGATCGCGTCGCTAGGAGAAGGCGCGAGTAGACAGCATCTCGAACAGGTACAAGTTCTTCTACTTCTGCCTCCGAATACGGGGCATAGCCACGGCGGACTTTGACCCCAAACCGTTCTTGTTCGATCAGCCTTCGGAACGAGTCCGGCGGCCTAAACCGCTCGCCATATGCTTCCGTCAGGGTGTTGAAAATGCTCTCGTACACGTCCAGTCCAGCCATGTCGGCAATAGCGAAGGGACCGAATGCAGGAAGTCGGAACCCAAAAGTAGAGCTCACTACACGGTCGACGTCCTGGGGCGACGCCAGCCCTTCGTCTACGCACCGCATACACTCTGCGAAAAGGGCGAGTTGCAGCCGATTAGCGAGAAAGCCTGGACTACTCTTGACAACCGTAGGCTCTTTGCTCATGCGGTGTAACATTGCAATCGCGGTCTCAACGCACTCGAGGGATGTCTGCTCTCCTGGCACAAGTTCAACGCCCGGAATCCATTCGGCCGGGTTGAAGAAGTGTAGCCCCAGGAACCTTGATGGTCGGGACACACTAGAGGCTAGTCGGTCGACCGGGAAGGCTGACGTGTTGGTAGCGATCACGCCGTCCGTCATCGCCGAAAGCGATTCAAGGACCTTGCGTTTAGCGGCCCACGCTTCCGGAACAGCCTCGATCACCATGTCGACGGCGTCGCAAGCGTCCAGGAGATCCGCTGCGACATCTGCCTCGCGCAGCATCTCGAGGGAGTTACTGGGCAGCAAGCCAGTCTCGACGTGTCCCTGCAGCCGCCGTACGATCCGCTTGTAGCCAAGATCTGTCGCGGAAGAGTCGGCGTCTACGAGTCGCACGGCAATGCCTGCTGTCAGGGCAGCTACCGCGATACCACAGCCCATTGTACCGAGCCCAACGACGGCTATCACGGGGTTCTCATGTGTCATACGGGAGTCCCTGTCGTTTCAGTCGAGGTCACTCAGTCGTCCTGGGAGACTGTATACGTATGCACGCCGTGGGGCCAAAAGGAAGTCTCAAGGTTGACAAAGCTGCCAGACTGTCTTTGACTACGTATACAGGCGAGAGGTAGGCCACAACGTCTAGGGGGTGACAGGGTGACTGCTCGGCCCGGGATGGATGCTCCGGCACACGGGGTGCAGCCGCTCGAAGGCCGAGTTGTGATTGTTACTGGCGCAGCTCGCGGCCTGGGCCGCGTCCTCGCTCACGCCATGGCCATGGCCATGGCGGGAGCCGACGTCGCGGTGACCGCTCGGCGCACTGCTGCCCTGGCTGCCACCATCGCCGAGATCCGGCGGTGCGGCCATCGGGCCCTTCCGGTAGAGCTCGACCTCCATGAGCGAGCGTCGATTGCGCCTGCAATCGACTCCGTCGTGGAGTCCTTGGGCCGGATCGACGTTCTGATCTGCAACAGCGGCGTCGCCGGGCCGTCGGTCCCCACGTGGTCGGTCACGGACAAGGAGTGGGATGAAACGTTCGCGGTCAACGTCACGGGCGCCTTCGCCTGCGCGCAGGCGGCAGCTCGTCACATGCTGCCGTCGCGCCGTGGAGTTGTGCTGTTCATCGGCTCCATGACAGGCAAGCGACCGCTGCTGCACCGCGCGCCTTATGCCGCTAGCAAGATGGCGCTGGTGGGGCTGTGCCGGACGATGGCTCTCGACCTTGGTCCCAGCAAGGTTCGCGTCAACCTGCTCTCCCCAGGGTTCGTAGAGGGCGAGCGGCTCGATTGGGTCATTGACGCTCAGGCCACGGCCCAGTCACGTCCATTCGCAGTCGTCCGTGACGAGATGCTCGCTGCCTCGCCGTTACACCGGTTCACGACGCCAGAAGAGGTCGCGCACGTCGCCGTCTTCCTCGCCTCGGACCTTGCTGCAGGTATCAGTGGCGAAGACATCAACGTCTCGTCTGGTGTGGTGATGCACTGATGGACGCCGCTGACGAGGCCTCTCGCGGGACGACATTGCTTGACAAGGTCTGGGACGCACACGTCGTTGCTCGGGGCGCAGACGACGAGCCGGACCTTCTCTACGTGGACCTGCATCTGGTGCAGGAGGTGTCCAGCCCGCAGGCGTTCGAACAGTTGCGGGCCACGGGACGAGCGGTCAGGCGGCCCGAACTGACCGTTGCCACCCCAGACCACAGCATCCCCAGCAGTTCTCGACTGCAGCCAATCTTGGACCTTCAGTCGCGCGTCCAGGTCGAGACGTTGCGAGCAAACTGCCAGCAGTTTGGTATTCCATTGCACGACGCCGCCTCCTACCGCCAAGGCATCGTGCACGTGATCGGTCCCGAGTTGGGGCTAACGCAGCCAGGGATGACCATCGTCTGCGGCGACAGCCACACCACCACCCACGGCGCCTTCGGCGCCCTTGCTTTCGGGATAGGAACCTCCGAGGTTGCTCACGTTCTGGCGACTCAATGCCTGCCGCAGCGTCGACCGAAGGCGCTGCACATCAGCGTCGAGGGAGTCCCTGGCCACGGCGTCACGCCGAAGGACTTAGCGCTTGGCATCATCGCGAGTAAGGGTGCCGCCTCTGCGGCGGGATACGCGATCGAGTACACCGGGTCTGCCGTCGCAGCGCTCAGCATGGAAGGCCGAATGACGCTGTGCAACATGTCTATTGAGGCCGGCGCCCGCATCGGCATGGTCGCGCCCGACGACGTCACGTTCGAGTATCTTCAGGGCCGCGAGCATCTAAGAACAGATTCGGGCAGCTTCGATGACTTGGTTGCGTGCTGGCGGCCGTTTGTCAGCGAGCCCGATGCTCGCTACGACCGCGAATGGGCCTTTGACGCCGGTTCCTTTTCGCCAATGGTGAGTTGGGGAACCACGCCGGCGATGTCGGTACCGGTCGACGGAGTCGTACCGCTGCCAGCTGAGACTCCCGACCCCGACGGGGCCGAGCGTGCACTCCGCTACATGGGCCTGCGTGGAGGCGAGGCGATCGCTGAGTTGAGTCTGGACCGTGTATTTATCGGATCCTGCACGAATGGCCGAATTGAGGACCTGCGTTCAGCGGCTGCAGTGGCGCGCGGCCGCCGTGTCGCTGTTGGCGTGGAGGCGATGGTCGTCCCTGGCTCGACCCTGGTACGGGCTCAAGCTGAACGCGAAGGGCTCGCAGACGTCTTTCGCGACGCTGGATTCCAGTGGGGGGAAGCTGGTTGCTCCATGTGCGTGGCCATGAACGGAGACCAGCTTGCACCGGGACAACGCTGCGCCTCGACATCAAACCGAAACTTCGAGGGTCGCCAGGGCCCGCAAGGCCGAACCCATCTGGTCTCGCCCGCGATGGCGGCGGCTGCTGCCGTTGTTGGGCGCTTCGTCGACGTGCGCAAGTTCGACTAGACCTGCTTGCAGGTCACGTAACGGGAGAGCAAAGAATGGCCTTGAGCCTTGGAATCGACGTCGGCGGCACCTTCACCGACGTCTTCCTGTACGACTCCACCAGCGGTCACTCCTGGTCCGCCAAGACGCCATCGACACCTGCCAACCAGGCAATTGGGGTGTTGAACGGCGTGATAGCGATCTGCGCTCGTGCGGCAGTCTCCCCAGGTTCCCTAGACTCGGTACTTCACGGAACGACGGTTACGACCAACGCGTTGCTCGAAGGCAAAGGATCACCCGTGGGCTTACTGACCAGCTACGGGTGGCGAAACATACTGCACTTGGCGGACAGCTGGACGCCCGGACCGCTTTTCGGTTTTTTTGACTATGAGCCACCCGAGCCTGTCGTTCCCTATGAGCGGATCCGCGAACTGCAGGAGCGGGTCACAGCGGACGGTGAGGTCCTACTAGCGCTAAGTGATTCTGACGTTGAGGAACAGGTGCGGGACCTGCTGGCGACCGGCATCGAGGCCCTCACGATCTGTTTGCACCACGCCTACGCCTACCCCGAGCACGAGCGCCGCGCTGCTGGGGTCGCGAACAAGGTCATTGGGGCTTCCGGCTTGGACATCCCCGTCTCCCTCTCTTCCGAGGTGAGCCCCGAGTTCCGGGAGTATGAACGGGCAGTCACAACGGCACTTAACTCCTACCTCGGTCCGGTCATGCAGCGGTATCTGTCGTCGCTCGAGACTGCGCTCAAGGACGTTCCCGTGCTTGCGTCGTTGCAAGTGGTTCGCTCCGACGGCGGCCTAATGTCGGTGGCAGCCGCACAGCAGCGACCCGTCGCCACCGCGCTGTCCGGTCCGTCCGGCGGGGTGAATGGCGCGGCCTTCGTCGCGACTTGCGCCGGGTTCGACAAGATCATCACATTCGACATGGGTGGAACGTCGTCCGACATCGCGGTCTGCCACGACGGAGTTCCGACAATCACTCGCGAGACTCGGGTGGCGGCCTTCCCCGTCAGAGCGCCCGCAATCAGCGTCGAAACTATTGGGGCAGGTGGCGGTTCGATCGCTAACGTCTCGGAAGTGACGGGAAGCCTGCGCGTCGGCCCAGCAAGCGCTGGTGCGGATCCCGGCCCAGCGTGCTACGGACGCGGCGGCACGTTGCCGACGGTCAGCGATGCCAATGTCCTTGTCGGTCACCTGCCTCCCTCGCTGCTCGGTGGAGACATGGCGCTCGACGTTGAAGCAGCCGCTCTCGCCTTCGAGCCGATGGCGCGTCAGCTAGGAGTGGACGGCCCTCACGCTGCACAAGCTGTCGTTGACATCGTCAACGGCAACATGCTCGGTGCCCTGCGGGTTGCGACGGTGCAAAAGGGCCTCAACCCGCGGGACTACGCGCTCGTATCCTTCGGTGGAGCCGGTGGATTGCACGCCAACGCGCTGGCCGCTGCTCTCGGCAGCTACCCGCTCATAATTCCGCCGGAGCCGGGAATTCTATCCGCGCTCGGCTTTGTCGTGGCGGACGTACGTAACGAGTTCGCCCATGCTCAACTGTCCTCACTTTCGACCGTCGACGTGCCCGCACTTCGGGCCGATCTGGGACTATTGGAGGATCAGGCGCGCTCGTGGCTGCATGACGAAGGTGTCCCGGAGAACGCGCATGCGGTGCAGCACGTTCTCGATATGCGGTATCACCGGCAGGGCTACGAGATACCGGTCGAGTTCAATGGGAACGTACAAACGGCGTCGCGCGAGGAGATGGCGGAGCGGTTTCGAGAAGCGCATCAACGAATATACGGTTTCGTCCTGCCGGCCGAAGTCGAAATAGTCACGCTTCGGGCTCGTGCCGTTGGCCGGACGGAGAAGATTCGTCTTGCGCATAGGGATCTGGGCGGCAGTGACAGTTCCAGTTGTGTCACTGGCAGGCAGCGCTCCCTGGTTGACGGACGGTTTGTCGACATCCCGGTTTACGACCGCGCCTTGCTTGAACCCGGAATGTCTTTCACTGGCAAAGCAATTGTGATGCAGTACGACTCGACTGTGCTCGTGCTCCCTGGTCACGTTGCGAAGGTCGACTGTTATCTCAATCTGCTGATCGAGGAGTCGACGTGACCGCAGTCCCAATAGACCCTATTGCTCTCGACCTAATCGAGAACTCGCTGAAGAACATTCGTAGTGAGATGGACGAGGTGCTAAGACGATCGGCGATGTCATCCTCAATCCGGGAGCAACATGACGAGTTTCCCATGGTGGCTAATCGGCGCGGCGAGATGGTTGTCGGTCAGTTCGGGTCCTACATCCCGGAGGTCGTAGCCCAATTTGAGGGTGATCTCGGCCCGGGCGACGTGATCGTCCTCAACGATCCGTACCTGTGCAAGGGCTCCATCTCCCACACGAACGACATCTTGGTAATCGTCCCCGTCTTCTACGACAACGAGCTCGTTGGCTATACCAGCCAATTTGGCCACGTCCTCGATGTCGGCGGTCGAGCACCCGGTACGCAGTCTGCTGATGCACTGTCAATATGGGACGAAGGTCTGCGGATACCTCCTATCAAACTCTTGGAAGCTGGCAGACTTAACGAAGGCGTGCTACGACTAATACTCAATAACACGCGAGTTCCTGACATCCTTCGCTCCGATCTGCTGGGACTGGTCGGCGCCTGCCAGCGCGCGGAGGAACGCGTACTCGAGCTGTGCGCGACACATACTCCCGCTACATATCTGGCCGCGTGTGAGGCGCTCCTCGAGCGCACGCGTCTCGGCATGATCAAGTTGATCCGCCGCTACATCCCGGAAGAGAAGGCCACGTTCTGGGACTGGGTCGACGACGACGGTTTAGGCAACGGTCCCTTCAAACTCCAACTGACCGTGTGGCGCGATGGCGACCAGGCCTTCTTCGACTGGACAGGCACGGACGCTCAGGCACCGGGATCTATCAACTTTCTTATTCATGAGAGCTTGTGCAAGCTGTTCTTCGGAGTCTACATGATCATGGCCTTTGACCCGAGCATCTTGTTCAACGAGGGCTACAACTCGGTCTTCCACGTCGTGCTGCCTGAGGGCAGCATCTTGAACCCCCGCTTCCCTGCACCCCTCTCCAATCGGCTCAACGTGCACACAAGGCTGTTCGACTGCATCTCGGGGGCGCTTGGACAGGGAGCGCCTGAGCTGTCGATGGCCGCCGGATACGGTACGAGTCCCTATTTCGTCTACTCGGGCACGGGTGCGGACGGAAAGTACTTCCAGATGACCGAGCTTCTCTTTGGAGGCTTACCTGGCCGTCCGGTCGGAGACGGGCTCGACGGGCACTCGTGGTGGCCAGAGTTTCGGAGCACGCCGGCCGAGTACATGGAGACCAACTATCCGCTGGTCGCGATGCGCTACCAGCCGGTCATCGACTCGGGTGGAGCGGGGCGCCACCGCGGTGGTGCTGGCATTGAACGCGAGTACCTGTTTCGGCAGCCGGGGTTTGTCACCGTCAACGACGACCGGGCGACGTTGCAACCTTGGGGGATCGGGGGTGGGCGGGCTGGAGGTAGCTCACGTAAGCACGTCATCAGGGCAGACGGCAGTGATGAGCCCCTGCCCTCGAAGATCGACGGTGTTGCGGTGCGCGGCGGTGATCGGCTGGTCTTCCGTACTGCCGGTGCCGGCGGCTGGGGAGATCCGCTTGCAAGGCCACCGGATGTTGTCGAGCGGGACGTAGCTCGCGGACTCGTCTCGTTATCGGCGGCGGCCGAGCTCTATGGAGTTGTCTGCGGCGATCCCGATGGGACACGTCAATGCCGGGCCGGCATCCTCCAGCAGGCGGGTGAGGCGGCCAGGTTCGACTTTGGTGACCTACCCGTGGGGCTGGTACCGCCGAGATGAAACCGCAGCAGAGCACCTCCTCCGGTGACTTGGATGCCGACTACGCGGATGCAGGCTTCGGGCAGCCCTTGGGGTTCGGGGAGCACCCCCTCGTTCTCATCATCGATATGGTGAAGGCCTATTTCGCACCGGACAGCCCGCTCTACGCCGGCGTTGACGACGCGCTGACAGCGACGGTAGCTCTCCTTGACGCGGCCCGTTCGTCTCAGACTCCAGTGGTGTTCACCAAGGTCGTCTATACGGACGGTGGACGCGACGGCGGGACATTCTTCCGGAAGGTGCGCGGCCTGTCACTGTTCGTTGGCGAGAGCGAACTCGGGGATCTGGCTGACGAGCTACAACGCCGGGCAGCTGAGCCGATTCTTCACAAGCGATTTGCAAGTGCTTTTTTTGACACGCCGCTGACCGGCATGCTGCGCGCCCTCGAGACCGACACGGTGATCATTGCTGGCCTCAGCACCAGCGGTTGTGTCCGCGCGACGGCGGTCGACGCCGTTCAGCTCGGCTTCATCCCGGTTGTCGTCCGAGAGGCGGTCGGGGATCGTGATGCCCGACCTCACGAAGCGAGCTTGTTCGATCTCGACGCCAAGTACGCCGACGTGGTGAGCCTGCAGTCTGCAACGTCTTACCTGGCGGACCCGTCACGTCGGTCCTGACGCAACAATGAGATGAGGTCCCCGAGCAGGTGCTGCAGGACATCCGCACAGTCCAGAGCAAGTCCGCGCCTTCGCAGAACACCAGCTGCGGTCAATGACCGAGTTCGAGGTGGAAACCCAATCAGGCGTCCTCCTCAAACAGCGGCACATTCCCGTCGCGTCCGCAGGCGCCTACGTCCCAGGCGGCCGCTACCCATTCGGCGCCTCTGCCCACATGACAGTCCTTATGGCGAAGGTCGCCGGGGTGCAGCAGGTTGCGGCGCGTACGCCGCCGATCCGTGGGGAGATCCCAGCGGCATCGGTTGCCGCCATGCATCTCGCTGGAGCCGACGACATCTATGGCTAGGAGGCGTTCAGGCGGTCACGGCCATGGCGCTAGGCACGGAGACGATTAGCAAGGTCGACATGCTGGCCGGACCGGGCAACGCCTACGTAGCTGAGGCGAAGCGGCAGCTCTTCGGCGAGGTCGGCATCGACCTGTTTGCAGGGCCGACAGAAATACTGATCATTGCAGATGAGGGTGCAGACCCTTTCGTCGTCGCCGTGGACTTGCTGAGCCAGACCGAACACGGGGCCGGACTCGCCGGGTATTCTCATCCCGACAAGTAAAACGCTTCCAAGGCTCGCAATCGAGCACGTGGAGCGACTGCTGTCGGTCTACCTACCCGCGACTGTTCTGAGCTGGCGTGGCGTGGCCACGGCGCGGTCCACGTCATCGACACTCTCCATGCCGCCTTCTCGCTTGCGGACGATTATGCCAGCGAACACGTAGGAGTCCTTATTGCAGAGCCTCGGCGCACTCTGAATGCCATGCGCAACTACGGCGCGCTCTTCCTGGGCTCGGGGACCTGTGTCTCCTATGGCGACAAGGTAATCGGGACCAAACACACCCTGCCGACACGGGGGGCAGCTCGTTACACGGGCGGCCTGTGGGTGGGTAAGTACCTCAAGACGGTCACCTATCAGCAGGTCGTCGACGCTTCCTCAAGCCCTCGCCTGGGCGAGTTGTGCGGGCGCGCAAGTCGAGTCGAGCTCTTCGAGGGGCATGCTCGCTCGGGGGACATCCGGGCCGCAGCATTTGATAGTGGATCGCTTTCGTGGAACGCCGCCGTACCGGAGGTCTAAGCTTCCAGCGAACAGCCACAGGGTGTGCTTAGCCGGAGGTGATGAGAATCGGCTCCGTCGTCACACCCCTGATTGCGGCGAAGGGGGCGTGTGCAGTTGATCCGCGGATGCTTAGCGACCCGGGGAATTTATAGTGTCGAAACGGTAGGGAAGGGTCGTTAATGCGCTCGAGCAGCAGATCCACTGCCAAGCTGACCATGGCGTCGACGGGCTGCTTGGCGGTCGTCAGGTCGAAGGCCTCCCACGATGCCATGTCGATGTCGTCGTAACCAGCGATCCAGAGGTCGTCGGGAACCGCGACGCGTTGGGCACGCGCTGCGTCTAATGCGCCGAGGGCCGCAAAATCGTTGACGCAGAATAGAGCAGTGGGAGGCTGAGCCGAGCTCATGATCGCCGTGAACGCAGCGTGACCGCCGCGGTGCGAGAAGAGTCCGTCCGCGATCCGATCGTCCGTGAGGCTCATGCCGGTGGCGGCCACGCCTTCACGGAAGCCTTTCTCACGAAGGGCGGCGGTGCTTGCCCGCCGATCCGCTGTCAGTAGTCCCACCTGTGTGTGGCCGGCACCGGCAAAGTACTCGGCCATGGCAAACGACATCCGGTAGTTGTCGCTCTCCACCTGGTCGCACGCCAGTCCGGCAATAGTGCGGTTCAATAGAACGACAGGGGCTCTTGCTTGCAGTGCTCCCTCCAGCTGCCCGGAGGACGGCAATGCTGTGGTAAATATCAGCCCATCGATCTGCCGCTGTCCAATCGCCTCGGCCGCGCCCACTTCCCCTTCGAACTCAGACGACCACAGAATCATGCGCAGGTCGCGGCGGCTCAGCTCGCGGGACGACGCCGCGATAACCTCAGGATAGAAAGGATTAAGAAGGTCAGCGACCACAATGCCGATGGTTCCGCTGCGTTGCGTGCGCATTGCCCTGGCCGCGTGGTTGGTCTGGTACCCGGTGCGTTGTGCCGCGGTCAACACCCGCTGCCGGGTACTTTCCGTGACCAGTGAACTTCCAGCCATGACGCGCGACACCGTCGCCTGCGAGACGCCCGCGCTGATTGCGACGTCGCGGCTCGTCACCACGGGCGCTCGCCCACAAGTCGAGCGGTCGGGTGGCAGGCCCAACTGATCACGCAAGGTGACCCCCTGCCTGTCACTGCTGTTTCCAACCTGCTCGAGGTGTCGCCATGGGTCCGCCTCACTGGCAGCAGATGACGCTCGGAGGAGCGCTGATCGTCTCGGATACCTTGCCGTAATCCTATTGTCATGCGGTCCGGTCCGGTTCGTTGACACCCGGCATTTCGGGTGGTTCACTGCTAGTGACTACGTATGCAGGAGACGAGCGTACCTAGCGGTAGGGGTGCCAGGCTCGAGCCGAATCGGGTTGGGCCTACTTATTGACACCCCACCTGGAGGCGTGATTCACTCCGACTTTGACTACGTATACAGCGGCTCACTTCATTCAAACTAGTCAGCACTTCAGGAAGGTGTCCTCGTGCCGGATACGAGAAAGACGAGTGCCGCCCTTGTCAGCGTGCTCGCGGTGAGCACTGTTCTCGCGGGCTGCGGGTCCAGCGGTGGCAGCAGCAAGTCCTCGACAGGCGGAGGCTCGACGAGTGGCGCAGCGGCAGCTTCTCCTGGGCTGGCTGAGGCCAAAGCCAACGTAGAGGCGGCCAAGGCCTTGCCGACGTTCGTGGCGCCGGGCCCCTCTTTCGACGCCAGTAAGGCGCGCGGGAAAACCGTGGCGATCGTGCCCGACTACCCGACGCTGCCGTTCGTGCAGGAGATCAACCAGGGTCTAGAGCCGGCGGCCAAGGCGGCCGGCATTACCCTCAAAGACTGTTCTAACAACGGCACCGTGGGGGGCTGGGTCCAGTGCTTCAATCAAGGCATCGACGCCAAGCCTGACCTGATCTTGCTCAACGGATCGCCTAGCCCTTCCCAGTTGCAGCCCCAGATCAATAAGGCGGCAGCGGCTGGCATTCCGGTAGTGGCCAACCACGTTCCGCTGGCTAGCGAGTTCCCCCCCGGTACGCTGCCGGCCACCAACACTGCTGGCATCACGGGAGTCGAAGTTGGGCCGTTCCCCAAAGCTGCAAGGCTCATGGCTGACTACGCCTTGTCCACCCAGTCCGACGGCAAGGTGAACGCGCTGATTCTCACCTCCAACGAGGCGCCTGCCAGCCTCGGGCTGGTTCAGATGATCCAAGACGAGCTCAGTGCAAAGTGCGGCGGCCAGTGCAAGACCACGGTGGTCAACGTCCCGATCGTCGACTGGGCGACCAAGCTGCAGGACGCGACGCGTACGGCACTGCTCAAGGACCCCAAGGTCAACTGGGCTATCCCGATCTATGACGGCATGTACCAGTTCGTGTTGCCAGCCATCCAGTCGGCGGGACGCAAGGGCAAGGTGAATACGGTTTCCTTCAACGGACAAGAGGGAGCCTTGACCGCGATCGCCAAGGGCTCGGCCACCGCCACCGCCGGTGAGAACCTGGCATGGACCGGGTGGTCCACGATGGACCAGATCCTGCGCATCCTGGCGACCGGCAAGCCGTCAGATGTCAAGACCGCCGACACGCCAATCCGAGTCTGGGATAAGTCCAACATCAACGACGCAGGCGCTCCTCCGAAACCGGCCGTCGGCTATGGGCAGACCTACCAGAGCGACTACCTGAAGCTCTGGGGCCTGCAGAAGTAGCGCGGGATGCCGATGACGGAGCCCCCGACGCCGCAGCCGCTGGTCGAGGCCGAGGGCCTCACCAAGCGCTTTGACGGCGCACTGGCGCTCGACGAAGTTGATCTCGCGATTAGGCCCGGCGAGGTACACGGCCTGCTCGGCGAGAACGGGTCCGGAAAATCAACCCTGATTAAGATCCTGGCCGGCTATCACTCCGTCGACGGAGGCCGCTTGCGGGTGAGGGGGATGGACGTGGGGCTGCCACTCGGCCCAGGCGTCTCCCGAATGCTCGGACTGGAGTTCGTTCACCAAGATCTAGGGCTGATCGAAAGTTTGAGCGTCGTGGAGAATCTGCGGATCGCCGCGATGGGAGACCGGCGGCTACGAATCTCCTGGCGGGATGAGCGCCGAAGGGCCAGCCAGGTGTTCGAGCGCTATGGCTTCGAGCTCGACCCGCGGGCGACCGTTGCCGAAATCCGTCCCGTGCAGCGAGCGCAACTCGCGATTGCTCGGGCCGTGGAAGGAATGCCGGGCGGCAACCACGGCCAGCCGGGCCAAGGTGGCCTGCTGGTCCTCGACGAGCCTACAGTGTTCTTGCCGCGCGACGAGGTCACACACTTGTTTGCGTTGGTGCGCGAGATTGTCGCGAGCGGATCGAGCGTCCTTTTCGTGTCTCACGACATCGACGAGGTTTGCACGATCACCGATCGGGTCACAGTTCTGCGCGACGGGCGAAGGGTAGGGACCGTAGTCACCGCCGAGACTGACGATCAGCGCCTAGTCGAGATGATCATCGGCCGGCGGCTGGGGACAATGCCCGCCGCGACTCCTACCAGGCCGTCGTCCCCAGGCAGTTTTGCACGGGTATCGGGGCTGCGCGGCGGCCAACTCGATGGCGTCAACCTCACGGTCGGCGCCGGGGAGGTCCTCGGGCTTACGGGGCTGCTCGGATCGGGCTTTGAGGATGTCGTCTACTTCCTCTTCGGCGCGCAGACGCCGGAAGCCGGACAAATCGAGCTGGCCGGGAATACTCACGATCTGGTCGCGATGAAGCCGAAGCAGGCGATGCAGGCCGGGATGGCGCTGATCCCCGGTGACCGGCAAAACGATGGCAGCGTGCCAACCTTGTCTGTAACCGACAATTGTGATGATGCCGGTACTTGACGAGCACATGTCCAAATTTGGACTACAGCGGCGGGCAATGGTACGCGGGACTGCCTCGCTTATGGAGCAATACGACGTGCGTCCGCGCGACCCGCGGCTACCCTATTCCACCCTGTCCGGGGGCAATCAGCAGAAGGCCCTGATCGCCAAGTGGCTGCAGACCGGCCCCTCCCTTCTGCTGGTCCATGAACCAACCCAGGGCGTCGATGTGGGTGCGCGTCAGCAGATCTTCAACGTCCTGCGCCAGTCCGCAGCAGGCGGCCGCGCCGTCATCTGCGCCAGCGCCGACCACGAGCAGCTCGCGACCATTTGCGACCGAGTGCTGGTCCTGGGCCGCGGACGCGTAGTCAGCGAGCTGGAGGGCGACGACGTCTCCAAGGACCGCATCACTGAGCAGTGCTTCAGCAGCAGCGCCCTCGCCGAGGCCTTGAGCCCGGCGTTGGTCCCCCAAACGAACTAGCGTAGGAGGCGCAGTGTCGACCGCCCAACCCACTTCCGAGCGCGGCGTGGCCGGCGGCGACCGCCCGACTGCTGGCCGCCCCAAGCCGTCGCTGTCCGCGTTCTTTCAGCGTTACGCCCTCGTGATCGCTTGGATCACCCTCATCGTCGCCTTCAGCGTGCTCAAGCCCAGCACCTTCGCGACCTCAGCCAACTGGTCGTCGATCCTGAGCACTCAGGCCATCTTCGTCATCCTGACCCTCGGTCTCATCATCCCGCTGACTACCGGCGACATCGACCTGTCGGTGGCCTTTAACCTTGCTCTGTGCAGCGTCGTGGTGGCCGTGCTGAACGTGAACCACGGCTGGGCGCTGGTCCCCGCAGTCCTGGTCGCCATCGCGGTGGGAGCGGCTATCGGCTTCCTGAACGGCGCGATCAGCGTCGGGGCTCGCATCGATCCCATCATTGTGACACTGGGGATGGGCACGTTCATCTACGGCCTCACGCTCATGATCTCCAACCAGACCACGATCTCGGGAATCGACGACCAGTTGAGCAAGTGGACGGTCGTCCAGAGCGTGCTTGGGATCCCAATCGAGTTCTACTACGCCATCGTGCTGGTAGTGGTCCTGTTCTACGTCTTCGAGTTCACGTCGGTTGGCCGCCGGATGCTGATAGTCGGCCGCGGGCGCTCGGTCGCGAAACTGAGCGGCCTGAGCGTCAATCGAGTACGGATCGGCGCGCTGACCGCCGCGGGATTCTTCGCGGGGATCGCCGGGGTGCTCTACGCCGGAACGTCGAGTTCGGCAGACCCGACGTCGGGCTCAAGTTTCTTGTTGCCTGCCTTCGCAGGAGCATTCCTAGGGTCCACTGCGATCTTGCCGGGCCGCTTCAACCCCTGGGGCGCCGTGATCGCGACCTACTTTCTGGCCACCGGCATTAACGGCCTGCAGCTGCTGGGAGCTGCGGGATATGTCCAGCAGCTCTTCTACGGCGCGGCCCTGGTCATCGCGGTGGGCCTGTCGCAACTGTCAAAGCGTGGCGCGGCGGACGCACAGGCTGGCCCGGGGAGTTGAACGCGCGTTCCGGTCACCGCCGGGTCGTCGTTGCCGCCGTCCACGCCGCGCCGGTGTTCCTCGACGCCGATGCGACGGTCGACAGGGCATGCGCACTGATCGCCCAGGCCTCGGACGCAGGCGCAGAGCTTGTGGTGTTCCCGGAGGTCTTCGTGCCAGGGTTTCCGTACTTCATCAACTGCTACGCCCCCGATGTCCAGACACCGCTTCTGGTCCGCTACGCAGACGCTTCAATCCAGCTACCCGGGCCGGAGCTCGCCCGCCTGCAGGAGGGGGCACGCTCGGCGCGCATCAACGTCGTGATCGGCGTCAGTGAACGCGACGGCGGAACGCTCTACAACAGTCAAGTGTTCCTCAATCGTGCTGGTTGCTACCTTGGCAAGCACCGCAAGCTCCAGCCAACATTCGCCGAGCGCTTCGTTTGGGGTCAAGGCGATGGATCGACCTTGCAGGTCCTGGATACCGATGTGGGCAAGGTAGGGGGGCTGATCTGCTGGGAGCACACGATGAACTTGGCGCGGCAGGCGCTCATCCTCAAGGGCGAGCAAATCCATGCGGCCTCCTGGCCCGGCCTGGAGTCGGCCGCCAACCTCGTGGGCTACTTCGATATGCAAGTCGAGGCCCTATCGCGCGTGCACGCTTTGACCGGCCAGTGTTTCGTCGTCGTCGCCGGAAGCCCCGTAGGCGATGACGTGCTGAAGGTCATGGAGGACACTCTCGGTCCCCAGCCGCATTTGGCCGCGGGCGGCGGCTGGTCGGCGATCGTGCACCCGATGGGCAACTACCTAGCGGGCCCACACACCGGTGGTCAGGAGCGCGTCCTGACCGCCGAGCTGGACTTCGCCGACATTGCAGCTTTGAAGACGCTCGTCGACGCTGGTGGGCACTACGCGCGTCGGGAGGTGTTGTCACTCGTCGTCGACGAGCGACCGTACGCGGCGCTGCGTAGCAAGCACGCGCAGGCGGCGCCACCGCCTAAGCCGCCTGACTCCGCCGCCCAGGTCGAGTGAGCCAGGCACAGGTCCAGGAGGCCGCTGTGGGGCTCGACGCGGCTGCGCTAATTATCGTCGATCTCCAGCGTGCCTTCTGCCACCCGCTGGGGTCATTAGCACGGAGCGGGCTAAACTATCGCGCGGCCGCCGGGGTTGTCGCGCCGGCCATACGGCTAGTGAAAGCTGCCCGCGCCGCAGGTAGGCCCGTGGTCTTCACTCGTTACGTCCTGACCCCTGACTGGAGGGATGCGGGCCTCCTCGCTGAGATGTCTCCGGCCTTGCGCAGGGTCAACGGCCTTGTTCGCGGGACACCCGACGTAGAGCTCATGCCCGGGCTCGATCCCAGACCTGATGAGTACGTCGTGGACAAGCAGCGTTACAGCGCTTTCTGGGACACCGACCTGCGCGCTCGTCTGAGCCGCCACGCCATCGACACCGTCGTGGTGTGCGGCGTGACCACCAACGTCTGCGTTGCTGCCACGGCAAGAGACGCTTTCGCCTGTGATCTGCGAGTCGTCGTCGTCGCTGACGCGACCGCCGATGTCGATGACGAGCTGCACGCGGGTGCCTTGCGCAGCATCGCCTACGGCATCGGCGCAGTGATACAGACCGGCGCCGTCGTTGCCCAACTGCAACGCGTGGCCGCCGAGGCGGCCACTCCAAACGAGAGGGAACCCAATGAGTGACGGAGCTATCGACATCGTCTGCCTGCCGCATACCCCCCGCGAGGTGGCCGAGGGGCAGGTTGGTGTGGACGAGCAGTTCATGGACAAAGTCCGCATGCCGGCAGACCTGCGCCGAGGGGTAACCATGGAGGACTACGTCACCAAGATGGACCGGGCTGGCGTCGAGCGCTCGCTGCTCGTAGCTCCTCGTTGCGGGGACCCCCGCATTGCCCACTCCTATTCGGTGCCGTACGAGCGCATTGCGGAGCACTGCGCGCGGTTCCCCGGGCGCTTCAGCGGTGTGGCCGGCATCGATCCCAGTCGAATTGTCGAGGGCGTGCACGAGTTCGAGCAAGCCGTCGCCGGGCTAGGATTCGTTGCCGCTCACCTGTATCCCCACTGGTACGAGGCCGCTCCCGACGATCGGCGCTACTACCCCTTCTACGCCAAGTGCTGTGAGCTCAGGGTGCCAATCATGATGCAGATCGGCCACTGCCTGGACTATCAACGGGACCGTGTGCTGCCGAGCGTGGGGCGCCCTGTGGCGCTCGATCGCGTCGCCATCGACTTTCCGGAGCTGACGATAATCGGCATTCACCTCGGCTGGCCCTGGACGGAGGAAATGATTGCCATGTGCTTCAAGCACCAGAACGTCTTCATGGCCGGCGATGCCTACGCGCCGAAGCACTGGCCGGCCGAGTACGTGCATTACTGCAACAGCTGGGGACAGGACAAGGTCCTATTCGGCACCGATTGGCCGGTGATCGACCCTGAACGCGCGATGGCCGAAGTCCATGACCTAGGACTTCGCCCCGAGCCCAAGCGCAAGCTCCTGCGCGACAACGCCCTGCGCCTGTTCGACCTTCGATGAGCGGCACCGACAACCGCCCGGCGACTTACCAGGGGCTGACCGTGATGGACGGGGTCCGGTCTGCCGCCGCTCGAACGCCGGACAAGGTGGCGGTCAGGGCGGTAGGTCGTGAGTTGGACTACCGCTCACTGATGGATCGCAGCCAACGGGTCGCCAACGGCCTGCGCGACGGGTTGGGCCTGCCCAGCGGGACACACATCGCCCTGCTCGCACCGAACTGCCTGGAGTACGTGGAGTTGGTGTGCGGTGTTGCCGCCGCTGGGTGTGCGGTAGTAACCGTGAGCCCTCGGTCCCCGGCTGCTGAGATTGCTAGCGTGATCAACGACTCCGAGGCGCGAGTCCTAATCGTGCACCCTGACCTGGAGGACACGGCGCGCGCCGCTTCGCTGGAGACGGTGGAGACGGTCCTGGTGCTCGGTACCGAGTATGAAACGTGGCTCAGTCGTGCACGTACCAGTCACCCGGGTGTCATCGTCGAGGAGTGGGACACGATGGTCGTGCACTACACCTCGGGGACGACGGGTGACCCCAAAGGGGTGCTCGTGCCGCATCGTTCGCGGGTCATCAACTACTTCGCGATGGCTAGCGAGTACGGCTGCTACGGCCCGGATGACCGGGCGCTCGCGATCTCGCCCCTCTACCACGGCGCCGGACTCTCCTTCGCCCTCGCGCCCCTCTTCTTCGGCGGGACGACGACGATCCTGCCAAAGTTCGATCCCGAAGAGGTCTTGGCGCAGTTGGAACGCTCCGCTGCGACGAACGTGTTTATGGTGCCGACTCATTTTAGCGACCTGTTCGCGCTCGGCGAGGACCGCGTGCGCAGCACGGACATCTCGTCTCTCAAGACCGTCATCTCAAATGCGGCTCCCTTGCCCCAGCCGATGAAGGAGCGGATCGTCGACGTGCTCGGCAAGGGGCTGTTATTCGAGTGCTACGGCTCGACGGAGGGCGGGGTGGTTTCCAATCTGCGCCCGGCTGATCAGCTTCGAAAGGAGCGCTCCGTCGGCCTCCCGTTCCCGTGCACCGAGGTCCGCCTCCTTGACGACGGTAACGGCGAGGTGAGGCCGGGGGAGGTTGGCGAGCTCTTCAGCCGCTCGCCGTACCTGTTCAACGGCTACTGGCGGCGACCCGAGGAGACGGCCGCGACTATGCGGAACGGGTGGTTCTCGGCCGGAGACCTAGCGCATCGGGACGAGGAGGGCTACTTGTACCTGGTTGATCGCAAGGGCGACCGAATCTTGTCAGGTGGTATGAACGTGTATCCGCGCGAGGTCGAGGAGGCGCTGACGCGCCACCCGGCGGTCATGGAGGCCGCCGTTTACGGCATCCCCAATGAGCGCTGGGGTGAACTGGTCCACGGCAGCGTCGTTGTCCGGCCAGGGTTTCAGGTCGCGTCCGGCGAGCTGGTAGAACACTGCCGGACTCTAGTTGCCGGCTACAAGGTCCCCAGGGGGCTTGACTCTGTCGAGTCCTTGCCGCGCAACGCCGCCGGAAAGGTCTTGAGGCGTGCGCTGCGCGACCCTTATTGGGAAGGGCAAGAACGGTCAATTTGACCGCAACACGCACCTATGAGCGCAGCTGATGTCACGTCTTTGGACGGTTGGCTTCGTAAACGCCTCCGGGCCTGGTGGGAACGGTTCGTCGCCGCCAACCCCACCGGCTTCGGCCACTGGCGATGGATGCGCCACTACCTGCTGCCAGGATGAGAAGAGCTGTGTCACGGGAGACTGTCACGCACGGTCCCGTGGGAGCCGGGGGGTGAGGCTCCCCCGGCCACCCGACCCCTCAAAGATCGCTACCTCGGCCGCGCACCCTTATCGAAGACCACCAAATGACCAACTCCGAGGGGGGGGGAGTTTAACCGGCTCTTCGTCATGAAGCGTGGTAGCGGGATGGCGCCGGGCTGCTGAGCGTCGGCCGTTCGAAGCTGTCCGAGCTGATGCGCGCCGGCGTCGTCCCGTCGGTACGGATTGTCCTGCCGGCGCATCGCCACCGCGGATCTGTCAGACGTCGTGGCCAAACTGAGAACCTGCGAAGGCAACCTGGCGTAGAGGGAGGAGGCACCATGGCCATCCGGAAGGCCGGCAAGCGGGGCAACGGCGAGGGATCGATCTACCAGGACGCCCAGGGCCGCTGGCGCTCCGTCGTCGACCTGGGCTACCGGGACGGCCGGCGCCGCCGCAAGTACCTGTCCGGCCGGACCCGGGCAGAGGTCGCCGGCAAGCTGCGCCGAGTCCTCGACGAGCACGAGGCGGGCGCTGAGATCGCGACCGACGGTCATGCCCCGACCTTGGAGAGCTGGCTGGACCACTGGCTGAACACCATCGCGGCGCCACGGCTGCGGCCGAGCACCCTGGCGACCTACCGGGGCTACGTCCGCAACCGGATCGTGCCCGACCTGGGTAAGTACCGGCTCGACAAGCTCCAGCCCGAACATTTGGAGGCGTTCTACGTCCGGCTCGCCGAAGCCGGGCTGAAGCCGGCGAGCATCCTGCAGACCCACCGGATCCTGTCCCGAGCCCTTAAGGTCGCTCTGCAGCGCGGGCGGGTCCGCCGCAACGTGGTCACCCTCGTCGAGCCGCCCTCGGTGCACCGCGAGGAGATCCGGCCGCTGTCCGCCGAGCAGGCGCGAGCCGTCCTGACCGCGGCGCACGGCCGCAGGAACGCCGCCCGCTGGTCGGTCGCGCTGGCTCTGGGCCTCCGTCAAGGCGAAGCCCTTGGGCTGGCGTGGGATGCTGTCGACCTCGAGGCCGGAACGCTGACCGTCCGTCAGGCACTGCAACGCCAGGCCGGCGGCGGGCTGGTGCTGGTGCCGCCCAAGTCGCGGGCCGGGCGCCGGGTGGTCCCCATGCCAGCGCAGCTCGTAGAGGCGCTGAGAACACACCGGGCGGCTCAAGCCGCCGAGCGGCTCGTCGCCGGCTCGATGTGGGTCGACAGCGGCCTGGTGTTCGCCACGGTGGTCGGCAAGCCTGTCGACCCGCGGTCCGACCACCGCCAGTGGCAGGAGCTGCTCCGGTCAACCGGCGTTCCCGCGGCTCGGTTACACGACGCCCGACACACCGCTGCGACGCTCCTGCTGACTCAGGGCGTGCCTGCTCGGGTCGTGATGGAGCTGCTGGGACACTCTCAGATCACCCTGACGCTGGGGACGTACAGTCACGTCGCGCCCGAGTTGTCACGGGACGCCGCCAAGCGGATGGGCGACGCGCTCTGGGGTTATGGGCTCTGATGAAGTTGTCGCTCAAGGCGGGACGCAGGTCGCCTGGGCATCTGACTCAGTTCCGCTGGTGGCGTATGATCTAGGCGTTGCTGTGGGTTGGTGATCTTGTCGAGGCATCGTGGGGTGCTCGGCGCAGGTCCGTGGCCCGGATGTCGCTCCGGGTCGGGTTTCTGGTCCTTGAGGCGATGCTGCTGCGGCGGTCGGGTCGAGGTCGGCAGGGCTCGGATGCGGGCGAGGACCTGGGGCAGCAGCTGCTGGCCGGGTGGCAGCCGCAGGGTGATGCCGCGGGCGAGCCAGGTGATCGGGCCGGGCTGCGCAGCAATTGGGCGCGGAGGCCGGCGGCGCGGGCCCGGCCCGCGTGGTCCAATCCGGTCAGCGATTGGAGCATGACGGACAGGGCGCCGCAGAGCAGCGCGGCCCAGGTCCAGACGGTGTTGGACGGTCAGGTCGCCGACGGGCAGGTGACGCAGCCCGCAGGACGTCGCTTTCCGCACCGACTCGACGCCCGGATGCGGCCGCAGCTCGGCTGTGGGTAAGGCGAAACCTCACCTGTGAGCTCGCCGCGCCCGCGTTCGATCAACCCCGCGACGTGCCCGAAACCGGGCTACCCGAGTTGCAGCGCCGCGGCTTGGCGCCGCAGGTCGGCGTGCCGGCCGCCGTAGGCGTCGACGCCGGGCAGAAAGCGCTTCGGCATCTTCGACACGACCGTGTAGACGAAATCGCAGACGTTGGCGATCGGAGTCTGCACGCCCTGCGACACCACCTGGTACGCGTCCATCGTCGACAGCCCGGTCTCGGCCGCGACCCAGCCGACCATCTCGGTCGTCGCGATGCGGAACGCGTCCTCCAGCGGCTTCGTGGAGCCGGTCGTCATGAGAAAGTCGTCGGTCTCAATCCGGGGCCAGGGGCAGGGCTGCCCCTTGATCAGGTCCACGATGGCGACGGTGTCCATCGCGCACTCGACGGCCACCCCGCAGGCCTCGCCCTCGCCCTGACGGGCGTGGCCGTCGCCGAGGGAGAACAGCGCACCGGGCACGTTCACACCGAGGTAGCAGGTGGCACCGGCACGCATCTCCGGCGTGTCCATGTTCCCGCCCCAGGGTCCGGGGGAAAGTGAGGAGCGGACTTCGCCCAGCGCCGGAGCGACCCCGACCGTGCCGTGCATCGGGTCGAGCGGGAACACCACCGAGTGGTCGGACTCCCGGGCCCGGAAGACGACCTCTCGCGCGGCCCGGTCGAGGTCGTAACGCCAGGTCAGTTCGGGCAGTGCGGCTTGCAGCGTGGCCGTGGTCGGGGTGGAGGTGAGCGCGCCGAAGAACGGCACGGTCGTGCTGACGCCCCAGTCCCGGCTCGGCTCGAGACTGACGAAGTGCACGGCGAGCGTGTCCCCGGGCCCGGCGCCGTCGACGTAGAACG
>JAABVA010000779.1_pt1 | contig 37588 bp, 40 predicted proteins | sample 5560331 | NCBI WGS metagenome assembly JAABVA01 (sample SAMN12812661, study PRJNA571458) | rock metagenome | isolation source: Antarctica rocks | place: Antarctica: Victoria Land, Mt New Zealand sud | collected 2016-01-07 | reverse complement strand
GGCCGCAACCACCGAAACCCCCGCCCATTCCCAGCCACACGGCCTCCTCATCAATCATCGCCAACACGACGTTGCGATGACCGATAGAAACCGCCGACACATACGGTGGGTCGATCGCCACTCGACGGGTCCTGGGCGCTCCGAGGGCATGCCGCGGAATAGGTGAGCGCAGCCACGCGTTCGCCCCCCTTCAATGACCCAACCCAGCCGGACCCCTACAGGCGCACGGTCTGCGCCTCCACCCGTCCCTCACGCCACGCCTCGAGTGCCGCCGCCGCCACGGCGAGGTCTTGGATCGCGAGGCCGGTCGAGTCGAAGAGCGTGACCGCCTCGGGCCCCGGGCGGCCGCGCGCCTCGCCGGCCAGCACCGCGCCGAGCTCGGTGACCTGCTCGCGCCCGACCAGTCCCGCCTCGACCGCGCCGGTCAGCTCACCGCCGTGCGCGGCCTGAGCCCACTCGTCGCAGAACAGCGCGCACGCTGCCACCGCGTCCAGCGAAGCCTCGGCCTTTCCCGGTCCGTCGGCGCCCAGCATGTTGAGGTGCATGCCCGGGTGTAGATCCTCGGCGCCCACGACCACCTCGGAGCCGGGGGTGACGCAGCAGACGACATCGGCGCCCAGCGCCTCTCCCCGCGAGCCGGCGCGCCACCCGAGCTCGGCGGCGAGTGCCGCGGCCGCCTCGGGCCGCGCGTCGGCGCACACGCCCGGTCCGTATCCCACGGCCGCCAAGCAGCGCGCCGCCCAGGCGCCGTGCAGGCCGCAGCCGATCATCCCCACCGTCCTCGTCCCCTCGCTCGCCACCGCGCGCGCCGCCACCGCCGCCACCGCGCCCGTGCGCAGCGCGGTCACCGAGCGCGCGTCGAGCAGGGCCAACGGCTCCCCCGTGCGCGCGTCGGAGAGACAGACGATCCCCGTGACCGTCGGCAGCCCGCGCGCGGGGTTGCCCGGGAAGGAGGTAATCCACTTGAGCAGCGCGAGCTCGCCGCCCCGGGCGGGCATGGCGCGGAAGTCACCCCACGGGGGACTCAGGAGATAGACCTTCGCGGGCATGACCCACTCGCCGCGGAAGTGGCGCTTGAACGCCTCCCGCACGCGGTCGATCGCCTCCACGGGGGAGACGGCGGCGAAGACGGCCTCCTCGCCCAGCACCGGCAGCTCAGCCATCGCCGGCCACGATAGCCTCCGCCTCGCCGTGAACCGCCGCCCTCAGCTCACCATCTTCGGCACGAGCGCCTCTCCCGCGGAGGCGGCGGCCGTCATCGCCGCCGTCGAGCGCTTCATGCGCGACACGGCGCCTCCGCCCGCTCCGGCGCGCGCCCCGCGCAACGCCTGGCTGCGCAGCGCCCGCCTCGAGAGCGTCGCGCGCGCCGGCCGGGCGCCGGCCTCCTGGGGCGACACCCACCCCTGGGGCTGAGCGAACCGGCTACGCGCCGCCGTCGCCCCCGCGCGCCGCCACGGTCCGGATCGTCTCCCGGATGACCTCTCCGGGCTCGCCCTTCTCGAGGTAGCGGTCGGCGCCCGCCTTGAGCGCGGCCTCGCCCACCCGCGAGGCCGAGAAGCCCGAGAGCACGACGATCCGGGTCTCCGGCGCCTCCTCCCGGATGCGCCCGATCGCCTCGAGGCCGTCCATGCCCGGGATGGACACGTCGAGCAGGATCACGTCGGCGCGGGTCTCGACCACGCCGCTGACCGCGCCGTCTCCGTCGGCCGCCTCTCCGACGATCTGCAGCTCGGGATCCTCCTCCACGGTGAAGCGCATGAGCACGCGGATCTCCGCGACATCGTCACACAGGAAGACACGAACGGGAGAGCTCATTGGGCGGGGCTCGTCGCGGGCGAGGAGGACCGAGGGACGGCGACGTCGGACATTCTCTCCCATCGTCGACCACGCCGCGGCGGCAGCGTCCGGTACCAGCTCCAAACCATACTGACAAAACCCGAGCGAGTTTTGGTAGTTTCACGACTACCTCCCGTTCCGCCCCCGTCCCGAGGTGCCATGAACAAGTTCGAGCGAGCCAAGCAGGAGAAGGACGGCCTCGACGTCTACGACGACCTCATGCGCGCCGCGCGCGGCGGACCCGAGGCGCTCAGCGAAGAGGACGGCATGCGCCTGAAGTGGTACGGGCTCTACGCCCACAACGCCAAGGACGGGCACTTCATGCTCCGCGTGAAGGTCGTCCAGGGCATTCTCACCGCCGAGCAGGCTGAGACGCTGGCCGAGATCACCGAGCTCTACGGGCGAGGCGTCGTGGACTGCACGACGCGTCAGTGCGTGCAGATCCACTGGATCCGGCTCGAGAACGTGCCCGACATCTTCGACCGCCTCGCGGCCTGCGGGCTGACCACCACCGGCGCCTGCGGCGACGTCACCCGCAACGTCGTGGGCTGCACGGTGGCGGGGATCGCCCACGACCAGATCGTCGACGGACACGCCACCGCCGAGGCGCTCCACCGGCACTTCCTGGGCAACCGGCTCTACTCGAACCTCCCCCGCAAGTACAAGATCTCGGTCACCGGCTGCGCCGAGGACTGCGCGCGCGGGCTCATCAACGACGTCGCGCTCTCGGGGGCGATCGCGGAGGACGGCACGCGCGGCTTCAACCTCCGCGTGGGCGGCGGGCTCTCGAGCCACCCTCGCTTCGCCCGCTGGGTCGACGTCTTCCTCACCCCCGAGGAGGCGCCCGCCGTGATCGAGCAGGTCACCGCGATCTTCCGCGACTCCGAGGAGAACCGCAAGGCGCGAGGCAAGGCGCGCCTGAAGTTCCTGCTCGACCGCCTGGGACCCGAGGAGTTCCGCGCCGAGCTCGAGCGCCGCGCGGGGCGCCCGCTGCGCCGTGGGGTGCCGGCGGCGCCCGACCTGCACGGCCACGACCACATCGGCGTCACGCCGCAGAGCGACGGCGCGCGCTCGGCGCTCGGCTTCTGCGTGCCGGTCGGGCGGCTCAAGGGGAGCCAGCTCCACGAGCTCGTGCACCTCGCCCGCGAGTACGGCACGGGCGAGCTGCGCCTCACCCACCAGCAGAACGTCCTCATCCCCCACGTCCCGAACGAGCGCGTCGAGGAGCTCGGCTCCGAGCCGCTCGCCGCCGAGCTCTCTCCGGCTCCCACCCTCTTCACCCGCGGACTGCAGACCTGCACGGGCAAGGAGTTCTGCGGCCTGGCCAAGGTGCACACCAAGGGCCGCGCGAGCGAGATCGCGAAGTTCCTCGACGCGCACGCAACCAACGGCGGCGCCGTCGGTGCAAGTCACCTTGGAGATGACTTCCGCCTGCACTTCGCGGGCTGCTCATCGAGCTGCGCCCAGCACCAGATCGGCGACATCGGGATCGAGGGCGTGCTCAAGAAGGTCGACGGCGAGTTCGTCGAGGCGATGGACATCCGCGTCGGCGGCCGCCTCGGTCCCGATCCCAAGTTCGGCGACGTGGTCGTCAAGAAGGTTCCCCACTGGGAGCTGAACGAGAAGCTGCTGCTCATCCTGGACCTCTACGAGCAGCACCACGACGAGGGCGAGACGTTCCGCGCCTTCGCTGCGCGCACCGAGCCGGAGTGGTGGGAGTCGCGCCTGGCCGAGACCGAGCTGGTGGGCGCCGAGACGTGATGGCCGCGCCGGGCGTCGACCATCCCGATCATCTCGAGGATCGGAGCGCCGAGGAGGTGCTCTCCTACCTCGTCGAGCGCTTCCACCCGCGGCTCGGGGTCGCGTGCTCCTTTCAGAAGGAGGCCTCCGTGATCCTCCACATGCTCGTCTCGATCGAGCCGCGGACGCGGTTCTTCACGCTCGACACCGGCGTCCTCTTCCCCGCGACCCACGCGACCTGGCGCGCGCTCGAGGAGCGCTACGGGATCGACGTCACCGCCTACCGCGGGATCTCCCTCGAGGAGCAGGCCGTGCGCCACGGCGACGCGCTCTGGGCGCGCGACCCCGACGCCTGCTGCGCGCTGCGCAAGGTCCGGCCGCTCGAGCAGGCGCTCTCGGGCCTCGAGGCCTGGGTCAGCGGTCTGCGGCGTGAGCAGTCGCCCGAGCGGGCGAGCACTCCGAAGCTCGCCTGGGACGAGCGCCACGGGCTGTGGAAGGCCAACCCGCTCGCCGACTGGAGCGAGCAGGAGGTATGGCGCTACATCGCCCGCCACGACGTGCCCTACCACCCGCTGCACGACCGCGGCTACGCCTCGATCGGCTGCACCCACTGCACCGTGGCGGCCGGCGGGCGCGACGGGCGTTGGCTCGGCAGCGCCAAGACCGAGTGCGGCCTGCACGCCGAGGCGAGCTAGCGCCGTGGATCTCCTGATCGTCCTCTTCGGCTTCGGCGTGGGCATCCTCGTGGGGACCACGGGGGTGGGCGGCGGCTCGCTGATGACACCGCTGCTGATCCTCGCCTTCCACACCAAGCCCGCGATCGCCATCGGCACCGATCTCGCCTACGCAGCGGTGACCAAGACCGTCGGCGGCTGGCGCCACCTGCGCAAGGGCACGGTCGACATGTCGATCTCGCTGTGGCTCGCGGTGGGGAGCGTTCCCGGCGCCATCGGCGGGGTCTACGTCCTGCGCGTGCTCGAGCGCGCGCTCGGCCGGGGGTCCTTCGATGACCTCGTCCTCGTCCTCGTCGCCGGCGCGCTCCTGCTTACCGGCGTGGCGGTGCTCGCCCGGGCCCTCTTCTTGCCCGGGGCGGTGGCGCGCGAGCGCGACACGATCGACCCCATGGAGCGCCGCCACAAGGCCGCGGCGATCGCGATCGGCCTCTCGGTCGGCTTCGTGCTCGGCCTGACCTCGGCCGGCAGCGGCTCGCTCATCGCGGTCGGGCTGATCGTCGTCTTCCGCCTCGCTCCGCGGCGCATCGTGGGCACCGACGTCTTCCACGCGGCGATCCTGCTCTGGGTCGCGGCGACCGCGCACTTGCTCTCGGGCAACGTCGACCTGGCGCTGGCGGGCAACATCCTCGTCGGCTCGATCCCGGGCGTGTGGCTCGGCTCAAGCCTGGCTCTGCGCCTTCCCGAGGCGGGACTGCGGCCGACGCTGGGAATCGTGCTGCTCGCCGCCGGTCTCGCGCTGCTGGGCAAGGCGGGAGCCACGTTCCCGATCGTGCTCATCTTCGCCGTGCCGCTCGCCCTCGCCCTGGTCGCGGTCACGCTGCACGTCCTGCGCGGCCGCGCCGCCCGGGTGGGGGTCGAGGGCGCGGGATGAGCGCGACGCTCACCCAACTCGACGTGCTCGAGGCCGAGGCGATCCACGTCATGCGCGAGGTGGCCGCCGAGCTCGAGCGCCCCGTCCTGCTCTTCAGCGGGGGCAAGGACTCGATCGTGCTCCTGCGCCTGGCGGAGAAGGCCTTCCGGCCCGGCCCCTTCCCGTTCCCCGTCATGCACGTGGACACGGGGCACAACTTCCCCGAGGTGCTCGAGTTCCGCGACCGGAGCGTGGCCGACCTCGGCGAGCGGCTCATCGTCGCCCGCGTGCAGGACTCGATCGACGCGGGTCGCGCGCGAGAGGAGACGGGTCCGCGGGCCTCGCGCAACCGCCTGCAGACCGTCACGCTGCTCGACGCGATCGCCAAGCACGACTTCGACGCCGCCTTCGGCGGCGCGCGCCGCGACGAGGAGCGCGCCCGCGCCAAGGAGCGGATCTTCTCCTTCCGCGACGACTTCGGCTCCTGGGACCCGAAGGACCAGCGCCCCGAGCTCTGGAGCCTCTACAACGGCCGGGTGCGCCGCGGCGAGCACGTGCGGGTCTTCCCGATCTCGAACTGGACCGAGCTCGACGTGTGGGAGTACATCCGCTCCGAGGAGCTCGAGGTGCCTTCGATCTACTTCGCCCACGAGCGCGAGGTCTTCCCGCGCGATGGGATGCTCTACGCGACGAGCCCGTGGACCGAGCGCCAGGAGGGAGAGGAGCCGTTCGCGGCCTCCGTGCGCTACCGCACGGTGGGCGACATGAGCTGCACGGGCGCGGTGGCCTCCCACGCCGCGACGCTGCCCGAAGTGGTGGCCGAGATCGCCGCCACGCGCGTGACCGAGCGCGGCGAGACCCGCGCCGACGATCGCGTGAGCGAGGCCGCGATGGAGGATCGCAAGCGGGAGGGCTACTTCTAGATGTCGCTCACCGCTGCGCCCTCCGACGCCCAATTGGCGACGCCCGCGCACGCCAAGACGCTGCTGCGCCTCGCCACCGCGGGATCGGTCGACGACGGCAAGAGCACGCTGATCGGGCGGCTGCTCTTCGACGCCAAGCAGGTGCTGGCCGACCAGCTCGAGCACGTGGAGGAGGCGAGCCGGCGTCGCGGCGGCGCGGGCGCCGTCGACCTCTCCCTGCTCACCGACGGCCTGCGCGCCGAGCGCGAGCAGGGGATCACGATCGACGTCGCCTACCGCTCGTTCGCCACTTCGCGCCGGCGCTTTCTCATCGCCGACACCCCCGGCCACGCGCAGTACACGCGCAACATGGTCACGGGCGCCTCCACCGCCGACCTCGCGCTGATCCTCCTCGATGCGCGCCACGGCGTGGTCGAGCAGACCCGCCGTCACGCCTATCTCTCCGCGCTGCTCGGCATCCCGCGCCTCACCGTGTGCGTCAACAAGATGGACCTGCTCGACTGGAGCGAGGAGCGCTTCACCGCGATCGTCGAGGAGTTCACGAGCTGGGCCGAGCGGCTCGAGCTCGCCGAGGTCGCCTTCATCCCGATCTCCGCCCTGCACGGCGACAACGTGGTCGAGCGCTCCGAGCGCGCGCCCTGGTACGACGGTCCGCCGTTGCTCGCCCACCTCGAGGAGATCGACGTGGCCGCTACCGGGGACGGGGAGACCCGCCCCGCGCGCTTCCCCGTCCAGTGGGTGATCCGCCCGCGCTCCGACGAGCATCACGACTTCCGCGGCTACGCGGGCCGCGTCGCCGGCGGGGCGCTTGCTCCGGGCGACGAGGTGGTGGTGCTTCCGAGCGGGCGCGCAACGCGCGTGGCCGCCGTCGAGACCTGGGACGGACCGCTCGGGCAAGCCGTCGCGCCGCTCTCGGTGACCGTACGCCTTGAGGACGACCTCGACGTCTCGCGCGGCGATCTCCTGTGCTCGCCCGAGGAGCAGCCGGTCGTCTCACGCGAGCTCGAGGCCACCGTGTGCTGGATGGCCGATGCGCCGCTGCGGACGGGCGGCCGCTACGCGCTCAAGCACACCACGCGGTCGGTCCGAGCCGTGGTCGAGGAGGTCATCGAGCGGACCGACGTCGAGACGCTCTCGCCCGACGGCGCGGCCAGCGCGGACGGCGGGCTAGGCCTGAACGACATCGGCCGGGTCCGGCTGCGCACGAGCGCGCCGTTGGTCGTCGACCCCTACCGCGTCAACCGCACCACGGGCTCCTTCATCCTCATCGACGAGGGAACGAACGCCACGGTGGGGGCGGGAATGGTCCTCGGCGCGCCGTGAGCCTCCGCAGCGAGCCGCGTAGCGCGAACGTCGTCTGGCAGGTGGGCGCTGTAGGGCGCGAGGAGCGCTGGCGCGCGCTCGGGCGCCGGGGAGCCACGGTGTGGTTCACCGGGCTGCCCGCGTCGGGCAAGTCGACGCTCGCCGCGCAGGTCGAGGCGCGGCTCCTCGCCCATGGGCGGCCCGCGTACCTCCTCGACGGAGACAATCTGCGCCACGGGCTCTGCGGCGACCTCGGCTTCTCGGCATCCGAGCGCGCGGAGAACGTGCGCCGCGCCGCGCAGGCCGGGCGGCTTCTCGCCGACGCGGGCACGGTCGCCCTCGTCTCGCTCGTCTCCCCTTACGCCGCCGACCGCGCCCGGGCCCGCGCGATCCACGCCGAAGACGGGCTGCCCTTCCTCGAGGTGTGGGTCGACACGCCGCTCGAGGAGTGCGAGCGGCGCGACCCGAAGGGCCTCTACGGTCGCGCTCGCCGCGGCGAGCTGCGCAGGATGACGGGCATCGACGACCCCTACGAGCCGCCGGCCGGGCCCGAGGTCGTGGTGCGCCCAGGGCAGGACGGAGAAGCGCTGGTGGCGGCGGCGCTCGACGCGGCGCACCGCGTCCATAGGTCATAAACGACCTACAATGGCACGATGCTCCCGGGGCCCCTCCTTCGAAAGGTAAGGCAGCGACACGGCCTCACGCAGGAGTCGCTCGCCCGGCGGGCGCGCACGAGCCAGCGCCAGATAAGCCGGATCGAGCGAGGCGACATCTCGCCCTCGATCGAGACGCTCGCGCGGCTGCTGGCGGCGATGGGCGAGCGCCTCGAGCTGCGCGCGAGGCCTGGGCCGCACGACAATCGCACGGACGAGGAGTTGCAAAGGGATTTCCGCGAGCTCACAGCGTCCGAGCGACTGGCGCAGACCGCGGCGCTCAGTCGCACGCTCACCGGCATCGCCTCCTCGCGGAGAGGCGGCTGATTAGACCTCGATGCGCTTCCAGCGCCCGCCCTCCCGCCCAAGCGGCTGCTGCGGGTGTTGCGCGACCATGACGTCGACCTCGTGATCATCGGCGGATTCGCCCTCGGCGCACACGGCGTCGTTCGCGGAACAAAGGACATCGACATCGTGCCCGCGCCGCATCCGGCGAACCTTGCGCGGCTAGCCAAAGCCCTCGGCGCGCTTGACGCCGAGCCGTTGCTCGCCGACGACTTCAGCCGCGAGGAGCTCGGGATCGCGCCGGATGTCGAAGGGTTGGCGAGGGGCGGCAACTGGGTGCTGCGCACGCGCCTCGGCCGCTTGGACGTCATGCAGACCGTGGCCGGAATCAAGGACTACCAGACGCTGCGTTCCGCAGCCGTCGAAGCGGACGTGCCGGCCGCAGGCCGGTTCTGGTTCGCCGGCCTCGACGACTCGGAAGACGGCAGCAGGACGCCCGCAGGACGAGATAGACATCGTCAGCCTGGAGCGAGCGAGGAGGCGGTGAGCCGCCCGGCGTGCTTGCTCAAGCACCCGCGGCGTACTCCCGCGCGGCCAGCGCGGCGACGTTGCGCGCCGTGCGCTCGAAGCCGCGCTGCAGCGAGCGCCGGAGCACGAGCGCGTCGAGCAGGACGCCGAGCGGGCCGAGCGCGGGCGCGTAGCGCAGGCCGACCCGGACGCGCGTCGCGGCCAGTCCGGGTGCGGGCGGGCTCGCCACCGGCGCCAGCTCGACGAAGAACGCCATGGAGGCGGCGAGGACCGGCCCCTCGGCGCGGTGGACCTGCCGGCGCGGCTCGTCGAGCTCCACCACGGTGTAGGTGACCGTGGTCGAGACGGGACCGAGCAGCCGGTTGCGCTCGACGTAGACGCCGCCGAGCCCGAGCGGCTCGTCGGCGCGGAGCACCTCGCGGGTCAGATCGGCCCACTCGACGAACCGCCGGGGATCGGAGAGGAGCGCCCACAGCTCCTCGGGACGCCCGGGCGCGAGCGCGCTCGCCGCCACCACCCGCTTGGCGCTCACTTCTTCGCGTCCACGGCCTTCTCGAGCTCGGCCTTGCTCATCTTGGAGCGCCCGTCCACTCCGCGCTGCTTGGCCTCGTTGTAGAGCTGCTCGCGGGTGCGCCCCTTGGGCTTGTTCGTGCCTGACTTCGCGCCGCCGCGCTCGCTCGGAGACTTGCCCTTCAGCGAGGTCTTCGAGGCGGTCTTGGTCTCCCCCGCACGCGCCCGTTCCTTGTTCACCGTCCGTGCGGCGATCTCGGCGGCGCGCTTCTCGGACTTGCCCTGATCCTCCGCGGAGTCCTTGATGTGCTCATACTGGCGCTCACGCTTGGAGCCCTTCTTCACGCCGGGGGGAGGCACGTCCTGGGCGTACCCCGCCGCCCGGCGGTTCAAGCCGCTCGCCGCGGGCGGCGGATAGGATCTCGCGCCGCTCATGTTCTCCAAGGTCCTCATCGCCAACCGAGGCGAGATCGCCATCCGCGTCATTCGCGCTTGCGAGGAGCTCGGGGTCGCCACCGTCGCGGTCTACTCCGAGCTCGACCGCGACGCCCTCCACGTCAAGCGCGCCGACGAGGCCTACCTGCTCGGCCCGGGCCCCGCGGCGGAGAGCTACCTGAACGTTCCGAAGCTGCTCGAGGTCATCCAGGAGTCGGGCGCGGAGGCGGTGCACCCGGGCTACGGGTTCCTCGCGGAGAACGCCGGCTTCGCGCGCGCGCTCGAGGAGGCCGGCGTGACGTTCATCGGACCGCCCGCCGACGCGATCGACGCGATGGGATCGAAGACCCGCGCCCGCGAGCTCATGGCGGCGGCGGAGGTGCCGATCGTCCCCGGGACCATCAAGCCGGTGGCCGACATCGAAGAGGCCCGCAAGGTCATCGAGAAGACGATCGGCTACCCCGTGGCCGTCAAGGCCGCGGGCGGCGGCGGGGGCAAGGGGTTTCGGGTCGCGCTCGAGGAGTCCGAGCTGAAGGACGCCTTCGAGGGCGCCGCGCGCGAGGGCGAGAAGTTCTTCTCCGACCCCACGGTCTACCTCGAGCGCTACCTGCCCGACCCGCGCCACGTCGAGGTCCAGGTGCTCGCCGACGCCCACGGCACCGTGGTGCATCTCGGCGAGCGCGACTGCTCCATCCAGCGCCGCCACCAGAAGCTGATCGAGGAGGCGCCCGCGCCCCTCGTGGACGACGAGCTGCGCGAGCGGATCGGCGCGATCGCCACGGAGGCGGCCCGTGCCGTCGGCTACCGCGGAGCGGGCACCGTCGAGGGCCTGCTGGCCAAGCACGAGGGCTCGGCCGCCGATGAGTACTTCTTCCTCGAGATGAACACCCGGGTCCAGGTCGAGCACTGCGTCACCGAGATGGCCACCGGCATCGACATCGTCAAGGAGCAGATCCGGATCGCCGCCGGGGAGCCCTTGTCCTTCTCCCAGGAGGACGTGGCGCTGCGCGGCCATGCGATCGAGTGCCGGATCAACGCGGAGGACGCGGCGAAGAACTTCGCACCCGCTCCGGGCGCGATTGGGAGCTACCGCGAGCCGACCGGTCCCGGCGTGCGCGTCGACTCGGGCGTCGGCCCCGGCTCGGAGATCACGCCGATGTACGACCCGATGGTCGCCAAGCTGATCGTCTGGGACGTCGACCGCGAGCAGGCCACCCGGCGCATGCTGCGCGCGCTCGGCGAGTACGAGATCGAGGGACTGAAGACCCTCATCCCCTTCCACCGGGCGCTGCTGGCCACGGAGCAGTGGTCGCGGGCGGAGACCTGCCGCGACCTCATCGAGGACAAGAAGTGGCTGAAGCGCCTCGAAACGCCGAAGCCCGAGACGGCGGCAGGCGGGGGCGACAAGGCCGAGGAGGCCGAGACGGTCGAGCAGGCCTATACCGTCGAGGTCTCCGGGCGGCGCTTCGACGTCAAAGTGATCGGCCCGGCGTTTGCGGGCGGCGCGGTGCCCGCGAGCGTGAACGGCGCAGCGTCGGCCCGCAGGCCGCCGCGACGGGAGCGCACGGGCGGGGGCGCAGGCGGCGCAGGCGGCGACACGCTCGCCTCCCCGATGCAGGGCACGGTGCTCAAGGTCGCGGTCGAGCAGGGCGCCGTGGTCGAGGAGGGAGCCCTCATCGCTGTGCTCGAGGCGATGAAGATGGAGAACGAGATCACGGCGCACAAGGGCGGCAAGGTCGCCGAGCTGCCGATCTCGGTCGGCGCGTCGGTCGCTTCGGGCGAAACGCTCGCGGTCATCACCTGATCCACGACAAGTGGACGGGAGCCTTGAGCTCGAACAGCCGTCCACTCCGGGTGGAATCGCCGCCCGGACGTGGAATACGGCGCTCATGACGAACACTCCCCAACCTGACCGAATCGCTCAGCTACGCACGCAGGTGGCGGCCGGCGCCTATCGCGTCGGTCCAAATGTCGTGGCCGAGGCGATGGTGCGCAGGCCCGCGGTGGTCGGGCTCGCCGCCAGCGTACGCGCGCCCGCCCGCACCCTCAGCCGCGCCGCCTAGCCGGTCTTCGGTCGAGCTCGCCCTATCGTTCGCGCCCGTGGGAGCGCCGAGCGTATGGGTGGCAGAGCTGGAGGAGGCCGAGGCCGTCGCCGGCCTGCTCGTGCAGTTCCGCGACCACACGGGCCGCGACTGGCCGTCGGCCAACGCCTTTCTGGCGGGGGTCGAGAGGCTCATGGAGCGCCCTGACGTCGACTACCTGCTCGGCGCACCGCACGAGGACGCGGCGCCCGCAGGCGTGGCGCAGCTCCGTTACCGGTACGGGATCTGGCTCGCCGGCGAGGACTGCTGGCTCGAGGATCTCTTCGTCGCCGACACGGCCCGCCGGGGCGGACTGGGCGCCGCGCTCGTCGAGGCCACGCTCGAGCGGGCTCGCGAGCGCGACTGCCGCCGCGTCGAGCTCGACGTAAGCGACGGCAATCCGGCGGCGCTCGCGCTGTATGAGCGCTTCGGCTTTCGCACCGGCAAGGCGCCCGGGACGCGCGACCTCTTCATGGGCCGGCGCCTGACTCCCTGACCCGCTCGACGTTCTCCGCGTGCATCCGCTTCTGCTCACCGGAGCGCCGAGCGAGCGGAAGCGAGGCCGCGGCGCCTTCGCTCGCGAGCGCGTCGAGATAGGCGAGGTCCTCGCGGAGGATCGCGGCGGCGCGGACGCCATCGAGCGCGCCCCCGTGCCCGGGCACCACGGTCTCGGCCTGCTCGACGAGCGGCTCGAGGCGTCCTAGGGTCGCGCGGTAGCCCGCGAGGGATCCGCCCGACGAGAGCCTCGGGATCTCCACCGGGGAGAGATAGTCCCCGCACACGAGCACCCGGGCCCATGGCGCCCAGTAGGCGGTGCCGTCCGCGGTGTGGCCGTCGGCGGGATGGAGCTCGAGTTCGTGCTCGCCGACCGAGCAGTAGCCCGGCACCGGGAGGGCCTGCGCGCCGGGGAGGGAGAGAGGGCTCGCGCGCGCGAGGTAGAAGCGCTCGTCGAAGGCGCGCAGCTCGCGCTGTGCCGCGCCGGGCTCGGCGCGCAGGCGCGCGGCCGTGGTCTCCGCGCAGCCGAGGGCCGCGCCGGGGAAGGCCTGCGGGCCGAGCAGATGGTCCCAGTCGGCGTGGGTGACGAGCAGCCCCGAGCACCCGAAGCGCGCCTGCTCGAGCACGGCGGGGAGCGCGGCGAGCTCGTCAGGCAGCACCGGCGAGTCGATCACCACGGCCTCCTCCCCCGAGCGTACGGCGACGCAGGAGGTCTGCCAGACCGCGCTCGTGACCACGATGACGTCGGCGTGGACGCCGACGGCCCGCACGACCCGGGGCCTAGGCCGCGCCGAGCAGCTTGGCCGCCTCGCGCAGCGTGGCGACCTCCGCGTCGGGCTTCTTCTGCCCCGGCTCGAGCGCTTCCTTGTGCCGGTTGACCCAGATGACCGGGATCTTCTTCTTCAGGCAGGGCTCGACATCGTGGTAGTAGCTCGCGCCGACGTGGACCCAGCCCTTCTTGGTGCCGATCCGCCGCTCGCACTCGGTGAAGTGCGCGAGGTCGGGCTTGTAGGAGCGGACCTGCTGGGCGGTGACCACGAGGTCGAAGTCAAGCGGAAGGTGACGGCGGGTCTGGCCCAGGAGCTTGTCGTCGACGTTGGAGACGAGGCCGGTGCAGAACTTCTTGGCGAACTTCTGAAGCGTCGGATTGGTCTCCTTGAACGGCTTCCAGCGCTGGATGGAGTCGGGCAGGAAGCCCGAGCGGGACGGCTCGAGCGGCCACCCGAGCTCCTTGGAGATCTCGACGGCGGTGCGGCGCAGCACCTCGGCGTAGAGCTCATAGGAGCCTCCCTGGATCCGGCGCCCGACCTCGTGAAAGAGCCGGATGGCCTCGTCGCGCTCGAGCGTGAACCCGTCGCGCTTGGCCTCCTTCTCGAAGGCATCCCACGCCCCGCCCTCCCAGTCGATAAGAGTGCCGTAGACGTCGAAGGTGACCCATTTGACGTTCTTGGGAATGGCCATCGCGGCGGGCATTATGCCGCGCCGGGCTCTCCGGCTGCTGTCTCGGGTCTCAGGGCGGCTCCTCGCGACGGTGGCTAGAGTCCCGCGCCGCGATGGACCTCCTCGAGTATCAGGGCAAGCAGCTCTTCGCCCGGCATGCGATCCCCGTGCCTCAGGGACGCCCCGCCGCCTCGGTGCCCGAGGCCGTCGCCGCCGCGGAGGAGATCGGCTACCCGTGCGTGGTCAAGGCCCAGGTGCAGATCGGCGGCCGGGGCAAGGCCGGGGGCATCAAGGTCGCCCAGAACCGGGCCGACGCCGAGCAGCACGCTCAGGCGATCCTCGGGATGGACATCCGCGGGCTCACCGTGCACGAGGTGTGGGTCGAGGCCGCCTCGGACATCGCCGCCGAGTACTACGCCTCGATCGTCTTCGACCGCTCGGCCAAGGCCCCGCTCGTGATGCTCTCCACCAAGGGCGGCATGGACATTGAGGCGGTCGCCGACGAGGACCCCGGGGCGATCGCGCGACTTCACGTCGACCCGCTGCTCGGCTTTCAAGAGTTCCACGCGCGCCGACTGGCCTTCGACGCCGGCATCCCTGCCGCGGAAGTGCGCGGCGTGGGGGGCGTGCTCGCTAACCTCTATGAGGCCTTCGTAGCCGAGGAGGCGACCCTCGTCGAGGTAAACCCGCTCATCGTCTCCTCCAACAAGGCGGTATGGGCGCTCGACGCCAAGGTCACGCTCGACAACAACTCCCTCTTCCGCCACCCCGAGAACGCGCGGCTGCGCAACCCGAGCGGTGAGGATCCGCAGGAGCAGATGGCGGCCGAGCGCGGGCTGACCTTCGTCAAGCTCGACGGCAACGTCGGCATCCTCGGCAACGGCGCCGGGCTCGTCATGTCGACGCTCGACGTGGTGGCCCAGGCGGGGGGCAGGCCAGCGAACTTCCTCGACGCGGGCGGCGGATCGAAGGCCGAGGCGATCACCTCCGCGGTCGAGGTGATCCTCTCCAACCCGAGCGTCTCCGCGGTGCTCTTCAACATCTTCGGCGGGATCACGCGCTGCGACGAGGTGGCCAAGGGACTGATCGAGGCCTTCGCGCAGATCTCGCCGACGGTGCCGTTCGTCGTCCGCCTCGACGGGACCAACGACAAGGAGGGCCGCCGGTTGCTGGCCGAGGCGAACCTGCCCAACGTGTTCACCGAGGCCACGATGCTCGACGCCGCCCGCCGCGTGGTCGAGCTGGCCGGCGCGGCCGCCGACGGCGCCGCGCCCGTCGAGCTCGCCGAGTCCTCGGCGGGCATGGGCGGCGCGGGCATGACCTCGGGCGAGGCCGGACCGGGGGAGGCGCCCGCCCCGTAATGGCCGTTCTCGTCGACCAGGACACCAAGCTCTGCGTCTCGGGCATCACCGGCCGCGAGGGCACCTTCCACGCGATGAACAACCGGCGCTACGGCACCGACGTGGTGGCCGGCGTGACGCCGGGCAAGGGCGGCCAGGACGTCGAGGGCGTGCCGGTGTTCGACACCTTCCACCGCGCGGTCGATGAAACGGGCGCGAACACGGCGATGATCTTCGTGCCCCCGAAGTTCGCCGCCGACTCGATCCTCGAGGCCGAGGACGCCGGGATCGAGCTGATCATCGCGATCACCGAGGGCATCCCCGCCCACGACGAGCTGCGGGTCTACGACTACCTGAAGAAGCGCGGGCGCGCGCGCCTGATCGGGCCCAACTGCCCCGGCATCCTCTCGCCCGGCAAGGCCAACGTGGGCATCATCCCCGCCGCCTTCTTCAAGGAGGGCAACGTCGGCGTGGTGTCGCGCTCGGGAACGCTGACCTACCAGATCGGCAACGAGCTGGCCCAGAGCGGCTTTGGCAACTCGACGATCGTGGGGATCGGCGGCGACCCCGTCCCGGGCTCGAGCTTCATCGACATCATCGCGCTGTTCGAGGAGGACCCGCAGACCGAGCTGATCGTCATGAGCGGCGAGATCGGGGGCTCGGCCGAGGAGGAGGCCGCCGACTTCATCGCCGAGCATGTGAGCAAGCCCGTGGTGGGCTACATCGCCGGCTTCACCGCGCCCCCGGGCAAGACGATGGGCCACGCCGGCGCGATCGTCTCGGGCTCGCAGGGCACCGCCGCCGCCAAGGCCGAGGCGCTCGAGGCCAAGGGCGTGCGCGTCGGGCGCACTCCGACCGAGGTGGCCGAGATCGCCGTCGAGGTCCTCGGCGGCGTGTCCACCCCCTGACGCGCGCGGTCCGTGCTCTAGGCTCCGTCGGGAGCTGGTGATGAGTGGAGTCTCCCGAGACGAGCCGTCGGGCGGCCCGAGCCTGAGCTCGGAGCTCGCCGAGCTCGACCGTCGCCTGCGCGCGCTGCAGGAGGAGCTCGCCGCCGCCGAACGCCCTCGCGCGAGCGCGGCACCGCCGCTCGCGGCGCGGCGCGAGTCACGGACCGATCCGGCGGCGCCCGAGCGCCTCGCCGAAGAGCTCGCAGTGGCGATCATCGCCCGCGCCGAGGAGCACGCCGAGCGCATCGTCGCCGCGGCCCACGAGCGGGTCCGCGCGATCAACCAGCAGGCCGAGGAGCTGCTGGGCCTGCAGGAGAGCCTCCGTCGCTCGGCGCGCGAGCTGCTCCAGACCCATGCGGAGGCACTGGCGCGGCTCGAGGCGGCCGGCGGCGAGGAATCCAGAGCGCCCATCGCCTAACCTGCTCGGCATGGCTTCCTCGGGCTCCATCTCCTTCGCGCGCGGCGCGCCCTCCCTCGACATCGTCGAAACCGAAGGGCTCAGCGAGGCGGCGCAGCGCGCGTTCGCCGCAGACCCGAGCGGCACGTTCTCCTACGGCGCCGCCGGCGGCTACGAGCCCCTGCGGGAGTGGATCGCCGAGCGCCACGGCGTCGAGCCCGCGCAGGTGCTCGTCACCAACGGCTCCATGCAGGCCGACGCCTTCCTCTTCGACCTCCTCGTCGATCCGGGCCACGTGGTCGTCGTCGAGCGCCCGACCTACGACCGCACGCTGCTCGCCCTCCAGGCCCGCGGCGCCGACGTGCGCGCGGTCGAGCTCGAGCCCGACGGGATCGACGTCGAGGCGCTCGAGCGGCTCATCGGGGGCGGCGAGAAGCCCGCGCTCGCCCACATCATCCCCAACTTCCAGAACCCCGCCGGGTGCACCCTCTCCGGGGAGAAGCGCGAGCGGCTCACGGGGCTCGCGCGCGAGCACGACTTCGTGCTCTTCGAGGATGACCCCTACGTCGAGCTGCGCTTCGCGGGTCAGGGGCTGCCGACGATGCTCTCCGAGGCGCAGGCCGGCGAGGTCGTCTACGCCTCGTCGTTCTCCAAGACGGTCTGCCCGGGGATCCGGGTGGGCTACCTCGTCGGCCCCCAGGCGACGATCAAGCAGGCACAGGCGCGCGCCCGCGACACCTACATCTCGCCGAACATGGTCGCCCAGTCGATCGTCAACGAGTTCTGCCGCTCGGGAGCGATCGAGCGCTCGATCGAGACGGTCAAGGCGGCGCTCAGCGAGCGCGCCGACGCGCTGGCGAGCGCGCTCGAGCGCGAGCTCCCCGACGCCCGCTTCGAGAAGCCCGAGGGCGGCTACTTCATGTGGGTCGAGCTGCCCGAGGGCGCCGACGTGGCCGCGCTCTTCGACGCGGCGGCCGAACGCGACGTCGCCTTCGTCAAGGGAACCGACTTCGTGCTCGACGGCGGGGAGAACGCGCTGCGCCTCGCCTACTCCGGGGTCACCGTGGAGCAGATCGAGGAGGGCGTGAGCCGCCTCGCCGAGGCGTACTCCTCCCTCGGCGCGCCCGCGTAGAAGCGCGGCTCAACGCCCGTAGCGCTCGCGCGCGAGCACGAGCTGCTCGGGCAGCGCGATGCGCGGCGGCGGAGAGGGATCGGCCTGCACCGAGACGGTCTCGGCGACGCTGCGGGTCAGGGTGATCGCCGCCCCCACCGTGGCGGGCTGGATCGTGACCTCCTCCTCGTCGTGCTCCGACAACGTGCCCTCGAGCCCCGGCTCGATCCCCTCGCGCTTCAGGTAGTGCAGGAGGTCCTCCGCCTCGTTCTCGAAGCGCAGGATCCGCACGCGGGCGCCGATCTCGCAGTCGGCGAGCGGAACGCCCTCGACGCGATGGCCGACCGCGATCGGATGTCCGTGCGGACAGGTCTTCGCGTCGCCGACCGACGAGCGCACATAGGCCTCGAAGCGTGGGGACATCGCATGCTCGAGGCGCTCAGCCTCCTCGTGCACGTCGTCCCAGGCCACGCCCACGACGTCGGTCAGGAAGCGCTCGATCAGGCGGTGGCGGCTCACGACCTCCTCGGCCTGCGCCTTTCCGGACTCGGTGAAGTGGATCGCACGGTCGTCGCTGCGGCGGATGTAGCCGTCGCGCTCGAGGCGGCCGATCATCTCGTGCACCGTCGGCGCGGAGAGCTGCATCGCCCGGGCGAGGTTCGCCCCGGTCAGCGGCAGCCCCGCCTCGTAGAGCCAGAACAGCGTCTGGAGGTACTCCTCCTCGGCGACGGTGGCCGGTTCGGTGGACACGGGCTCATCGTACCCGCCGCCTCCTCGCCGGCGAGTAGCATCGCCGGCGATGCGGATCGCGCCCGGAACCCGTGCGCTCGTGACCGGCGCCTCGCGCGGGATCGGCCGCGCGCTCGCCGAGCGACTGGCCGCCCGCGGCGCGGTGGTGGGCCTCGCCGCGCGCTCGGAGGGAGAGCTGCGCGCGCTCGCCGAGCGCCTTCCCGGCTCCCACCACGCGCTGGCGTGCGACGTCGGAGACCGCGCGTCGATGGAGCGGACACTCGCCGCCTTCGTCGCGCAGGCGGGAGGCATCGACCTGCTCGTGGCCAACGCGGGCGTCGCCGCCTATGGGCCGTTTAGCTCGACGCCGTTCGAGCGCGCCGAGGAGATGACCCGGATCAACTGGCTGGGAACGCTCCACACCGTGCACGCCGCCCTCCCGCCCCTGCTCGAGCAGGGCGCCGGCCATGTGGTGATCGTCTCCTCGGGCGCGGCGCTGCGCTCCTTCCCGCAGGCGGCGGTCTACGGCGCGACCAAGGCGGCGCAGCGCGCCTTCGCCGAGGCGCTGCGCCACGAGCTGAGCGGCACGGGGGTGTCGCTGACCACGGTCTACCCCGGGGAGATCGCCACGTCCCTGCACGACCACGAGAAGGCGACGATGCCCGCGTGGTACCGCGGCGGATCGGACGCCGTTCCCGCCGCTCGGATGGCGCAGAAGATCCTCGCGGGCGTCGAGGCCGACGCCCGCGCCGTCCACTTCCCGCCGCTCGTGCGCGCGCTCGCGGTCGCCCAGGGACTCTCACCGCGCCTCGCCGACCGCCTGCTGCGCGCGTTGCGGGGCGAGAGCGCCGCCCCCCGGCGCGACTAGATCCCGTCGATCCGTGCCGCTCCCGCTCGCCCCACCCGTGCTCCCCCAGCTCGCGCGCTCGGCCCGCGAGCTGCCCGACGGCGAGGGATGGGCGTATGAGCCGAAGTGGGACGGCTTTCGCGTGATCGCCTTCGTCGACGGCGCGGAGGTCACCCTGCAGTCGCGGAACGGCAAGCCGCTCACGCGCTACTTCCCCGACCTGGACGCGCTGCCCGAGGGTCGCTACGTGCTCGACGGCGAGATCGTCATCCGCGACGCGAGCGGGCGCGAGGATTTCGACGCCCTCTCCCAGCGCATCCACCCGGCGAAGTCGCGGATCGCGCGGCTGGCCGAGGAGACCCCCGCCCGGCTCGTCGCCTTCGACCTGCTCGCCGCGGGCGACGAGCTCCTCACCGAACGGCCGCTGCGCGAGCGGCGCACGGTGCTCGAGACGCTCGTCAGCGCCGCCGGGCCTCCCCTCGAGCTCACGCCGTTCAAGCTGAGCGCCGCCGCCGCCGAGCCGTGGCTGCACATCGCCGAAGGTGTGATCGCCAAGGAGCTCGAGGCGCCCTACCGACCCGGCGAGCGCTTGGGGATGGTGAAGGTCAAGCGGGTGCGCACGATCGACTGCGTCGTCAAGGGCTGGCGGCCGGGCAAGGCGGAGAACACGGTCGGATCGCTCATCCTCGGGCTCTACGAGAACGACGGGGCGCTCGTCGAGGTCGGCCACTCCTCCGGGTTCGCGGCGAAGGAGAAGCGCGAGCTCGTGGGCAAGCTCGCGCCCTACGAGACCGGCGGGCGGGGCACGGGCGAGCCGAGCCGCTGGAAGAGCGACAAGGAGCTCGAGTGGATCGTGCTGCGCCCCGAGCTCGTCGTCGAGATCACCTTCGACCACACGAGCGGGCGGCGCATCCGCCACGGGGCGAAGGTGCAGCGCTGGCGCGAGGACAAGCCGCCGCGCGAGTGCAAGATCGCGCAGCTCTTCGACTAGCGCGCGTCGGCGGCCAGCGCGCGCAGCGTCGCCTCGGCGGCCTCGATCGCCCGCGAGACCGTCTCGTAGTTCACGTTCTCGGGCGTGTCGGTGGGCAGGTGGTAGTTCGAGAGCGCCTTCCACGCGTTGACCGAGATCAGCGTGACGGTCGGGTAGCCGGCGCGCCGCGCGATGCTCCCGTCGGTCGAGGAGCGCGAACGCAGGCCGCGGCGGATCCTCACGCCGGCCGCGGCGGCTTGCTCGGTGACGAAGTCCTTGAACTGCTCCTCGTACTCGCGCATGGCGAGCACGCCCTCGCCCTCGAGCAGCGCCAGCTCGGGTGAACCGACCGTCTCGAGGTTGACGAACCACGTCGAGCCGGTCGGAAGGGAGGGAAAGTGCCGGCGCGCCAAGCCGAGCATGCCCTCCTGCAGCGCCTCCTCCGCGCCGCACGAGACGAGCAGCACGCGCAGGCCCTCGACGGGCCGCTCCTGCAATCGGCGCGCCAGCTCGAGAAGGCCGGCGACGGCGGAGAGGTTGTCGTTGGCGCCGGGCACGGCGGGCCGGCGCCCGATGTCGAGGAGGCTCGCCACCGCGAGGAGACCGGTGCGCATCCCCGCGCGTATGAGGCCGGGGCGCCCGAGCAGCGAGCCGGCGCTCACCAGCGCGGGACCGGCGATCGTGGGCCACCACAGCGGCAGGCTCGTGTCGGTGTTCTCGACGAGCGCGGGCCACCGCTTCCACACCCACTTCTGCGGGCGCTGGTCGAAGATGACCCCCGACGGCGCGGCGTCGTGATGGGCGAGCACGACGAGCGTGCGCTCAGACGAGGGGTCTCCGGCCTCGGCCACGACGTTCCACGTGCGGCGGCGGCGCAGCCGGCGGCGCAGCACGCGCGGGCCGCTCGCGACGTCGTCGGCAATCCCGCCCGCCGCCAAGGCCCCGCCGAGCGCGCCGAGCGCGCGGCGGCCGCGCAGCGCCGCCAGTCCCGACGCGACGCCGAGCGCGCTCAGCAGCCCGACGGGGCGCACGAAGGACCCGTGCGCGGCCTCCTCCTCGATCGCCACCCGGCAGCCGAGCTCGCCGAGCTCGCGGGCGATCCAGCGCGCCGCCTCGCGCTCGCCCACGGACGTCGGCAGCCGCTCGAGGCGGGCGAGGGCGGTGACGGTGCGCTCGAGCGCGGCGCGATCGGCCTTCGCCATCAGCGGTTCACGGGCCGTCGGGCCGAGCCTTGCTCGGCTGCACCCGCCGGGGCTCGCCCCTCTGCTTGGCGAAGTGCGGCGGCCACGGGGCGTCGCCGAGACCCTCGAGCTCGTCGCGCGCGGCGAGCTCGAGCAGCGCGGCGAGGGAACCGGCGTGCTCGTCCATCCCCGCCGAGGGATCGCCGCGCTCGCTCACCCGCGCGGGGACGGTGTCGATCCGGAGATCCTCCTGCTCGACGTCGGGCACCTCGTCCCATTCGAGCGGGCAGGAGACCCGCGCGTCGGGGGTCGGACGCACGGAGTAGGCCGAGGCCACGGTGCGGTCGCGTGCGTTCTGGTTGTAGTCGAGGAAGACGCCGTGGCGCTCCTCCTTCCACCACTTCGAGGTGGCGAGCTCGGGAACGCGCCGTTCGACCTCGCGGGCGAGCGCGAGCGCCGCGCGCCTCACTCCGGTGAAGTCGTGCTCGGGCAGGATGCGCACGAAGACGTGGATCCCGCGCGAGCCGCTCGTCTTGGGGTATCCGCGCAGCCCGTGGGCCTCGAGCACCTCGCGCACCACGAGCGCGACGCGGCGCACGTCGTCCCAGCTCGCCTCGGGCGTTGGGTCGAGGTCGACGCGGAGCTCGTCGGGATGGTCGAGGTCGGGGGCGCGGACGGGCCACGGGTTCCAGTCGATCACCCCGAGGTTCACGCCCCACAGCAGGTGCGCGGCGTCGTTGGGCAGGAGCTCCCGCGCCGAGCGTCCGCTGGGAAAGCTCACCATGGCGGTCTCGATCCACTCGGGCGCGGTGTCGGGCACGCGCTTTTGGAAGAACGGCTTCTCGGCCGCCCCGCCCACGAAGCGCTTCAGCACCGTGGGCCGGTCGCGCAGGTGAGCGATCACGAGCGGCGCGAGCTCGAGGTAGTAGCTCGCGAGGTCGCGCTTGGTCCAGCCGCGCTCGGGAAAGTAGACCTTGGCGGGGTTGGAGAGCCGGACCTCGCGGCCGGCCGTCTCGATGCACTCGTACTCGCTCTGGGCCATGATCGTCTCGTGCCGCCGCCGGTGCTCATCGCTCCCGACAAGTTCAAGGGCACCTTACGGGCCCCCGAGGTCGCGGCGGCGCTCGGGCGCGGGCTCGAGGCCGGCGGCTGGCCGGTCGACCTCTGCCCGGTGGCCGACGGAGGGGAGGGAACGCAGGAGGTACTGCTCCTCGCGCTCGGCGGGGAGACGGCGGGCGCGACGGTCTCCGACCCGCTCGGCCGGCCGGTTCGCGCGGGCTTCGCGCGGATCGAGGACGGCGGGACCGCGATCGTCGAGGTCGCCGCGGGGAGCGGACTCGGGCTGCTTGAAACGGCCGAGCGCGACGCCGAGGCGGCCTCCTCCTACGGGACCGGCGAGCTGATCCTCGCGGCGGCGCGCACGGGTGCCCAGGTGATCCTCGTAGGGGCGGGCGGGAGCGCGAGCACCGACGGAGGAGCGGGCGCCCTCGACGCCATCGCCGAGGCGGGCGGCGTAGGCGCCGCGCGGCTCGTCGTGCTCTGCGACGTGCGCACACCGTGGGAGCGCGCGGCCGAGCTCTTCGCGCCCCAGAAGGGCGCCGACGCGGCGGGAGTGGCGCGCCTGGCCGCGCGGCTCGAGGCCCAGGCGGCCGCGCTGCCGCGCGACCCGCGCGGCGTGCCGCTGAGCGGGGCGGCCGGGGGGCTCGCCGGCGGCCTGTGGGCGGCGCTTGGCGCCCGGCTCGTTCCCGGCGCGCCCTTCGTGCTCGACGCGCTGCGCTTCGATGCGCGCATGCGCACCGCGCGCGCGGTGGTGGTCGGCGAGGGGAGGATCGACGAGCAGACGCTCCACGGCAAGGCGGCGGGGGAGATCTCCACCCGTGCGCGCCAGGGCGGCGTCCCCGCCTACGCCGTGGTGGGCGAGAACGCGCTCGACCTCTTCGCCCAGCGGATCCTCGACCTTGGCGAGATCCGCGAGGCGAGCACGCTCGGCGAGCTCGAGGCCGCCGGACAGGCCCTGGCCGCCACCATCGGCCCACCGGCTCTCGGGCGAAAGTAGGCTCGTCTGCGAGCCATGCCGCCCGTACGTCGCCCGAGCATCCAGATCTCCCTCCCCACCCCGGGCCAGCGCCGAGCCGTGGTGATCGGCGCCGGCTCCTTCGGCACGGCGGTGGCGGTGCTCCTCGCGCGCGGCGGCCTGCGCACCACGCTGCAGACCCGCACGAGCGGACAGTGCGAGCGCCTCTCCGCGGACCGCGAGAACCACGCCTACCTCCCCGACGTGCCGCTACCGCGCGAACTGCGGGTGGAGCCCGTCTCCGCGGGTCTCGCCCGCGCCGACTACGTGTTCCTCGGGGTTCCCTCCGTGGGCCTCGAGAGAGTGATCGCCGGATTGCCGGCTGCCGGCCTCGACGAGCGCGCGGCGGTCGTCTCGCTGGCCAAGGGGCTCGTTGCCCCCGACGGGTCGCCCCCCACGGCCGCGCTCAGCGCCTCCTTCGGCCCGCGGCGGGTCGCGTGCGTGGGTGGTCCCGCGCACGCCGACGAGATGGTCCGCGAGGGCGCCGGCCTCGTCGCCGCCTCCCGCGAGGAGGAGCTTGCCAAGTCGATCGCCGCGGTGTTCATCCGCGCGGGGGTGGTGTGCGAGGAGTCCAACGACCCGGTCGGGGTGGAGCTCGCCGGCGCGGCCAAGAACGCCGCGGCCCTCGCCGCCGGGGCCACCGAGGCACAGGGCCTGAACGCGGCGGGAGCCGCCTCCGGTCACATCTTCGCCGAGGTGTGGCGCTTTGCCGAGACGCTCGGCGCCCGTCCCGAGTCGCTCATCGGCCTGGCGGGCACGGGCGACCTCGTCGCGACCGCCCTCGCCCCCCAGAGCCGCAACCGCCGGGCGGGGGAGCTGCTCTCCCAGTGCGTGCCCGCCGGAGAGATCCCCGCGCGGGTCGGACAGGCGGTAGAGTCGCTCGAGTCGGTGCCGATGCTCGCGCGGGCGCTCGCGCGGGCCGGCCTCGAGGCGCCCGTCACCGCGGCGCTCGGGCGCCTCATCGCGGGCGAGCTCCCGCTCGAGGAGTGGGTGGCGCTCGTGCGCACCACCGTTCCTCCCCCCGCGCGCTGGACGCCCGCCGCCGCTCGCTCCTTCCAGCGCCGGGCCTGGGATAGGTTGCTCGCTGCCGGGGGGCGCCGCCCGCAGGGCACGGCAGGCCGGCGCGGGCTGCGCGCCGGCGGCGCGAAGACCCGCTAGCGTCCGGCGCGATGGCGCGCACGCCCAACCACCCCGTCGCCGGCCGTCGGATCCTCATCACCGGAGGCGCCCGGGGGATCGGCGCCGAGAGCGCGCCGGCTCGCGGCCCGGGGCGCCCGGATCGCCCTGGTCGGCCTCGAGCCCGAGCTCCTAAGCCAGACCGCCGCGCAGTGCGGCGCCGATGCCGCGTGGTTCGAGGCCGACGTCACCGACACTCCGGCGCTCGAGGCCGCGGTGGAGGCCGCCGCCGGCCGTCTCGGCGGGATCGACGTGCTTCTGGCCAACGCCGGAGTGGCCGCCGCGGGCACCGTGCGCACGATCGATCCCGCGGCCTTCGAGCGCACGATCGAGGTCAACTTGCTCGGGGTCTGGCGAACCGTCCGAGCCGCGCTTCCTCACGTGATCGCCAGCCGCGGCTACGTGCTGCCGGTGGCCTCCGTGGCCGGCCGCGGCCCACGCGCCGGGGATGGCCGCCTACGCCGCGAGCAAGGCCGGCGTCGAGGCCTTCGCGAACTCCCTGCGCGTCGAGGTCGCCCACCTCGGGGTCGACGTCGGCGTGGCCTACTTCTCGTGGATTGCCACCGACCTCGTGCTCGGCGGCGAGAGCCATCCCGCCTTCGCGCTCTTTCGCTCCAAGCTCCGTGGCCCGTCGGGCGCCACGCTGCCGGTCGGCGACGCCGCCGAGGCGATCATCCGGGGGATCGAGCGACGCTCGCGCGTGGTCGTCGCCCCGGGCTGGGTCCAGGCGCTCCTCGCGCTGCGCTGGATCGCCCAACCCTTGACCGAGCGCGACGCGCGCCGGTGGGCGCGCGAGGTCGTGGGCGTCGCCGAGGCGGAGGTCGAGCGCCGCGGCGCCGCGGCCGCGTCGGTGCCCGACAGCCCGTCGGCCGTCGGGCTACGCCGCTCCTAGCCGGCCGCGTCCCTCGGCCAGCGTGCTGAGCACCGCCTCGTAGACCCCGGCGCCGTAGCTCGCCTCGGCGACGCGGACGTTCGGGTGTCTCCCCATCGCCTCGCGCAGCGTCGGGTCGCGCTCGAGCGCGTTGGCCACGAACCAGAAGGCGCCGACCGCCTCGGCGGCGCCGAGATCCTCGCGCGAGTCGCCGACCGCGACGCACTCCGCGGGTGCGTAGCCGCGCACCCGCTGATGGCGCGCCACCGCCCCGCGCTTGGACGCCGCGGCGGGAACGAGGTGGTAGGCACGGGTCTGGGGCAGGCCGGCGACCTGCTCGGCCACCGTCGGCACGACGCCGTTGTCCACGAGGCGCAGATGCTCCAGGCCGTGCTCGGCGAAGAGCGCTTCGGCCTCGTCGGCCTCGACGAGCCCACGGAAGAGGTGGGAGACCTCACGTCCGCGGTGCCACGGCGCGTGGTGCTCGAAGCGGCCCGCGAAGCGCTCGAGCAGGAGCTCGGGCGCACCCGTGGCCGCGATCTGCTCGTGGATCGTTCCGGCCGCCCCCGGAACCATCCCGCCGGTCAGCCACTCGAGCTCGGAGCCGATCACGAGCCCGGCCCCGGCCTCGAAGATGTAGGCGCTCTGGCCGAGGAGCCGAGCGTCCTCGGCGACCTGCGCCTGGCGACGCCCCGAGAAGAGGACGACCTCGACCTCCGCGCGGTGGCACGCCTCGAGCGCGCGGACGCCGAGGAGCTCGAAGCGGCCATCGGCGTCGCGCAGCAGCGAGGCGCCCGGGCCCAGAAGGGTTCCGTCGAGGTCGAGGTACACGCAGCGCACGCGCGCGGAGTGTGACCGACCGCGACGACCGCCCGGCGCCTACCATCGAGGTCCGTGTCCGCGACCCGCTCGACGCACCCGTGGGACGCCGTGCTCGAGGCCGGGCGCGAGGACGAGCGCCTCGTGCACGAGGCCACCGAGCCGGCGCAGGCCCCGCGGCTCGTGCCCGTTCCCGGCGACCTCCATCCCGCCGTGGGCGCGGCGCTCGCGCGCATCGGGGTCGATCGCCTCTACGACCACCAGGACGCCGCGCTGCGCGCTGCCTTCGCCGGCCCGACGATCGTCACCACCGGCACCGCCTCGGGCAAGTCGCTGTGCTTCAACCTGCCCACGCTCGACGTCCTCTGCTCCGAGCCGCGCGCCCGCGCGCTCTACCTCTATCCGACCAAGGCGCTCGCGCAGGACCAAGCGCGCGCCCTGCACCGCCTCGCCGTGCCGGGGATCCGCCCCGCGATCTACGACGGCGACACCCCGCGACCCGAGCGCGCCGCGATCCGGCGCAAGGCCAACCTGGTCCTCACCAACCCCGACATGCTCTCGATGGCGATCCTCCCCAACCACCGCGCGTGGGCCGACCTGCTGGCCAACCTCGCCGTGGTGGTCATAGACGAGGCCCACGTCTACCGCGGGGTCTTCGGCTCCCACGTCGGAGGCGTGCTGCGCCGCCTGCGGCGCCTCGCCGCCGCCTACGGCACTGCGCCGCGCTTCCTCCTCGCGAGCGCGACGATCGCCAACCCCGTCGAGCTCGCCGAGCGGCTGACCGGCCTCGAGGAGGTCGCGCTCGTAGACCGTGACGGCGCTCCCCGCGCCGGCCGCCAGGTCGCGATGTGGAACCCGCCGCTCCTCGACGAGGCGCTCGGCACGCGCGGCTCGCCGCTCGCCGAGGCCGCCGAGCTGCTCGCCGAGCTAGTGCGGGGTGGCGCGCGCACGATCTGCTTCATGAAGTCGCGCAAGGCGGTCGAGCTCATCGTGCGCTTCGCGCAGGATCGCCTCGCCGGAGACGCGCCCGAGCTCGCGGAGCGGATCGCGCCCTACCGGGCGGGCTACACGCCCCAGCAGCGACGCGAGCTCGAGCGCCGGCTCGTCGACGGCGAGCTGCTCGGCGTGGCCTCGACCGACGCCCTCGAGCTAGGCATCGACATCGGCTCGCTCGACGCGGCGATCTGCGTGACCTTCCCGGGCACCGTGGCCAGCCTGCGCCAGATGTGGGGGCGCGCGGGCCGGCGCGGCGCCGGGCTCGCGCTCTACATCGCCGGGGAGGACGCGCTCGACCAGTTCTTCTGCCGGCACCCCGACGAGTTCCTCGCGCGGCCAGTGGAGGCGGCGATCCTCGACTGGGAGAACGAGTCGATCCAGGCCGGGCACCTGCTGTGCGCCGCCCACGAGGCGCCACTCAGCGCCGAGGACGACGCGTTCCTCGGTCCCAACTGGCGCGAGCGCGCCGAGCGGCTCGTCGCCGCGGGAGAGCTCAGGGAGCGGCGCGGCGCCTACGGCCTGCGGCATCCCGAGGACTTCCCCGCCGCCCGCGTCTCGCTGCGCTCGGCCTCGCGTGAGACGTTCACGCTCGTGGACACCGCCTCGGGCGAGCTGCTCGGCACCGTCGAGGCGGCGCGGGCGCTCGGCACCACCCACGAGGGGGCGATCTACCTGCACATGGGGCGCTCCTACCAGGTCCAGGCGCTCGATCTCGAGGGTCGCCGCGCGTTCATCGAGCCGTTCAGCGGCGACTGGTTCACCCAGCCCAAGCGCGAGACCGAGACGCTGATCGAGCGCCTGCTCGACCGTCGCGAGGCGCTCGGGGTCACCCTCTCCTTCGGAACCGTGGCGGTGAGCGAGGAGGTGCTGGGCTATCAGCGCAAGCGCCTCTCCGACCACGAGGTGATCGACTTCCAGGCCCTCGACCTGCCGCGCACGGAGTTCTCCACCCAGGCACTGTGGTTCGAGCTCGACGAGCTGATCGCCTCGGAGGCCTTCCCGCGCGAGCTCGTGCTCGGCGCCCTCCATGCCATGGAGCACGCGCAGATCGCCGTCCTGCCGTTGCTGGCGATGTGCGACCGCTGGGACATCGGCGGGCTCTCCACGAACGCCCACCCGCAGACGCTCGGGCCGACGATCTTCATCTACGACGGCCACCCCGGAGGGGTGGGAATCACCCGCCAGGGCTTTGAGCGCTTCGAGGCGCTGAGCGCCGACGCGCGGCGGCTCATCTCCGAATGCCGGTGCGAGGCGGGCTGCCCCTCCTGCGTGCAGTCGCCGAAGTGCGGCAACCTGAACGAGCCGCTCTCCAAGGCGGGAGCGCTCGAGCTGCTCGGGAGGATGCTCGGCGCGCCGCGGTCCCGTTAGGCTTGCCCGCGCGTGCCCGAAACGGTGGAGGAACAACTCGGAGACCGCTCGCGGGAGATCTCGCTGGCCTTCTTCGACACGCTGTTTGCCACGGGGCCGTTCGGCCTCGCACTGCTCGATCGGCACGGGCGCTACGAGCGGGTGAACGGCGCGCTCGCCGAGATGCACGGGATCGACGCCGACGCGCACGCGGGTCGCACGGTCGAGGAGGTGCTGCCCGACCTCGCCGATCAGCTCCGCGACCCCTTCGCCACCGTGCTCGCCGGTGGCGAGCCGCGCACCGTCGAGATCCGGGGAGAGACCGCGGCGCGACCCGGCGTGCGCGGCCAGTGGGGCATCTCCTGGTACCCGGTGCTTGACGGCGACGGCGTGATGCTCGGCGTCGGCATGGTCGTGCTCGAGATCACCGCTCAGCGCGACGCCGAAGGTCAGCGCTCCCGGCTGCTCGACCTCGAGCGCGCGGCCCGCGCGGCGGCTCAGCGCGCCCAGGAGCGCGCGGCGTTCCTCGCCGAGGCGGGGGTGCGCCTCGACGCCTCGCTCGATCTGCGCACGACGCTCGACACGCTGGCGCGTATCGCGGTCCCCACCCTCGCCGACTGGTGCACGATCCACCTCCTGGAGGGCAACGAGATCCGCTGCGCGGCGATCGCGCACAGCGACCGGGCCCGCGAGTCGCTGGCCTGGGAGATCGAGGCGCGCTACCCGGCCGCGCTCGGCTCCCCGGGCGGTCCCGGAGCGGTGATCCGAACGGGGGAAGCCGAGCACGTGCGCGAGGTCACCGACCGGGAGATCGGCGCCGTCTCCACCGACGCCGAGCACGGCGCCATGCTGCGCCGCCTCGGGCTGAGCGCGTCGCTCGTGCTGCCCCTGAGCGCGCGCGAGCGGGTCCTCGGCGCGATCGGCTTCGCGCTCGCCGAGCCGGGGCGCCAGTTCTCGGCCGAGGACGTGAAGCTGGCGGAGGAGACGGTGCGCCGCGCCGCCCTCGCCCTCGACAACGCGCGCCTCTACTCCGACCGCAGCCGCGTCGCGCGCACGCTGCAGCAGAGCCTGCTCCCCACCGAGCTGCCCGCGATGCCGGGCATCGACGCCGCCGGGCGCTTTCGCGCGGCCGGGGACGGCGGCGAGGTCGGCGGGGACTTCTACGACGTCTTCAGGTGCGGCGAGCGCTGCTGGGCGGCGGTGATCGGCGACGTGTGCGGGAAGGGCGCCGTCGCCGCGACGCTCACCTCGCTCGCGCGCCACACGGTCCGCGCCGCGGTGCGCTACGAGACCGGGCCGGCGATCCTTCTCGGCGCGCTGAACGACGCGATCCTCGCCCAGAAGCGCGAAGACATGCGCTTCCTCACCGCGATGTTCGTGCGGATGGCGCCCCGGGACGGTCGGCTCGAGCTGAGCTATGCGCGCGGCGGCCACGTCCCGCCGCTGATCCTGCGCGCGGGCGGCACGGTGGAGACGCTGCTTCCCGAAGGGCCCCTGCTCGGGATCGTGGAGGACGCCGTGCTCGAGGAGCAGACGGCGACGCTCGCGCCCGGCGACGCGCTCGTGCTCTACACGGACGGCGTGACCGAGGCGGGCGCGCCCGCCAACCCCCTCGGCGAGGAGCGCCTGGGCGAGCTGCTCGCCGGCTGCGCGGGCGCCGACGCCGACGGGATCGCCGACGCGATCGTCCAGACCGCGCTCGAGATCCAGGACGGCCGGCCGCGCGACGACATCGCCGTGCTCGTCCTACGCTGCCGCCCGAGTTAGGCCGAGTCGAGCGCCTCGACCCGGCGCCGGAGCGCCGCCACCGCGTCGTCGATCAGCTCGCGCCGGGCGGCGTCGCGCACGGGGGCGAGCAGACGGTCGAGCGCCCATCCCACCTCGCCTTCGAGCGCGAGCGTCGCCTCGGTCGAGTTCTCCGGCCCGGGGTCGAGCTCCCAGCGCAGCGTGAGCGACTTGAGATCGCCGCCCAGGTAGTCGGCGCGCAGCGCGCCCGAGCCCTCCACGACGTAGCGCAAGCGGTAGGTGAAGGTCTTGATCGGCAGGCGCGTGGCAGCCCGCACCGTGAAGGTGTGAGCACGCTCGTCGCGCTCGAGCACGGCGATCTCGTCGACGAACGGGTACCACTCGGGATAGGCCTCGAAGCGAAGCAGCTCCGCGAGGCACGCCTCCGGCGGCCCCGCGATGCTGGTTCGCGCCTCTCCGTGGATCCCGCCCACGTCTCTACGAGCGGGTCTGGGGTTGCGGGGCGACCCGGGGGGACACTCGCGTAGGGTAGGTGTCGTTATGCGTCTGCTCGTGCGCTTGAACGTCGTCTTCCTCGCGGTGCTCCTCGCGCACACCGCCGACCACCTCGTGCGCCAGCACCGCAACACGCTCGGCGAGCTCGGAGTGCTGGGCCTCGCCGGGCTCGCCGGCGCACTTCTCTCCCTGGGCCTCGCGCTCCGGGGCCACCGCCTGGCAGCGCTCGCCGCGACGCTCGTCGGCTTGGTGAGCGGCGCGGGCTTCTTCCTCGTGCACCTCGCCCCGCACTGGAGCGCGTTCAGCGATCCCTACCCTGGGCTCGGGCTCGACGCCGTCTCGTGGACGAGCATGCTCGCGGGCGCCGCGGCCGGCCTCGCCCTCGGAGCGGCGGGCGCGCGACAGCTCCTCAGCCGCCGCGCGAGCACCGGTCGGCGCGCACCGCAGTACACCGGCGCGCGCTAGCATCGCCGCGGCACCAGGCGAGATAGCTCAGCTGGTAGAGCACACGACTGAAAATCGTGGTGTCCCCGGTTCGAGTCCGGGTCTCGCCATGCCGGGAAGTTGCTGCAATTGCTTGCTTTCGGGCGCTAGCGTTCGAGGGCATTTCAGCATTCGCGCGCCCTCTCGCGGACGGAGTCCCAAACGAGTCCAAAACCTGTGTCGACGCCGGCTGACTGGCGATTCTGCGAGCCGGCCGACCCGCAGGCCAAGGGCGCCATCGAGCGCTTGCACGGCTACGCCGAGACGAACTTTGAGCCCGACCGGCGCTTCGCCAACGAGATCGACTTCCAAGACCGACTTGACGCCTGGTTCGACGAAGAAGGCAGCGGCTCGCTTGAGCAGATCGCGCTCCTGCTCGGCGCGCAGCAACTTGCGCCGAAGCTCGCGCATCTCCTCCCGCTCAGCCGTGCTCAGGCCCTCGCGCTCGCCGAGGTCGATCTCGTGGCGCTTGTTCCACGACCCCAGCGATTCGACCGCCACACCGAGCTCTCCGGCGATGATCTGCAACGACTTCCCCGACCGGCGATACAGCTCAACCGCCTCACGCTTGAACTCCGGCGGATACGGCCGCCGCCCCTGATGATTCGACACGCTGGACATCCTCCAGCCAGGCCCCGACAGACCCAGCCCTCAGGCGTCCGCCAAAGCGGGGGCACTCCAAAGACGCTCAGATCGGGTGCTTAGTCCGGTAGTGCCTAACCGGTTGCCGCCCGCCAGCCTGCAGCGAAGCCGGCGCACATCCCAAGCCCGGCGCAATGCGCCGGGCTTGGCCTGGGCTTTCATTCGGCGCGGGTGGTCAGCCGGTGAACCGAGGATGCGCTGCACGCCGAGCCCTTGCCCGAGCGCGAGCCCTGGCCCTGGCCCGAGCCCTCGCGCGGGCCTTTGCGCGGGCGCGAACCTGGGCCTCGTGGCGCTTGCGAGCGGTCGTCGTGTTCTGCGATCCGATTGGTTGGCCGGCGCCCGGTGTGCCAGTGACCGGTGTGCCGCCGGTGACCGGTGTGCCCGGTGTGCCCGGTGTGCCGCCGGTAACCGGTGTGCCGCCGGTGACCGGTGTGCCGCCCGTGGCAGGCGGGATGGGTGGGACCGCGGGGGTGGTGCAGTCCGCGCGGTTGATGGTGTCGTTGATCAACGTGACGTCACCGGTGCCTGCGAGTGTTCGCCCATCGACGGTGACGCTGTCGCCGAGCGTGATCGACGTCGCCGCCAGGATGTTGCCGACGAACACAGAGCCGCTGCCGAGCGTTGCGGAGCTGCCGACTTGCCAGAAGACGTGGCATGGCTGCGCGCCGTTGATAAAGCTCACGTGGCTGGCCGTCGCCGTGGTCAGCGTGGAGCCGACCTGGAAAACGAACACGCCGTCAGATCTGCCCTGACCGTCGAGGGTCAGCGTCCCTGTCACCGCCGCCGACGAGTCGTACTTATAGACCCCGGCGGTGAGCGTCTGGCCGCCGATGTCCGCTGGCACCGTCACCACGGGCGCGGTCGGGGCTTGCCCGGCGGCAACGCCATACGCGTTTGAGAGGTCAGACTTTGCCTGCGTCGCGGTTGCGTCGGCCGCGTGGATCGTCCCGTTCACCTTCCCGTCGGTCGGGGCGCTGCTAAAGCCGGTCACTGACGTCCCCGGGGACACCCCGAGGTCGCCGTTGATGACAGATGGGCCGGTGTTGGTCACCGAGGTGCCTGCCAGAACCGCGAAGCTGTCGGCGGTTCCGAGGGGGACCGTCCCGTCCGCGAACGCAGTCCCAGGCAGCACCAGCGCGATCAGCGAAGCGATCGAAGCCAGCCCTACACCCGCCTTCTTGGGGCCGAAGTGGACACGGCGGGTGGATCTCGCGTCTGCGTTGGCCTCGAGCCCGTGTTTGGGGCAACTGGAACTGCTCATGAGAGTCTCCTCGCTTGCGGCCTGAAGACAACCAAAGGCTTAAGGGTTGGTCCCCGTCTTCTGCGACCTCAGCTCTTATGTCGACCTGGCGGCCGGCTGCGGTTAGCGATCCGCCCTCGGCTAGACAGATGGCGCTGCCAGCTCGCGCCACAAGAGCGCTTAGCGCTTACGCCCGACCTCTTATCTGTGGAGTGAGCCAGGCCGCCGCTGCCGCTCGCGCGGTGCCGTATCCCAGTGGCGCTCGGGCTGCGGGGCCCGGCCCGCTGCTTCATCGCGCGAACCTTGAGGCAGCGTAGGCGCCAGCTCACGGCGCGACGAGACGCCCAGCTTGCGGTAGATGTTCCGCGCGTGGCTACGGACCGTTTCGACGGCCACGTGCAGTGTGGCGGCGATCTCGACATTTGAGCTGCCCTGCTGGAGCAGCGGGAGCACCTCGGCCTCACGCTTGGTCAGCAACTGCGACCCCGCGGGCGGCCCGGCGGCCGCTTCGGGGTTGCCCCGGGGGGCCAGCTGCAGGCCCCGCGCAGCGAGGTGAATCGCCGTCAGCACGTCACGCGCCTCAGTGCGCCGGCCCAGACATGCGCTCGCGCCGAACGCGAGCAGCTGGGCGCACTCGGCCGTAGTGGGGAGGGTGGCGAGCAGCACCAGCCTAGTGTTGGGATGGCGGTGGCTGAGCTGGACGACCTCAGCCAGCGCCGGCAAGGCTTCGGCGTCGAGGACCGCCACCCGCGGGCGGTGGGCGCGCAGGATCACCCCGATGCGGTCTTGCTCGATGTCGTCGGCGACGATCTCGAGGCTGGAATCACCTTCGATCACCCCTCGCAGCCCCCGGGCGAGGAGGTCCTCAAAGCGGGCCAAGACAACGGTGATCGACGCGGAGGCATTCATTTCGGGCTCGGCGCCGCGCTGGCGGCGCGCACCTCCTACATCGGCACAACCGGGCGGAAGGGTGAGTCGGGGCCCACCCGCCGCGTCCCCCGGGGAGCCTCCAAGATGGCCCGCGCGGGGGGGCGAAAAGCGCGGCCTCCCGCCCCAAACTGTCGACATGACCCGTCGACTACTGGTCCTGTCGCTCCTGACCGTCGCGCTGCTTGCGCCTGCGTCCGCTCTCGGCGCGGCTGCCCCGCCACGCCGCCTGACGTCGTCCAGAAGTCATCACCCGCCTCACAATCGACGAGTCGCCGTCTCCAAGCCCGCTTCGGTCAGAAGCCGCAATCCGGTCACCACCGCTGCCGCTATCGCCGAGCGCTACTGGGGGGCGGTTCCGTGCGCAGGGCACGTCAAGCTCGTCGCCAACAGCCCGCTCGCGCCCGGTCTCAATCCCAGCACCGACGCCTGGGTCACGTTCGACTCCTCGCTAGGAGCCGAGAACCTCGCCGCCCCCGCCGACACCTACACCAACTGCACGATCACGCTCGCTCACTGGCAGTGGGCGACCTGGACCGCGATGGAGCACGACTGGGGCATGTTCTGCGTCACCGTGACCCACGAGATCGGTCATCTCCTCGGACACGAGCACAGCCTCAGGCCAGGCAGCGTCATGGCCCCCGTGTTCACCAGCGACGCCAACGTCCCCGCCGCATGCCACGCAACCTGGCTCACCGGCTGGCGCCCCGCCGGCGCGCGCTAGCTAGGAGGCGCCCGACACGCAGGGTGTTTCGTACCCTCGCGTATCCTCCCGCGCCCGACGCCGATCTCCGCTCCGGAGCGGGCCGCTCGATCGAATCCCAGCACGGGGCGACTCCCGAGTGACTCATGCGAGATCTCACGCGACGTCAACGCTGTCCTGGACGCCGAGAGCGGCTCGTGGCTGCCGCTTCGAAGGCACGTGGTGGTAAGCGCGGGCACCCTTCAGGCCGCCTCCGAAGCACCAGCGCCGAGCGAGCCGCCCCTGCCGCTGGTGAAGCTCACCAGGAGCCCGCTCAGGTGGCTCCTCAACAAGGCGGAGCTTACCGTCGCGGGCATCGTACTCGGGCATATCGGCACCTTGATCGTCGTCGGGCTCTACTACCTCGCGTTCCAGACCGTCCCCGCGGTCAAGGACGGCTGGGATCACTTCCTAAGCCGGGATCTGCACCTGTTCTCGCAGGGCCACTGGAACACCTACCGGCACCTCATCCGCGGCGTAGGGGAAGGCGTCCTGGCCGGATTCCTGGTCCAGCTCGTCGTCTTCAACCACTTCGCCAAGCGCCGGCCGAAGGTCTCGATCTTCGACCGGCTCGAGATCGCGCTGCGCATCCCCAACCGCAAGGACGGCCGGCAGGTGACGGGGTGGCAGCTACTGGCAACGCCCGCACTCGTGCTGATCTACGCGATCCCGGGCTTCGTGATCGGCGCGCTGGTGGTCAGCGCCGTGAAGCACGGTTTGGTGTCGGCTCATCATTATGCGGAGCTGGTCGGCGGCCCTAACGTCGGTCACTCGGCGTGGAGCCACATCGAGACGATCTGGACGAGCGCGCGCGATCAGAAGATCGTCGGGTTCTTCGCGTCGTTCTTCCTCGCCCGGCGCATTACGCGAGCGGTGTCCGACGACGTCCAAGGCTACTTCGTGGCGCGCCGGATCGCGGGAGGCAAGCCGCCGCGTTTTTACCATCCGCCGAACTTCCGGGCGCGCATGAACGCCGCCACGGTGGAGGGCGCGAACACGAGGCTCAGCGCTGCGAGCAACCTCATGCCGGTGCTCTTGACGCTCGGCATCATCGTCGGGCTTGCGCTCGCGGGGTTCGGCTACTGGGTGCTGGCCTACAAGGCACACCACTGAAACGGACAGCCGTTTCTGCCGATCTTCCCGCAGGAGCGCCGCTGATCTGACGGTCGCGAAAAGAATTCCGCCAGCTCGCGAAAATTGAGCTCCGTGGTACCAGCCGTGGTACCGGACGCATCGTCCCATGCGTCCCAGGGGTCACTCTGCGGGGACGGCAGGGACGCGGGGGACGCAAGCGGACGCATCTGCTCGATCCGTGCCCGGTTCGAGTCCGGGTCTCGCCATTCGGCCAAGGCCCGCGGTGACGGGCTTCTCGCCGGTTTCGGGGTCAACGAGGGAGACCCTCAGGGCGTCGGCAATCCGTTTCGCGGTCGGCAGCGTGATCGCATGCGCTCCGCGCTCTACCGCGGCGAGATAGGCGCTGTCCATGCGGGGGATCTCCCGAGCGAGATCCTCAACGGATCAGCCTTGAGCTTGTCTGACCGACCGCACCGCGTCGCCGAACGCGGCGGCCATCGGGTCACGGGAGGTGCGCTTCGCCACCGATGCGAACCGGGACGCAGGACACGAACGGCACGCTGTCGAACCAGGGCACACATGCCCAGGGCACATATCCCTAGCCGCACGTTGGGTATCGACCTCGCCTCCCAGCCGAGGGAAACGGGAGCGTGCCTGATCGATTGGCAATCCGGCTCAGGAGAGGTGCTTGAGCTCGGGGACGACGCTCTCAGCGACAACCGGCTGGTCGAGCTGATGTGCGACGCGCGCGTCTCGAAGGTCGGGATCGACGCTCCGTTCGGCTGGCCGGCGCCATTCATCGATGCGATCACGACCTACCGCGACACCGGAGCGTGGCTGAACCTCGAGCCCAACGAGCTGCGCTACCGAGCAACCGAGACGAGGACGGCGTCTCAAGTAGGCCAAGAGCCGCTGAGCGTCGCGACGAGCGACCTCGCCTGGCCGGCCATGCGCTGCGCGCGCCTGCTCTCCCAACTCCCCGACGAACACGGCACGCTTGATCGCACCGGCCGCGGACGTGTCGCCGAGGTCTACCCATGGCCGCCCTACGACGCTGGAAGATCATCCAGCCCGACACCCCGCCAACCTCCTGGGCCTACAAGGGCCACAAGCCGGGCCGGCGCGAGCGTCGCGAGCAGCACATGAGCAGGTTGCTTGACCTGCTGAATGGCGCGGTCTGCGTACCGAGCGCGTACATCGAACGGTGCGTCGACGATGACGACGACTTTGACGCATTTATCAGCGCGCTCGTTGCCCGAGCGGTTGAGCTGGAGCTCACCGACCCGATCCCAAGGGGCGATGCCTGGCGGGCGATGCGCGAAGGCTGGATCCACCTACCCCTAGCGGAATCCAGCGACCTCCTCGCTAGCACGAGTGGTAGTAGCCGAGTTCGCGCCTGATAACCCGGTTCCAGACCCGCGCTGCGGGGACTTCGAGCCTTCGACGGTGACCTGCCCGAGTTCGACACCCGGCGCGCGCCCGAGGACCCGCGGCACTGTTTCTCGAAGTGGGCTATCCACGTCGCTCCACCGATTCCCGATGAGCGCCGGGATTCCGCCTCAGGGGCGTGAGGAGCGTCTGGTAGGGGTGCGGGTCGGTGGCGAGGGCGCCCTCGATGAGCC